>Ga0153921_1000462_pt1 | contig 22116 bp, 25 predicted proteins | sample TSNJ005MetaG_FD_104691 | JGI IMG/M metagenome (GOLD analysis project Ga0153921, IMG submission 104691) | Attine ant fungus gardens microbial communities from New Jersey, USA - TSNJ005 MetaG | ecosystem: Host-associated > Fungi > Mycelium > Unclassified | place: USA: New Jersey, Brendon T. Byrne... | reverse complement strand
TCCGGTATTGCGGCGGAGAACTTCCCCTTCTGCACCATCGAACCCAATAGCGGCATCGTGCCGATGCCGGATCCGCGCCTGGAAGCACTGGCGGCCATCGTCAATCCCAAGCGCATCCTGCCGACCACCATGGAATTCGTCGACATCGCGGGCCTGGTTGCCGGCGCGTCGAAAGGTGAAGGCCTGGGCAACAAGTTTTTGGCCAACATCCGTGAAACCGATGCCATCGCCCACGTGGTCCGCTGCTTTGAAGACGAGAACGTGATTCACGTCTCCAACAGCGTCGACCCGAAACGCGACATCGAGATCATCGACCTGGAACTGATCTTCGCCGACCTCGACAGCTGCGAGAAGCAACTGCAAAAGGTCACGCGTAACGCCAAGGGCGGCGACAAGGACGCAGTGGTCCAGAAAGCCTTGCTGGAGCAGTTGATTGCCCACTTCACCCTGGGCAAGCCGGCACGCAGCCTGATGAAGAGCATGAGCACCGACGAAAAAGCTGTGATCAAGGGCTTCCACCTGCTGACCACCAAGCCGGTGATGTACATCGCCAACGTGGCTGAAGACGGTTTCGAGAACAACCCGCTGCTCGACGTGGTCCTGGCCATTGCCGAAGAAGAAGGCGCGATGGTTGTTCCGGTGTGCAACAAGATCGAAGCGGAAATCGCCGAGCTGGAAGACGGCGAAGAAAAAGACATGTTCCTCGAGGCCCTGGGCCTGGAAGAGCCTGGCCTGAACCGCGTGATCCGTGCCGGCTACGAAATGCTGCACCTGCAGACCTACTTCACCGCCGGTGTTGAAGAAGTACGCGCCTGGACCGTCAAGGTCGGTGCCACTGCCCCGCAAGCGGCTGGGGTGATCCACACCGACTTCGAAAAAGGCTTTATCCGCGCCGAAGTCATCGCCTACAACGACTTCATCCAGTTCAAGGGTGAAGCCGGTGCCAAGGAAGCCGGTAAATGGCGCCTGGAAGGCAAGGAATACATCGTCAAGGATGGCGACGTGATGCACTTCCGCTTCAACGTATAAGCTTTACCTGCGGCCTATGCCGCAAAACAAAAAGCCGATGCACTGCATCGGCTTTTTTGTGGGCGATGTTTGCAACTTTCTACAAAGATCGACTTTGAAATATCCCCTGACATCTTAATACGGCAACCCTATAAAACAACCACAGCCCTCAATACGTAAAAATACGCCAATCCTCCCTGACACCCCCGAGTTTAAGATTATTCCGACCCATTATCAGGCAATCACGAGCGAGCGCCCACTTGATAATATTTAACTTAAGATTTTTTGGTTTTTCACACATCACAAACGTCTATTTCGCACTCTCCGACAGAATGACAAATCAGCTAAATTCCGTTCTACTTATCCATATCAGCAGGGAAGCCCCTCAGTAAAACAATGAGAAACAATAGGAGCAACAGCGATATGTCGGCCTCCTATCAAAGCACGTTTGAAACGGATGATCCATTTACTGAATGCCCAACCATTGAAGCCACTATCAACAATACTGCGGCTTTAAACATCGACATACTTTTGCTGGGGGAAACCGGCACCGGTAAAGATACCCTGGCCCAACGCATCCACCGCTTATCGGGCCGGCGAGGCAACTTCGTCGCCGTCAACTGTGCTGCAATTCCCGAAAGCCTGGCGGAAAGCCAACTGTTCGGGGTCAACAGCGGCGCCTACACCGGTGCGATGCAATCACGGGCAGGCTTTGTCGAAGCCGCACACTTGGGTACCTTGTACCTCGACGAAATAGACAGCATGCCCCTCACCCTGCAAGCCAAACTGCTGCGGGTACTGGAGTCCCGGGGCGTTGAGCGATTGGGTTCCACCCGCTTTATCCCGGTGGACATGCGCGTTATCGCGTCCGCCCAGCATTCGCTGTACGAAATGGTCGAGCAAGGGTTATTCAGGCGCGACCTGTATTTTCGCCTGAACGTAATCAGCATCAGCCTCCCTCCCCTGCGCGAACGTCGCGAGCAGGTTATCCCCTTGTTCCTGAACATCGTCCGCCAGGAAGCCGAGTACTTTAAATACCCGATACCCCTGGCAACCAGCTCGCTGCTGCAACAATTGCTATGCCATTCCTGGCCGGGCAACGTCCGCGAACTGCGCTCGACAGCCAAGCGCTTTGTGTTGGATCTTCCGCCGCTTTCAGAGTCGATGAGGGACCATCAGGACATAGAGATGAACCTCAAGGCGCGGCTACAGCAAATCGAGAAATCGCTGATTGAAGAGTCGCTGCGCCGTCACGGCGGCAACGTGGATGGAGTAGCCGGGGAATTGGGGGTTGCCAAGCGCACGCTGTACTACAGGATGAAACAACTGGATATATCACTCGGCGGAACAGGTTAAACCCAGGACCAGCAGTTTTTCTGGAACTGAAATCTTCATTTAACCACTCAAGGAAAGGCCATCTACATGATCAGCAACTTCGCCGATCGGGCCAACCATGTGCTTGGTTCATATGCCTGACGGGCAACGATGGGTCTACGTTCGTGGTTAAGCATCAACGCACAAACAAACAAAAAATTTAAATCAAGCAACTCAGAGGTGATGTTATGAGTAAAATCGATGTTAACGAGCGGGTTACTGCCAGCAGTCTTGGTGGCGGAGACAATTCCGATATCGAAGCGGCAAAAAAAGCTGAAATGCGTCGACTAAAAATAGAGGAGGTTAAAAACGAAATAATGACAAAAGAACTCGAAAACATAGGCAAACTAAGGTTTTAAACCTTTGCTTCCTCTATTAAACATAGAGGAAGCAACCCGTTTGCTAGCATGGCTCATGCTGAACCGTCGAAAAAAACCAACATTACTCCCAAACCAACAAGAACGTTCCTAGCGTCTTGCCGGAGGTTTACATGCGCGTGCTCGCTGACGACTTCACAGAACGCCCGGTTTCACCAACGGTTGAATCACGAGGTATTGATACCTCTGCTTCCGACATGAATTTTTTCCAAGCCAGCCTGGTTGATCGCGCGTCTTCCCCGGGTAGCCAAAATTCAATGGTCGGTACGAACGCGCTATCCGAACAGTCTTCTCATTTAACGAGGCTATCAAAACGTGCGACCAAAGGTTTGCGTGACCTGAGCCTTAATAAAAAATCAACGGAAATGCATCAAATTGCCAAGTCACTTTCAGACGCCCATCGGGAGCTGTCCATGTCAGTCAAGGTCATCAGCAAAACCGTGCAATGTTGCGAGAAAATAACCAACCTTCAGTAGGTAAGTCATGCTCCGCTGGATCACCACCCCATTAGTTTTATCATTGGCATTGCTGCTGGCCGGTTGCGGTGAAAAAGTAGAACTCCATAGCCGACTGTCCGAACAGGAGGCTAATGAGGTTGTTGCAGAACTCGCGGATAAACAAATCCGGGCCCAAAAAGTGCCAGCCAAAGACGGCGTTGTTGTGCGCGTCAACGCGTCGGACATCAGCAGGGCGGTCCGGACGCTCGAGGCCGCTGGCCTGCCCAAACTGGCCCGGTCGACCCTGGGCGATATCTTCCGTAAAGAAGGCGTTATCTCAACACCGCTGGAAGAACGTGCCCGCTATATCTATGCATTGTCTCAGGAGCTGGAGGCAACCTTGTCGAACATCGACGGGGTCATCGTCGCTCGAGTTCATGTCGTGCTCCCCGAACGGATTGCCCCGGGTGAACCCGTACAACCGGCATCAGCCTCGGTGTTCATCAAACATGATCCACGACTTGAGCCTGATAATATCCGCCCCCGAGTACGCAGGATGGTGGCCAGCAGTATCCCCGGCATGGCAGCTGCTGTAGAAAACACTCAAAAATTAACCGTAGTGTTTGTCCCCGCCGCGGCGTATCTGGAGCAGCAACGTCTGACCTATTTTGGTCCGTTCCTGGTTCAGGATAACGATCTCGGTTTCTGGCGCATGAGTCTTACCGTATTGCTCATCATATTGACGCTTGCGGGGGCTGGCGCGTTTATCTGGCGCAAACGGGGGGTGAATCAACAACACGACTCATCTGTCGTACCGGCTCATGCCTCACTAAACCCGTCTGTTCATGAGTAATCAGCTGGCGTGGGTTCGATGGTGGGCCCGCCCATGGGAAACGCCAGCGTGTGACTGGGAGGTCCTCAGACCATATATCGCCTCGACCGATCTATGTCGCAGCCGGCATGAACGAGTGAGCACCGCACTGGCCATCACCCCCTGCCTGCCACCCTCACCCTCCCCTGCCTTGCTGCACCTGGTGCAAGCCTCCCCACCACAACGCGATCGCATGCTGACGCTGATCGGCAGTGTCTGCCAGCCTGTACGCGACCACTTGCTGGAGGAGGATGAATACCTCTGGTGTCAGCGCCTTGCCAAAGCACTCCCTGCGGACTCACGGGTACTGAACACAGACGATCCTCTGCAGTACCTGCGCGCCTGGGTTGAGCCTGCGGTATGGCAACGCCTACGACTTGGCTTTGCGAATCAACGGGTAGTCGACCTGGAGAAATATTCCAACCTGCCCGACCGTCATGGTCGGCTGGATACTCTGTGGCGAGCCGTCATCTGGCGAGCTACCGCCATCACGAATGATCACGCGTGGCCCTGATCAGGAGCAAACAACCTGCATGTTATGCCGACGTAAAATTGAGTTGAATAAAGGCCAGGACCTGCCACAAACCCTGATTGCCCGAGAGATGCTTATCGACTGTGCTCAGGCGGGCACATTACTTATTCGCGCCAAAGCCGAAGCGCGCGAACTACTACGCCAGGCCGAAGAGCAGCGCGAAATACTTTACGCAAATGCTTGCCGTGAGTTCTGGGAACGCGCCAACACTCAGTTGCAACGCTGGGAGATTGAACGCCAGGCTATCTGCGACAACATTGAACCCATTGCCGCCTCCATCACCAGCCTGGCCATTCGTAACCTGCTGGAGGAAACAGTCTCCCCCCAACGCCTGAGCGTCCTGCTAAAGCAATTACTGGCCACCCAGGTCCCGCGAATCGAAGCCACTTTGCTCTGCAATCCATTGGACCGTAAAAACGTAGACCAGTGGCTGAGCAGGCACACAGACCTTCCCTGGACACTGCGCACCGAGGAGAACATCGCACCTCAAATGCTCATTCTGGAAACGCCCGAAGGTGGATTTCGGATCGACTGGGATTCGATGGTGGAAACCCTATGGAATTCCGGCACGTCGGGTTCAACCCAATAACACGCAGGGGCTGCGGTTCAACGAGCGCTGATGTTTAACGAAATACCCGTGGAACTGGAATCACGCGTCGAGCCACACAGAACGTAACATCCTCTGGAGCAAAACCAATGAGCTTTGATTATCGCCTGCAAGCGAATCTCTACAGGCAACTGGAAAATTCGCAAAAGCGCTTTGAAAAGATAGAACGCGATGGATTGAACAACGACGAAGCCCTGGCGGCAATGAATGACGAAAAAGTCTTCCTCGCGGCCACGTTATCAGCCAGTTCCACCTACACCAATTACATGAGCGAAACAGCCAAGACCGTTATCGAAGGCATACAGTGAGTGGAAGCGTTACTCGGTCGTTGGTTGAGTAGCAGCGAACCGCTGATCACGTTGTTTGAAGATAATGACGAAATCAAGGTGCGGCGCGACCAACAAGCTTTTTTGATCAGTGTTCAACTGACCCACCATCGGGTCGACAAAAGAGCCTTGGAGGCGTGGATGCGCCTCGGACTGGAAAGTCTGAGGCATTTCCAGGGTGCCTTGGCGCAGGAAGCAATGACTGGTCATCTTTGGCTGCTTCAAAAACTCCCTGGCGACTGTGCCCTGCCCCACCTGCTTGGCAAACTCGAAACCCTGCTGAACCAGCGTGATACCTGGCGGGGCATTGTTGCGCACCTTGCCAGCCCAGCCCGGAAACTTAGGCCTACTTCGCTTCGGTCGCTGCGTCACTAAAACAGAGAATTCTCAATGCCTAACAAGATCGACAAGCACATCCGCTTGCGCGTCAATTCGCCTGCCGCCGCCGTAAAGCCTGCCCGTTGGCGCTACCTGATCCTCATGCCCTGGTTGTTGGCGCCCCTGGAAAGCACCCTGGCCGCCGTCCCCAGCGAATGGAAAAACACCGCCTATGCCTATGAGGCCGAACACAAGCCCCTGCGGGATGTGCTGGAAGACTTCGCCCAGACCTTCGGCACCCAACTGCAAATCGACGGCCTCCTCGAAGGCAACGTCAACGGCAAGATACGCGCCAATACCCCACAATCGCTTCTCGACAGGCTCGGCGTAGAGCACCGCTTCCAGTGGTACCTGTACAACAACACGCTGTACGTCAGCACCCTGGACCAACAGGAATCTGCACGCCTGGAGGTCTCCTCCGAGACCATCGCCGACCTCAAGCAGGCCCTCACCGATATAGGCTTGCTCGATAGCCGCTTCGGCTGGGGCGAATTGCCTGAGGACGGCGTCGTACTGGTCTCCGGGCCCAAGCGCTATATCGAACAGATCAAGCAGTTCAGCAGCCAGCGCAAGTCCCCGGATGAAAAGCAGAGCGTCCTCAGCTACCCGCTGAAGTTCGCCAATGCGGCGGACCGCCAGATTGATTATCGCGGCGAGAAACTGACCATCCCAGGCGTTGCCAGCATGCTGCGGGGGCTGCTGGAACCTCGCACGGCCTCGACGCTTTCAGGCATGAGCCCACGCCCTCCCTCTGCCTCCCAACCCTCACCCATAACCCCGGTATTTCCGCGCCTGAGTAACCCGATGCTGGGGCAAATGCTCGGTCAGACGATGAACCCGGGGCCGGCGGACACCGGCATGTCACTCACCCCTCGGGCACCGGTCTCCACCAGCAAAATCCGAGTCGAAGCCGATGTGCGCAACAACGCCATCCTGATCTACGACCTGCCGGAGCGCCAGGCGATGTACCGTGAGCTGATCAGCCAGCTCGACGTCGCCCGCAAGCTGGTGGAAATCGATGCGATCATTCTTGATATCGAGCGCACTCAACTGCGGGAATTCGGGATTAGATGGGGTTTTCAAAACAGCCGTTTCCGGGGTGGCGTGAACATGGCGCCCGGGTCTTCATCACAGCTGTCGATCGAGCACCGTGATCGTTTCAACGCCGATATTCGCGCATTGGAGCAACGTGGCCTGGCGACCATGGTGTCCAACCCGTCGGTGCTTACTTTGGAAAACCAGCCGGCGGTGATCGATTTCAACCGCACCCAATACCTCACCGCCGGCACCGAGACTGCAACCATCCTGCCCATCACGGTCGGCACCAGCTTCCAGGTGGTACCGAGGGTGATCACTACCCGCGGCAATCACCAGATCCACCTGGTGGTGGATATCGAGGACGGTAACTTCGACGAGTCCAACCCCGCGCGCACCAGCCCCGATGTACGCCGCGGCAAAGTCAGCACCCAGGCGGTCATGGCGGAAAAACGTTCGCTGGTGGTCGGTGGCTTCCATGTCACTGAACGCACCGACAAACAAAGCAAGATCCCTCTGCTGGGAGACATTCCGCTGCTGGGCAAGGCCCTGTTTTCTTCCTCCGAGCGCCAGAACAACCGGCGCGAACGCCTGTTTATCCTGACGCCGCGCGTGATCGGCGATCAGGCTGATCCTTCACGCTACTTGCCCCAGGAGGATCAAGCCGAACTGCAGGCCGCACTCAAGCCATTGGCCCGGCGGTATGCCGAGCATCAACCGGTGATCAAGCGCAGCGACATCACCAGCACCCTGGCTCACCTCGTCAGCGGGCAAGTACCCACGGCCTTCAAGGCCGCGCCCATGCCACTGGGCCTGGACACCTTGTGCAGCACCCGCGAGCTATTGGCCCTGAACACCGAACGCAGCCAATGGTATGCAGGCCCGCAGTTCAATGTGGCCGTGGTGGTGGTACGCAATCAGTTCAACCGTAACGTGCGCATCGATGAAAGAGAATGCAGCAACTCCCAGACCCTGGCCGTCAGCGTCTGGCCACGTGCCTGGCTCAAGCCGGGAGAAGAGGCGGAGGTATTTATCGCCATGCGGCCCGTGGTCAAAGATGAACACATCGGTGTGTCCCGCCCCTCCCTGATCACCCCCACCCGGAAGAACGCGCCATGAAACGCCTACTCACCCTCCTCGGCCTGGCCCTGCTTATCGTTGGTTGTACGCCGACGTGCAAGGGCGACTCCTGTTCACGCCCGCAATCGGGCGCCGATAAGCTGGTGGTCTGGTGGCCGCCGCAGATGCGCGTCGAATCGGGCCCTGCCGGCGAGCGCTCCGACTATCAAACGATCTCACTGGAACGGTAAGTTCCATGGGGCCGAACGATACGTCGTCTCGCCAGGTATTCCTGGATAACCTGGTGGGCGGCAAGGACGCCCACCTGTCCCTCGGCCCGGGCATAAGCGTGTGCCGGTTAAAGGCCGGTGGTAAACCCGGGCTTGCGTTGCTGGTCGACCGTGGAGCGCTGGAAGCCGGACAGTTGGAACGGGTACTGGAGCGGCTTTTTGAACAGGCGGTGGCGTTTGACGGCTGCTTTGCCTGTCTCGATGCCAGGGATGCCCTGGTGATCTGGCACGCGCTGCCGGCAGGTGCAGAGGAGGCAGATGACATCATCGGCAAGCTGCTTTCGCTGGGCTGCCTCGATATGCTGGACGTGCACCGCTACCGTTAACGTTGCTTAAGCTCCGGAAACTCCAGCGTTTCACGCTTGGCCTCATCATTGAGCTCACGCAGGGTGCGGTAGAGGAACGCTACCGCCTGCAACGTCTCCCGGGGAATGTTCGCCCCAAGCTTCTTCTCGTACAGCGTGCGCGCGAGCCATACACACTGGATCACCGGCACGTCGGCCGCCTTGGCCCGGTCTATCAGTTTCCGGGCCTCGGCATCCGTGCCTTTATCCACCAGCAGCGGCAGCGGCGTTTTGCCCGGCCGGTAGTACAGCGCGACCGCAAAGTGCGTCGGGTTGACCACCAACATGTCGGCCTCCTCCAGCTTGGGCAACTTGACCTTCGGCTCCTCCTGGGCCAGCTGTTGGGCCAGGGCGCGGCGCTGCCCCTTGACGTGAGGGTCGCCCTCCATGTCCTTGTATTCCTTGACCACCTCTACCTGAGTCATGCGCATGCTCTTGGCAAAGAAGTGCTTCTGCAGCGCCATGTCGATCAATGCCAGGACCAGCAGCAATCCCAGGCAAGCGTGCAGCAGATGGCGAAACAGGATGATCAGCGCGAGGATGTAACTCTGCAGGTCGCTGGTGGCCAGATTGATCAAGGCCCCTAGTGACGGCCTGATCACCACGTACAAAATCAGCGCAAGCAGTAGCGCCTTGGCCAACCCCATCAACAGGTTCGTCACTGACTTGGCAGAGAACATCTGCTTGACCTGGCTGAGTGGGTTGAGACGGCTGAAATTCAGCTTCAGGCTTTCCGGCGCAAACAGGAAACCGAACTGAATCCAGCCGCTGATCAACTTCACCGCGATCGCCAATCCGGCCATCAGCAAGGCGAAGGAAAAAAACACGATCAAGCCTTCCGTCAGCACTTCCTCCAGCGCCCGCACAAAGGGCTGCCCGAAACGTGACATGGGCATCACCAGCAACTGCTGGAAGCGCTGCATGCTGGTTTCGGCGGTGAACAACGCGATTTCGCTGAGGGCGGTCAACACCAGTAGCTTACCGACGTCCTGGCTTTGGGCGACCTGGCCTTTCTGGCGCTGATCCTTGAGTTTCTTGGGCGTGGCCGCGTGTTTTTTCTCACCCGAATCACTCATGTCCCGAGCCCCTGAACATCAGGCCGAGGGAATGCTTGAGGTCTCCCAACTGCGCCATGCGCCCGACGATCAAGTCCTGCAACAGCGGGAAGTACAGCAGCAGGATAACCAGCCCCGCCAGGCTCTTGACCGGCGTTGCCAGGGTAGAGACTTGCAATTGCGGGCTGTACAGGCCCAACAAGGCGAAGCCGAACTCCAGGAACAGCAGCACGGCAATAAACGGTGCGGCATACAGCATCATGTGGGTAAAAGTATCGCCCAGCAGCCCGATGAATACACTGAACCCATTGACCGCCGGCAGCGGCAACCAGGCGGTTGGCGGCCAGATCAGGTAGCTGTCCCAGATCACTTGGGTCAGCACGCTCAAGCCCAGGACGGCAATCAGCAAATAAATCACCAACTGTTTGAACAGGTGCCCGATCGGCGTCGCATCCGGCCCCAGCGAGGGGTTGAGTTGGCCACCCGCCAAAGCCCCCCGCTGGTTATCCAGCAGTGCGCCCACTGACTCGAACATCCAGAACGGCATGGCCAACAGAATCCCCAGCAAAAACCCCAGGGCAGCTTCCTTGAGTACCAACCCGCTGATCATCAGCGCGGAGTAATCCTTGGCAGCCAGGACGGCATGAATGCCGGGCGCCGGAATCAACGCCATGACCATCACGATGATGTGGCGGGGCATACCGCGTATATGTTGGAAACAAAACGCAGGCACCAGAAATGCACAGGGATAAATGCGCGCCATGGCCACGAGCAGGCTGGGCAGGAATTCAAGATAAAGCAGCACACGCAGGCCCTCAGTTCAATGCCGAGCGGGCAATCATGTCGAACATCAGGTTGATCAGTTGGATCAGCTCCACGCCAATCCAGCGACCGGTCAAAATCAGCGTGATGCCTACCGCAACCAGCTTGATGCCAAAGGGCAGCGTCTGGTCCTGTATCTGCATCAGGGCCTGCACCAGCGACGTCAACACACCGACGACCACCGCCACGATCAGCGGCGGCGCCGACAGCACCACCACCAGCAACATGCCCTGCTTGAACAGCACGATCGGTTCCATAGGGCACTCAGAGGTAAGAAAGGAACAGGCTGTCGAGCAGCCGCGACCACCCGGAAACCATGACGAACAACAGCAGTTTGAGCGGCAGCGAAATGGTCATGGGCGAGACCATCTGCATACCGAGGGCCAACAGCAGGTTGGACACAATCAAATCGATGACGATGAACGGAATGTAGATCAGAAAGCCGATCTCGAACCCCGCCTGCAGTTGCGACAGCACGAAGGCCGGGACCAGCAGGATCAAGTCTTCGCGCTGGGTGCTCTGCGCCATTTCAGGCGGCCACATGCGCGCACTGTTTTCCAGCAGGTGAGTCAACACATCGGCATCGGTGTTGCGCAGCATGAACGCACGCAACGGCTGTATGGCCGCCTGCCCGGTTTCCAGAAGGCTTTGCACGCTACTCGTGTCCACGGGCGAGGCCTTGACGTTCTCGGCAATCTGGTACCCCACGGGCGCCATGATGAACAGTGTCGCGGCCAGCGCTATTCCGTTGATGGCCATGCTCGGCGGTACCTGCTGCACGCCGATGGCGTTACGGGTGATCATCAGCACAATCACGATCTTCAAGAACGATGTGCAGATGATCAGCAGCATTGGCATCAGCGACAACGAACCTAAAAACAGCGCCAGGACAAGAGGGTCGACCCCCTGAAATGTCATCGCGAAAAAATCACGCGGGACAACTGCAAACCAAGGCGCCCATCTACTTCCACCAACTGCCCTTGCCCTATCGGCCTGTCGCCGTAATAAAGCCCGGCCATGCCCGGCGCGTACCCGGCAATGCCCAACACCGCACCGGGGGCGAGATTGCGCAGTTCGCCCAGGGTCAGGTTCAGGGTGCCACAACGTACCGTCAGGGCCATGTTCAACTCATCGAAAGGCTCGTGGCCAAAGACATCCACTACCGGTTCATCCAGCTCATCCCCCGGGTACTGCGATGTTGCAAAATCCTCGTCCACGGACGTTTCCTCGATCGAAACAAGCGTCAGGCACAACGGCCCGGATTCATCATCAATGCACCCTTGCAGCCGGTGCTTGCCGACATACAGGTGACCATTGCCCTGCACATCGAAAAAGGGTTGCTCAAGCATCACCACGTCACCGGCACGGACACCGCTCAATTGCGTGATGGATAGCTTCAGGCGGCCCAGGGTCATCGCCACTGCCAACTGGAACGACGCCGGCAATGGCCCCGCTATCGACTGCCACGGACCGGCCTCGCACAGTGCCAGCAAGCGCTCTGGAGTCAGCCACAGGTAACCCACGACCCTGGACTTCCCCAGCGTCACCGTGAAGCGACAACCGAAGTTCAATTTCCTGGGTGCCGGCAGCAACCGCAGGAAGCCAAACAGCCCCCGCACCTGCGGGCTCAGGTGGTGCTGGAACAGTTCCCAGAACCACGAGTCTGGATCGTTATCGGCCTCTGCCAGCGTCACCGGGCACTCCCCCAGCAGGCTGAACAGCGGCCCTGGTTCGGCGAAAGCCAGCACCCCGCAGGCGCTCTCGAAAAACAGCGGCTTGACGCCTGCGGGGGCACGGCCCGGTTCCATCAACAGTTCACCGTTCTGCCCCGCGACCTGAAACGCCATGCGCAAGCCGCGCCCCAGCCTGCGCCGCGCCGCGACATTGGCGCCGCTGACCACCGGCAAGGTTAAAAACGGCATGATCATGCCGGGTCCACAGGTGCCAGGTGTACGGTGACAGGCTGCGCCAACGCGCCGGCCAGCCCGTCCTCAAGGTGCTGGCGCACCCCAGGCAGCCAGCGCGCGGTGCGCTCTTCCTGCGCCTCCAGCTCAACGTTCCAGGTACCTTGCTCGCGGCGCACGCTGGCGTTGATCCGCCCCAGGCTCGGCAGGTAAAGCACAGCGTGCAAAGGCCACTGAACAGCGGCGTGAATCCGCGGTACCAACTGCTCGGTCATGGCCGCGATCATCGCGGCATGACTTGATGCAGGGGTTCCCGGTAGGGCGGAACCGAAACCGCCCCCTTCATCATCGTTGCCAAACAGCTGGGCAAATAACCGTCCGTGCTCCCATGGCACTATCGCCCCCGGGCCGGGTTCACGTTCATCCCGAGGCTCGCCCGGACGCGGGCGCTCAGGACTGTTCACTGGAACTTGCGTCATGTTTCTTCCTGCACGGCTTCTTCCTGCCCCAACAAAAGGGACAGTTCCTGGAGTTTTTCAACCTCGCGCAAGCACTGGGTAACCTGCTTCTGCGCGCTGTCGATGTGGATCAACTGCTCATCGCGCTGGCCGTGCAGCTCATGTAACTGCCCCTCTTCGCGGCGGGTGTCGGCGGACAACGTGCGCTCCTGGGCATTCCAGGACTTGATGTCCTGGAACGAGATCACTTGCCCTTGATGCTTGCTCAGCAACTCAGCGGTTTTCCGGGCTTCGTCCAGCCGGGTCTGCTCAAGGGCATCCGCCGCCTGCCGGATCTGCAACAGCAGCGCTTGTTGTTGCCTTTTGGCGGCACGCAGCGCGCGCTCCGCCCGGTCAGCCCGGTGCTTGCGCAAACGCCGCAAGGTATCGATTTCAGAAAGGGACATCGGTGGTCAACTCCATCAATTGGTCCAGCGTCATCGCCATCGCGGCCGGCTCACGCAGGTCCTGGCGCAGAAAGCCATCGACGGCCTGGCGGCTGTCCACCGCCAGGTCGGTCAGGGCATCACTGCCGGGTTGGTACTCGCCCAACTTGAGCATCAGTTCGATCTGCTGGTACGCCGACAACAAGCGGCGCAAGGCGGTGCCCGCCCTTATATGCTCGGGCGTGGCGACGTTGCTCAAGATCCGCGAAAGGCTGCCCAGCACATCCACCGCCGGGTAGTGGCCACGCTCGGCCAGCTTGCGTGACAACACGATGTGGCCGTCGAGCAGGGAGCGCACTTCATCCGCTACCGGATCGTTCATCGAGTCCTGCTCGATCAACACGGTGTAGATGGCGGTAATCACTCCGTCACGGGTCAGCCCGGCCCGCTCCACCAGGCGCGGCATCAGGCTGTATACCGACGGTGGCAAGCCGCCGCGGCCCAGGGGCTCGCCCGCGGCCAGGCCGATTTCACGCTGGGCCCGGGCAAATCGGGTCAGGGAGTCAATCAGCAGCAGTACCCGCTGGCCCTTGCGCCGGAACCCTTCGGCCAGCGCTGTCGCAGTGAACGCCGCGCGGGCGCGTTCCATGCTCGAGCGGTCGGAGGTGGCACACACCAGCACCGCCTTGGCGCGCAATTGATCATCCAGCTCATGGTCGAGAAATTCCCGCAGCTCGCGGCCGCGCTCACCAATCAACCCGAACACGATCACATCGCACTCAACGTTTCGGGCGATCTCGGCCAACAAGGTGGTCTTGCCGCACCCCGCACCGGCGAACAGGCCGACGCGCTGGCCTTCTCCCAGCGTGATCAATCCATCAATCGAGCGTACGCCGGTGGACAACGCCCGGCTGATCCTCGGGCGTTCGGTAGGCAACGGCGCCTCGCACAACACCGTGCTCGCCTCTGCGATGTCGGCCTCCACAAAGGCGCTGGGGCCATCGCCCGCAATCGGCCGGCCAAATCCATCGAGCACCTGGCCGAGCAAATCGTCGCCGACCCGTACCCGGTGTGGCACCCCCAGGCGTTGCACACTGGCACCCACGCGCACGCCTTCAAGATTGCCCAACGCACTGAGCACTGCATCCTGCTGGTCGAAACCGATGATCTCCGCCAGCATGTATTCACCGATGGACTTTTCGACCTGGCACAAATCACCGATGCGCGCCTGGGGCAGCCGGCATTGCAACAACATGCCGTTCACCCGCTGGATACGACCGCGCACCGACACCGGCGCGAAGCTGACCAGCGCACTCGACTGGCGTTGCTCCCAGGCCTCAAGACGGGCTTGCAGGTCACGGCTCACCAGCGCACCTCGAAGCGTTGCTTACCGTCGAACACCACTTTGGTGTTATCGATCAGCACCAGTCGCAAGCCGTCCACTTCATCCCCCACAAACAGTCGGTTCCCCTGTTCCAGAACCACGTGACCGTTGGGGCCGCCGACAATCTGCAAAATCTTGAAAGGGAACGTTCCGTCGCGAGTCCTGACCCGGCTCATCACCGGCACCGCGGTATCGAACTGTTCGCCAAACCGGCTGAGCATGCGCGATACCAACTCCATGTCTTCCTGGAGTACATCGCCGTCGAGCAGCACCTGGTCATTGACCAACTGGATGCTTATACGGTTGATCAATTCGCGCTCGCTGAGCATCCTGAGCAACTGCTGGCGCACCTCGAAAGGTGAGGCCAGCTCGTTCTTGCGGATCACCGGTGACATCAACGACGCCTGGGCTTCGCGGTCACCGCTAGTGGTCATGCCCAGCGCGGTGATGATGACCGCAACGACGACGACCAGGCTGATCAAGCGTTTCTGCTGCGTGCTCGAAATTGAAGAAAGCTTCAGCGGCACGAGGGGCTCGGCCGCAGGCGTGGACGCCTGTTCGGCAGTCACCGTCGGCTGAGGCCAGGGCTGGTCGGCGCGGGTGACGCAGAGCCGAACGTTGCCAATCGAAAATGTCGTGTTGAGTGCCAGGTCGGCAATCTGCGCCAGGATCAGGCCGGCGGCATCCTGCATCACCCCTCCCTCGGCCTGCACCGACCAGCGCTGGTCAACACACTGCAATCGCACATGACGCTCGGCAATGCCCGGGTCGTATAGCGCCAGGTCAGCGTCAGGGTGCGCACCAATGCTCCACTGCTCGCCGAACAACGGCAGCGCCGCCCCCTGGTGCAAACCATCGAGTACTCGTAGCTCAAACATTGTCAGGCCCTCATGGCCGCACGGACCAAACGGCCCCACGCAGCACCGTCCGTTTCAAGGCAATGCGCAATCGCCAAAACAGTACTCATGCCACGGCCCCACGCAGCAGATCGTCATGACTCAGGTCAAACCGCCCCAGCACCTTGACCTTCGACGAACTGCCCAACTCGGCAAACGACAACACCGGCACATGGTTGAACTCTTCCACAAGCAATGTCCGCAGGGGGCTGCGCAAGTCTTGCGCAACCAGCAGCACACTTTTGCTCTTGGCCCGCACGGTAAAGGCTTGCTTGAGCAAGCTCACCAGCGTCGCACTGCTGTCGTTGTCGAGGGAAAAGAACACCCCGGTCTGGGTCTGGCGCAGCGCCTCGCGCAGGACATTCTCGGTATGCGGTGACAACAACCAGGCGTGCAGGCCATCAGCTTCGCTGTACTGGTGCAGAATCTGCGACTTGAGGGCGATTCGCGCATAGTCGGCCAGGGCATCCGCTTCACGCTCATGCTGGCCGTACTCGATCAACGACTCGACAATCAACCGCACCGCGCGCAGCGGAACGCCCTCGCTGGCCAGGCGCTGCAACACGGCAGAGAAGCGCGAAAGCGGCATGATCCGCTGCAGCTCCTGAACCAGCTCCGGCTGGTTGAACTCGAGCCAGCTGAGAATCGACTTGCACTCCTGGATACCGAGAAACTGCGGCCCGCTGAGCAGCATCGCGCGTGTCATGCGCTCGATGATCAAGTCATGGGCGGTATGGCGTTCAAGCTGTGCATCGTCGAGCAGCGGATCATCGGGCGCCAACCATAACCAGTCTTGCTCGTCTCGCTCCGCCAGACCCTGGGTACCTGCTTGTGGCTCGACGCCCAGCGCCGCCGATTCCACCGCGACCCGATCACCGAAGGTAGCTTTGATCACAGGGACTTCGTGCACGCAAAAGCGAAACTCATCGTCGGATAAGGCGGGAATAAACTCGACGTTAAACGGCGGCAGTGTCAGGCCGATATGGGCAACCAGGCGGTTTCGGGCCTGGCGAATGCCATGAACCACTTGCGCTGTTCGGTCAGAGCCCTGCAGGCCCGATGAAAACTGCAGCAAGTAAGGCCGGGATGGATCAAAGGCGCGCAGGTCTTCGTCACCGTTGATCTCCGCCGGGACGGCGTCAGCCGCCGCATCTGCGGGCGCGTCCTGCTTTTGACGCTGACGCATGAGGTAATAACCCAGCGAGCCCGTCATCAGCGAAATGAGGATAAAGACCACCGTCGGCATGCCCGGAAGCGCTGCAAAAGCCAGCATGCCGATCGAAGCAATGATCCAGCTCTTGGGCTCACTGGTCATTTGCCGGGCGATTTCGGCGCCCATGTTATTGGCCCCTTTATTCGCCCCGGCCGGTGCTACACGGGTAATGATCATGCCGGCCGTCAGGGAGATCAGCAGCGCTGGAATCTGCGCAATCAGGCCATCGCCAATCGTCAGTACCGAATACAGCGCCATGGAGTCGGCGGCGCTCATGCCATGCTGGAACATGCCGGTGCTGAACCCGCCCAGCAAGTTGATCACCACGATAATCAGCCCGGCCACGGCATCGCCCTTGACGAACTTCATGGCCCCGTCCATCGCCCCGAACAGCTGGCTCTCACGGGACAACTGCTCGCGTTTGTCGCGCGCCTGTCCACCATCGATCAGGCCGGCACGCAAGTCGCTGTCGATGGACATCTGCTTGCCGGGCATGGCATCCAGGCTGAAGCGCGCCGCCACTTCGGCGACACGCTCCGAACCCTTGGTGATCACCAGGAAGTTGACGATGGTCAGGATCATGAAGATCACCAACCCCACCGCCAGGTTGCCCCCCACCACGAAGTTGCCGAAGGCCTCCACAATGTCACCGGCGTCCTGCTCCAGCAGGATCAGGCGCGTGGTCGCAATCGACAACGCCAGGCGGAACATGGTGGTCAACAGCAGGATCGACGGAAACGAGGAAAACGCAAGCGGCCCGGGCAGGTACAGCGCCAGCACGATCAACAGGCACGAAATGCAAATGTTGACGGCAATCAGGATATCCACCAGCCAGGTCGGCAACGGCACGATAAAGATGAACACAATGCCCAGGATCACGACCGCACCCAGCACCTCGGCGCGTTGTGCAACCTTGAGCAGTATCGCGTTGACTGCCCGCAGCGCACTCATGAGTGGTTTATCGGCAGCGCGCCGACATGCCGGGAGCCTCGTTCGATGCGAGCGTACTCATCCATTACCACCATGAAATTGTGCAACGCTTCCTGGCGGCCCTTGCTGTCGCGCCACAACGCCAGGGGCAGGCTCCCGAGCACGGGGTAAAGGGCATTGAGCGAAACAATCTGTACGGATGATGCCGGCCCACCCAACTCGCAGGCCAGGCGCTGGACTTCGGCAGACGCGATGCCCGTGCCCGCGTAACCGAGAATGCGCTGCAGCAGCGCTACGGTGTCCCGATCAATTTCGGGGTGCAATACGGCCAGCCGATCGATCAAGTCACGGCAGCTGGCCAGCACACTGCCCAGTTGACCACAACTGCTCAACCCCAACAGCAAGGTGCGCAGCTGGGCGGTGGGGAGCGAAGGGCAATACGCCGCAATGTCGTCTGCCAGGGCCCGACGCATCAATTTCAACCCGCGGCCAAACTCATCGCCACCGAACAACCCCAACAGCGCCTGCATCATGCTGGCGAGCGATTGCCGGGCGACCACGCTGGCGTAATACACACTGCGTACCGCCTGCCGCAAACTCGGGTCGTCACTGCTTGCCTGCAAGGCCTGCGCGATGTTCAAGCCGGCCTGGATCTGCGGCTTGAAGCGGACCTCCAGCCGCGCCAGGGCATCGCTGGCCAGCGCCGCCTCGGAGGTACGCGCTTCAGCTTGTGCCTGCGCAGCCACCTGCTTGAGTACGACAAACGTACGGGCCGGGTCGTTTCCTGTCAGCTCCAGCAACTTCTCGAGGCTGGGCTTGAGCAACAGTTGAACCCTGATGGAGCGCGCAATGGTCGCCAGTGTTGCCTGAGCGGGATGGCCCAGTTGCTCATAGAGTTGTGTCAACTGCGCCACAGGCGTCACGCCCAGACCCAACATACGCCGGCTCAAGGCCTTGCTGTTGAGTTCAACCTCCAGGCCGAACAGCGCCTCGAAATTGTCGACCGCCGTCCCGGCGGGTGCCTGGCGAACTGGCGGGTTATCAATACTCGCTGGAACAGGCTGATCCAGGCTCTGGTTTTTTTGCACATCAATAGAAGGATCAAGTTTCATGGAGATGCCTGGACAGGAAGTTTCGTTTCCTTGTGTGGCTGGCAATCCCGTTACGGTTCCATGTTTATCGACGATACCAGGCATGTGAAAAGATCGGCACGCGCCCGCAGCCACTTGTGCAAAACCTTGCACAAAAAAGCCTGGAAACAAGATATTTATTTATATAAATCAATTGCTTATGAATTTTTTTCCCTTGGCACAGGCAGTGCTAAGAGGGTTCCCGTCGAAATCATTTCGACCGTGTCTACCCTGAGGAAAAAATCATGGATATCCCTATCGATGTTTTAGTTCACCTTACACCTGACCCGCACCGCTCCATCCAGAACCTGTCGGAAGACCACCACAAGAAACTCCGGCGCTTCATTCATAAACGCGTACTCAACCCGGAAGATGCAGACGATATTCTGCAACTGACGTACCTGGAGGCCTGGCGCAGCCGAGACCGCTTCAGCGGCCAGGCCACCGTCAGCACGTGGATGTGCGGGATTGCCCAGAACCTGATCCGCAATCACTTTCGGCGCATGTATGCCAAGCCGGTGCATTGCGAGTTCGATGAGGCGCTGTGGCATGGGCAGGAAGACAACAACAACCTGGACTGGCAGTTCGAGGTCAACCGCAAGCTCGAAAGAACCCTGCGGGCGATCACGGATTTGCCGCTGGAAATGCGTAAAACGCTGTACGCCTCACTGGAGACCGACGGCAGCTACCAGGACACCGCCGACGCCATGGACATCCCCATTGGCACCGTGCGCTCACGTTTGTCCCGGGCGCGCGAACACCTGAAGCGGGCCACCTACAACCCGCTGTAGGCGTAAATCAGGGCACCGGCGCAACGCCGACACCCTTTGCAGGAGCAGTTGATTTACCCGTTTGACGCAAGCGTTGGGCAGCAGGGATATCTGCCCGACTCGATTGACCTGGTATCAGGCCTTTTTGGTACGCGGCAACAGAATCGCCAACACCCCGAACAGCGGCAGGAACGAGCACAGCGTGTACACGTACTCGATGCCGTGGATGTCTGCCAGGTGCCCCAGCAACGCCGCACCGATCCCGCCAAAACCGAACATCAGACCGAAGAACACCCCGGCGATCATCCCCACATTGCCCGGCACCAACTCTTGCGCGTACACCACAATTGCCGAGAACGCCGAAGCCAGGATAAAGCCGATCACCACGCTCAGGATGCTGGTCCAGAACAGGTCCACATGGGGCAGAATCAGGGTGAACGGCGCCACCCCGAGGATCGAAAACCAGATCACTGCCTTACGGCCGATCTTGTCGCCAATCGGCCCGCCAAAGAACGTGCCCGCCGCCACCGCGCCGAGGAACAGGAACAGATGCAGCTGGGAACTGGCCACCGACAGGTCGAACTTCTCGATCAGGTAGAAGGTGAAGTAACTGGTGAAACTGGCCATGTAGAAGTACTTGGAAAACACCAGCAGCCCCAGCACCACCAGCGCGCTCAGCACCCGGCCCTTGGACAGGCCGTGAGTGGCCGCCTGGCCTTGTTTGAGCTTGAACAGGTTCAAGTGGTGCGCGTACCAGCGGCTGATCGCATACAGCACAAACAACGCAAACACCGCGAACAGGCCGAACCAGGCCACATTGCCCTGGCCGAACGGAATGATGATCGCCGCCGCCAGCAACGGGCCGAAGGCCGAGCCGGCATTACCGCCCACCTGGAACGTCGACTGCGCCAAACCATAACGCCCGCCCGAGGCCAGGCGCGCCACGCGGGAGGCTTCCGGGTGGAAGGTGGACGAGCCGATGCCGATCAGCCCCGCCGCCAGCAGGATCAGGGGGAAGCTGCCCACCTGGGACATCATCAGGATGCCCACCAGCGTGCAGATCATTCCGCAGGGCAACAGGTACGGCTTGGGATGGCGATCGGTGTAATAACCGACCCACGGCTGCAGCAGGGACGCGGTGAGCTGGAACGTGAGGGTGATCAGGCCGACCTGGGTGAACGTCAGGCCGTAATTGGCCTTGAGCATCGGGTAGATCGAGGGCAGTACCGACTGGATCAAGTCATTGATCAAATGCGCCAGCGCCACCGCGCCGATTACACGCATCACCAACGGGCTGGTTTGCCCGGCGGCAGGCGCCGTAGCCACGGAGGGCTGGGAATTGCTCAGAGCCATGGGAGGTTTTCCGTACAGCAGATGGATGCACAGGTGCAGGTGCGACAATGTGCCACTTTTGGGTGCAGGAAGGCTATCCCGTTAGCAGGCTAACGAGTAGATGAATCGATGCAGCGGTCATGGTTTGTAAAGGGCCAGCAAGATGAATCCCTTTAATTTGCGGGACGTTTCCTAGAGAATCTTTCGGCCTTGTGCCTGGGGGAGTCGGTGGCTAGTCTTCGGTCCGTCGCTGGTTTTCAGTGATCGGGTTTAGCAGCCTGAACTCAATAGGCACACGTTCTACGGTCACGTTTATGGTGGCTGTGCGTGGGGCACCTTCGGGTGCGCCGGTTTTCCTATTGACTGGTCTGCTAACCCGCGTACAGCCGCCACCCTACGTTTAGCAGCGAAGGTGGCAGCTTCTTCAGGTCAATAGGAGCTACACCATGTTCAAGATCGTCCCCGATCCACCCCGTGACCAGGCCAAAGACCGCGCCGCCTTCACCCGAGCGCTCGACCACTACTTGCCGACCGATCCGCCGCAACCGTCGACCAGTTTCTACGCCATCAGCGACGACATCAGCTTCGAAGACTCCCTGCTCTTCACCGCCGACCTGCTGCACAGCGCCTCGGCGACTGCGCTCGACTGTGGCGAACAACTGCAAAGCCCCGAACGCGCCAAAGTGCTCGCCGTGTGGCACCTGCTGGAAATCGCCAAGGCCATGGTCGACCGCTCGATAGAGTGCCTGCACCCGCGCAAAACCTGACGCGCGAACGCCAGAACACCGCAGATCAAATGTGGGAGCGGGCTTGCTCGCGAAGGCGGTGGACCAGCCAATACCTCTGCTGACTGACACACCGCATTCGCGAGCAAGCCCGCTCCCACCTTTTGATCTTCGCTGCCTTGGGACCTGCGCAAACCCCAACCGCTCGTCACCAAACCCGGTGTTTCCCGTTAAACAGTTGATAGCGTAGATAAATTTTCAAAAAAAGCGCTTGACGCATTCCCGTTCTCCGCGAATAATGCGCGCCACTTGGCTACATAGCTCAGTTGGTTAGAGCATAGCATTCATAATGCTGGGGTCCGGGGTTCAAGTCCCTGTGTAGCCACCAAGTACTAAAAACGGCTTACCGAAAGGTAGGCCGTTTTTTTATGCCT
>Ga0153921_1000461_pt1 | contig 22118 bp, 28 predicted proteins | sample TSNJ005MetaG_FD_104691 | JGI IMG/M metagenome (GOLD analysis project Ga0153921, IMG submission 104691) | Attine ant fungus gardens microbial communities from New Jersey, USA - TSNJ005 MetaG | ecosystem: Host-associated > Fungi > Mycelium > Unclassified | place: USA: New Jersey, Brendon T. Byrne... | reverse complement strand
TCATGCGCAACGCCAGTCCTGCCGTCCGGTTCGTTCGGTCACGTTCCCGAAACGGCCGGTCACGTTGCCGAAATCGCCGGTCACGATCCCGAAACGGCCGGTCACCTTCGTCCGAAATACGCAGCAGGAACGCTACTATCAGTTCTTGATGACGTTTCGACCGAGCTTATCGACGTGCACGCGGTTTGGCCGAAGGTGGCTCATTTGAGGCCGAAGGTACGCCATGTGGTCGACACCTTGGTCGCACTTGCTGAAGACGGTCGACTGGACTGACTTCGCGAAAGCGCCGCATCCCCAATTCGGTGGATCGACGCACGACGGAAAAGCCGAGATGTTTCTAGTAAAGGCACCGGGCGAATGACCGGTGTCCCTCAGAACGCGACGCTAGGTCAGCAGTGCCGTCACCGACTGCAATGGGTCGAGGCTGTGTGAAAACGCATTGATCGCCTAAACTGAATCAACGCGTTCGGGTCGGGGGATTCATGAAGCGATTCGTTGAAGGCGAAGACCGCAAGCAGGTAACGTTGTTGCCAGAATGTCTGGATGATTTCGTTGCTGAGGATAACCCGGTGAGGATCATCGATGCCTTCGTCGAAGAGCTGGAACTGGAATCGATGGGTTTCGAAGGTGTCACACCGTCGACTACAGGTCGCCCCTCCTACCATCCGGCAGTGCTGCTGAGGATATACATCTACGGCTATCTCAACCGGATTCAATCGAGTCGCCGCCTGGAGCGTGAATGTCAGCGCAATGTCGAGCTGATGTGGCTCACAGGCCGACTGGTACCAGACTTCAAGACGATAGCTGACTTTCGACGGGACAACGGCACCGGCATCCGCAACGTCTGCCGCCGGTTTGTCGTTCTTTGCCGTGATCTGAAGCTCTTCTCGCAGGCACTGGTTGCTATTGATGGAAGCAAGTTCAAGGCATCGAACACTCGCGACCGTAACTTCACAACGGGCAAGATCGACAAGCGGCAGCAGCAGATTGAGGAGAGCATCCAGCGCTACCTGAGTGCATTGGAGACGGCTGACCGGACGCAGCCACCCGAGCTTGAAGCGAAGACCGCGCGGCTGCAGGAGAAGATCGGTCAACTGCGCGATCAGATGCATCGCCTCGAACAGATTAAAGAAGAACTCAAGACGCAACCGGATGGCCAGCTCTCGCTGACTGACCCAGATGCGCGCTCCATGGCGACGAGCGGCAGGGGCTCGGGCATGGTGGGCTACAACGTGCAGATGGCCGTAGAGGCCAGGCACCACCTCATCGTTGCCCACGAGGTAACAAACTCCGGCCACGACCGGTCGCAGCTCAGTCTGATGGCGCAAGCTGCTCGTGATTCCATGCGCAAGAGAAGATTGAAGGTCATCGCCGACCGGGGGTACTACAGCGGCCCACAGATAAAAGCTTGTGCAGATGCAGGCATTGCCGCCATTCTGCCGAAGAACCTGACATCAGGTGCCAAAGCCCATGGTCGCTTCGACCGAGCGGACTTCATCTACATTGCCCGGGATAACGAATACCTTTGTCCTGCTGGGCAGCGCGCGATACACCGCTTCGCCCGTGAAGAGCATGGCATGCAACTGCATCGTTACTGGAGCAGTGCCTGTCCTCGTTGTGAAATCAAATCACAATGTACTCCGAGTGACTATCGACGAATCACGGGATGGGAACATGAATCTGTACTGGAAGCTGCGCAGAAGAGACTGGACAGGATGCCGGATGCGATGATGGTGCGCAGGCGAACCGTTGAACATGTCTTCGGAACGTTCAAGCACTGGATGGGCTATACGCACTTCCTGACGCGCAGGTTATCCAATGTCAGTACTGAGATGAGCCTGCACGTGCTGGCGTATAACCTCAAGCACGTGATGGCGATATTGGGATTCTCGCGAACCATGAGGGCCATGCGGCTGGTGGGTGCGTGAGGCACCTTGGCCTTCCAACATATGCCGTGAAACGGCTTGCGTTGAGGTAGCGCAGCCACCCAACATCTCTCAGTTGATCGATTGATTCCGGAGCGCAACGCCGCTATATAGTCGTCGAATCAGATTTTTTGCACGTCAAATCTGCGTTCCGGGTTTCCACACAGCCTCGGTCGAGGCCGGACGCTGACATCTTTCGCGGCAATGTGATCGGCAAATCGCGTTAAGTACGGCAAGCCGGGGCCTCGAGGAACTGCCCGGCCTCGGTGTGCCTCGACTACGCTTTCGCGCGCTTGCGAGCCGCGGGTTTCTGAGCGACCGCGCATTGTTCCATTGATCATAAGAGCCGGTGAAACCGACGATTCGGGGGCCTCCTTCGTCGAAAGGCAGGCGATTTTGGTGCATGGTCAGGAGTGGCGACGCTCCGACAATTGAGCGTCATCGCCGCTGCGGCGTTTCGCCGCCAGCAAGCCTTAGCGACAGCGTCGGGGCTGTCGCAGGTAACGAACACACGGAGAAGTTTGAAGCCGTCTCAACGATGGGCGTACAGCGGTAGAAACGGGTCCTTTGAGCGAGGAGCACGTCGGCTCGACGGTTTCGAGTCCCCGCTCGTCGCGATGGGTGAGGGGCATTGCGGGATATCGGGACGGGGCGTCGAAAGGCTCAATGTCTTGCAAAAGTCGTCGGCGGCCCGTACGCGCGCCGTCAGGTCGAGCATTCCGTTAAGTTGCAGCAGTTTGTCTGTCGTCTTCAAAATCGATGTATGGTCGTACACTGAGTGGTCGATGGTCCCGGCAGGAATGAAAGGAGAAACGACGACAGCCGGCACGCGCACGCCCAGTCTGTCAAAAGCGAAGTTATGCGTTTTAAGGTGGACGTTTTCGGTTGAGCCCGGCGGGTCGGCTCTTGGAGGCGCTACATGGTCGAAGAAGCCCCCGTGTTCATCGAATACAATCAGCAGCACACTACCGGACCAAAGGGCGGATGTGCTAATGGCGTCATAGACCTGCTTCACCAACGCTTCGCCTTTGCGGACGTCACCGGCCGGATGCATCGAATTCCCATTTCGAAAGTCATTCTTCGCGTCGTACGTCGGCTCAATGAAAATAAACTTTTCAGTAAGTGAGTTCGAAGCGAGCCGGGATAGCAGCGTGTCCATTCGAACGAACCGACTTAGCATATTCTGCATGCCGTAGATGCCCCGCGCCTGCGCCACGTCACCTTGCACGATAAGCCAGTCCGACGCTGGCATCTTTGAAAAGAGCGTGCCGTTGGGAAAAGTGAAGATTGGGGCGTTGAAGAATACGGCTTCCTAAACCTGGGCATCGCTTGGGGAGTGGTCGAGTCCGGAGGACGTCCCCGCGACCGCAAAGAAGCGATTAGGCCATGTTGGTCCCGGCATCGACGCGAACCAGTTGTCGCATACGCCGAACTGGCTCGCCAGGAAATTCAGCACCGGAAGTTGGTCCGGCGTGAAAGCGTTGAAGGCATCGGCTACGGTGTCGGCGTGGTCCTCGTAGGTTGCGGCAAATCCCATCGTCGAGGCGTCGGTAGCGAACGGCGGGTAGCCTCCTGCGTCGAGGACCAGGGAGTCCTGGCGCACCGCATCTCCATTTGCGACTTGCAAGCCGCATAACTGGACGCAAGCGTCGGTGAATTCGTGTCCCGGGTCAAAGCCAAGCGCATACGGCGCGCCCTTTCCTAACTGGTAGGAGGTCCCCGTTCGACCGAAGTTGACGATAGACCCTGCAGGCAATCCTTTAGCGCTCGTCGGCTCCCCGGTGGGTGTTGTGCCCGTGAGATTGGACAACCCGAACACGCTGTCATAAGACCGGTTCTCAAGCATGAGAACGAAGACGTGCTGTACGACAGCCATGACTCACCTCCGCTTCATTCCCTACATGCTGCGGCAAGCAACACCGATAATTCAGCGAAGGCGCTGTCGGCATAATCAGCCGCGCGCGCCTATGCCAGCCTAGCAGCCGCGGCTACAAGGGCTGGATATTTGCGGCCTGCATGCCTTTTGGCCCTTGCTTTACTTCGAAGCTAACCTTTTGATTTTCGGCAAGCGTTTTGAAACCCTCAGCTTTAACTTCTGAGAAGTGGGCGAACAGGTCGTCGCCGCCCTCGTCTGGCGTAATGAAACCATAGCCCTTTGCGTCGTTGAACCACTTTACGGTACCGGTTGCCATATCTTGTCTGCCCTCAGTTTTAAACGGTAGCCTCGCACTTTCGCGCGGGCGTCTCTCCTCGCCGCCGCCCAGTCCGCGATAAGGACTACATATCGTAATGAGCGGAGAGCATCCTCGCCACGTTAAGATGTCCGCTGCGCCTCGGAAGGTCCGGAGACGCGGCGGTGCCCCAACGTAAGGACATTCTTGTTTGCTCTTGCCGTTGCGTCAACCCGTTAACCACCTACTTTTGCAGAGAGAGTCGAAAGACCGGTCGATGTTACAGGCCGGCAATTGTCTGCAACAGTCGACCTTAATCTTCTGTATGTGCGGAACCGCACACCGAACTAAAAGCGCTGCTGAGAGTTGCAGTTGACGACCTATGCTATCAACATGCGGGCCACTCAAAGAAAGCACGCCCGCTTCAATTTTCATGGTCGAAACGTCCGCACCGTCAGCAGGCACCGATAAAATGGGAACGGTCATCGACATCACGACAGGAGAAACGCGCGAGGTGGCGCGAAGGCAGTTGCGACTCGCGCGCTTAAATCGAAGACGCGTCGCATTTTTTCGTAACGCAGCGGCGACCTATGGAGAAGGCCCAACCTCATGGACCTCTGACGACGAAATCATAAGAGTCCATCAGAGGGTCACCGAAGCTTTTTATGCCGCCTGTCAGTATGAAACGCGGACGCCGCCTAACAGATGGAAACTGAATTTTATCGTTCTCAAGTTTCTCGAAGTCAAGGAAGTCATTGACGAAGTGGCCGTCGAGGCGCTGCTTGAGTGCGAGGTCGAATGGTATCTGCAGAATGGCCTTCGAACGGCTTACGACTATGAGTTGCGCCCGTAAGTTTTCGGAAGCGAATGCTTTCGACAAAAGAAAGGCGTGGTTGACAATAGCTGCCGCCTTGAAACAAAAACTTCCGGAAGCGTTCCGTCGGACCTCTTGCAGATACGGCTCGTTAATACGTCGCCCGCCGTCTGCATCACAAAACGTAGCGACGTGCGCTTCGTTCCACATTTGCGTGTGTGTCCGCGAGTAAGTGGTCCGGGGGGATGTTTCGGCTCGAACGTTCGACTCTAAGTCGAAGGGCGACCGAAACATCACTTAGGTACCCGATTGAAATAGTGCGGACGTTCCGGACTTTCTTACTTAACGCGGACTGGTGAATCGAAATAAAAACAGGACAGCTCTCGCACCGCGCTTGTTTGGTTGTATCCTCGGTAAACGTTCCATGGACAAAAATTTAACATCATATTTTATGGAGTTTTTGGCGAGCGTTGTTTTCGTCGCTGGCCGCATACACATAACTTGTTGAGCATCGATGAAGCCTATTTCAGAGACCTTGACCGAAGGAAAAAGTCCTTATACGCCCCACACTATCGACGGGGCGATTGCCCACCTCGAGAGAGTTCTCGACGCCGACGGTGCTGACTCAATATTCGCGCGTACTTATTGGCGCAGTCGCGTACTGCAGGCGCACAGCACACCGGGGCTGATTCCACCGCAACGCGAAAGGCTTGAGCGGTTGCTCGACCGAACCACCGGTGGACTTCACGGCTAGCGCGAACCGTCACCAGCGACGGATAGTCGCGGTCGTCTGTTGCGAACGAGCAGCTCGAGAGTGACGGTCAAGTCACTAGCATCCTCAACCTATAGCTTGAACGGTCATCTGTCATGCAACCTGAAATGCCTCCACTGAACGCGCTGGTCTCTCGCTGGAAAAGCCTTGTCGCGGCGCATGGAAGCGCCGAATTGACAGTGGAGATTAGTCGGTGTGGCGAAGTCGTGTTACGCCGGCCCGGGCCGTGGCATCGCATCGCTGCAACCGATGTCTTTTGCGAGTTGGCGACACAGCTTGGGTCAAGGGTGGCAATGAGCCTGCCCGTCGCCAACCCGGCCTTTGGCGTGTTAGTTCCAGACATTGTCTGGATGTCCGATGCGCGGTGGCCGGAAGACATCGACGCAGTCGAGCCTTTAACCGTGGTTCCCGACGTATGCGTCGAAGTGTTGGATGGTTGTGAGACTGATAGCGTTTTGCCGGAAGACAGAGTGTCCGACTACCTAACAGGCGGCGTGAAGGAAATCATTCTTGTCGAGCCAAACGGCACCGTTCGGTTCTGGGGCCAGGGCGGTGAACGGACGCGCTCGGCTTTCGACATCAGGCTTGGTTTCAATAGCGTGTTCTTTCGGCAATGCGAGACATCAACAGTAAAGCACGCTAGCTCGTTAAGTCGACGTAGTCCTATCGCGAAGGACAAGTCATCGCTGTTACGGCAGTCGTAATGGCCGGAACAAGGTAGGTGTTCAATGACAAGCTGTCGTTTTGAGATATGAGCCAACAAAAGAGAGACCCCGAAGGTACGCGCCGGAAGATTCTCGATGCGGCCAAAGAACAGTTCACCAGTTGTGGCCTTGCTGGAGCGCGCATTGACGCGATTGCCTCTGCCGCAGGCACAAACGAGCGGATGCTCTACTATTATTACAAGAGTAAGGAAGGGCTGTACGTCGCGGTGCTCGAAGCCATGTACGCCGACTTCGCCAGTCAAGGAAGCAGCCTTGATTTATCCGCTTTGGCACCATTCGACGCGGTCCGCTCGCTCGCGGAGTCCATATGGGAGCACCTACAAAGAAATCCTGGTTGGTTGCGGCTAATCAATAATGAGAACCTGCATCAGGGCAGGTATATCGAACGCTCGGCGAAACTGCGCGAGGCAATTTCACCGGTGGTTGAACTTGTCCACAAGACGCTGGACCGTGGGGTTGCTGCGGGTACGTTCCGGGGAGATGTCGATGCGCTCGATTTCTATGTGACCGTCGTCGCCATGGGCTATTACGTCGTGTCAAACCGTTTCACGCTACAGTCGTTCACGGGGCGGGACTACTCAGAACCGTCAACGCAATCGTCGATATCATCGATGCACCTTGACATGCTGCGTTCGTTTCTCCGTCCAACCTCGACTCAGCAGATTCAATACGAGGTGTCTTCCGACGAGAGAAATGTCGGGCCGGTTACGGATTACAATTTTCCCGTCGGTACCAAGGCCTGAGATGACGTAGTTGGTGGGGCGGTATCAGCGACGTTCGCCACGAGCATCGCGATCAGTTGCGCTTCCAGCGAGCTCAGTCGGTCAAGAGAGGACTTTGCGCGACTGCCATAGCCCGCGACGAACGCAACGCTTACCGTGAATCCGATGGCTAGGCAGGACAGGCTGAAGGTCACTGCCCCGGAGGGAGAGCTACAGGCAGCGTATGACAAGGCACTTCAGACCGCCGGCGCAAGGGAACCAGCGCGCAAAACGGTGGGTATCGCCATGGACGGCGCCCGTCTAGCACCGCAGTACTCCTCATTCTAAGGCCGCGCTTGCAGCCTATCTCACGCGCGAGCCTTCGCACAGGCAGTGCTGATGGGCTGGTCGCTGCAGCGTACCGACGCTACTCGGGCCTCTTCATCCTGTTTTCAGCTGAAGGACCTGTAGCCGGCTCATTGCTCGACGGCGAAGTTGCCGTAGTCGCCGCCGGCGGGGCGGTCGGCGCAGCAGCTTTGATAAGGTATCCTGTGGACGTGAGAAAAATCGCAAGCAACACGGCGAATCCCATAGCGGTCACCTTTTCGTTTCGTGTGCTGACACCTCTGCACGCAACTCCTGCGGGTACGTCCACCATACGTAAATAACGCACTTCGTACAAGGAGGGTTTGCATCTGTGCAAAGGCGTGCTCTGGACGGACGCTAATGATTGGTTGTTAGAGCCGCGCGTGCAGGCTCTGCTGGTACGGAATAAAAAACATATTCTAAAGAGGGTGTCGGTCACTCTTCCAAAGTGAGCGAGCCCCGGCTTCGGTATGCGGAACGTCTGTTCTCGGCGGGCGCAAAGACGGGTAATGGCGTTCCTTTGAAGACGCCGTACGGGCATTCGTGGCCGGCGCGGGAAACTCTGGCGCACCATGAGGGTCCGAGACCACAACACTTGAGAGGAAGGCCATGCTTGAACCATTTGGAACCCTTGAGCTTCTGGTCGTCGAGTCCGCCACAGACGAAGAAGACAAACTGGTCCTTACGGGAAAAGACTTTCACCCGGAACGCCGGTCGACGCCCGACGATGACGTCATCCGCGATGACGACGAGAGCGACTACGTCGCGTACGCCAGCGCACTAGGTTTTGACTTCAAAGTCGTTGCGACGCGGCCGAGCCAGATAGACATCGAAGATGACGCAACAGAAATTCGCATCGAGATAGTCGAGAAGGACGAAGACGACATTGACGGATAGTCTTCTCTCGCAGTCGCTACCGGCGCCATTTGCTACGCGTAGGCACCCGAGCTCACGCGAGGGTGCTCATCCGCGACCACAGGACGCTGCAACGCTCACGTGACGTTACAATCCGCGGCGGGAAGTCCGAGACTTTTAGCCGCGGGGTCGTAGGAAACCAGCAAGTACGCTTGCGTGACGTGAGAGCACGCGATGCTGAGCACCGGCCCTCCCGTTGGAGGCAATCGCCGCCGAAGTCTCGCACGGGATGGCGTCCGCGTGGGTCCGGGGATATTGGCCCGGGAGTACAACCAAGGCAAGACGACGTATGCGCCGGTGCAGCCAGTGGTCACTATTGGAACGTGTCGCATCTGTCGTCGCCATTGGTCGGGAGTAAGATTGTCAAGTAGGAGCCCATCACAAGGCGCGCGCGCATAAGGACGGCTCCGAACAACGGCGGGTCGGAACAGCGGCGGGACCAAGGATGGCACATACTCAAAGCAAGGGTGAGGAAGCGGCTGCCGTCGAACGCGTCGCGAACGCGGCACGGGACGTACAGTCTGCATCGGAGGCGCTTGAGGAGCGCTTCAATGCCGTAACAACGGATGGATGGGTGCCGACGTTGCCCCTGGCCCGCCTCACCGCGGCAATCAATGAGTTGCAAGCCGCCCGCGACGCGCTCGACAGACTCCTCGCTCGAAAATCGCTCCACTGACGTTCCGGTTTTTGGGTGCCTTGGTCGGCCCCAGATGCGCCAACACCTTGTTTCTTTCGCCACTAGCGCTAGTTGGGACGCTGCGGCAATGTCCCAGTCATAGTTGAAGGTTGAAGGCGGCGGTTCCGTCTGGGAATCCGAGAGAATCGGGTTTCCAGACCAACTCCACGGACAGGAGAACCGCCGAAATGAAGCGTACCAAGAAGAATCGTGAAACAGCCAGCGTGCCGTTCAGCGTCGTTGAGAAGCAGAATGAGGACGCGCTGAAAGCCTGTTTTGCGCAAAACAGTCAGATGCTGCTACCGTTGCTCGATCTGGTCCAGAACACCCGGACGAGCATCAACGAACTGATGCATGACGCCGGACGCAGCCTCATCGAGCAACTGCTTATGCTCTCCGCGATGGAAGTCGCGGGTGACAAACATCCCGGGCGCGCAGCGGGTGATGTTCGCTGGCATGGCTCGCAGCAAGGACGGGTCGTGATGGATGAGCGCAAGCTGAACGTCAAACGCCCGCGCCTGCGCAATAAGGCCGGGGCCGAAGTGGGGATTCCGGCCTACGAGCACTTGAGCCAGAATCCGCGCCTTGGCAAGCGCGTGCACGACATCATGGTCACTGGCGTGTCGACTCGCAAGTACGCGAAGGTTCTTCCGGAGATGGCCAGCTCCGTGGGCATTTCAAAGAGCAGCAACTCGCGCGAGTTCGTCAAGGCCAGCGAGAAGGCGCTTTCCGAGTTGATGGAGCGGTGCCTGGACGAGAAGGACATTCTCGCGATCTACATGGACGGCATCATCGTTGACCAGCGACATATCCTTGCGGCCATTGGCGTTGACAGCGAGCGCGACAAGCACCTGATGGGGCTTGCGAGTGGGTCCAGCGAGAATGCGGAGGTCGTCAAGGACCTGCTGCGAGGCCTCACCGAACGCGGCTTGCCCACCGATCGTGAGTACCTTTTTGTTGTTGATGGGTCCAAGGCGCTGCGCTCGGCCATCGAGGCCGTCTTCGGACAGCGCGCCCATGTGCAGCGTTGCCGCACGCACAAGGTGCGCAATGTCATTGAGCGGCTTCCCCGTGAAGTCGCTTCGCAGGTCGCCGCCGTCATGAAGGCAGCTTACAAGCTGCCAGCGGAAAAGGGACTTGCCCGAATCAAGACGCAGGTCGCCTGGCTGGCGAAAGACTACCCGGACGCGGCGGCCTCGCTGCTCGAGGGACTGGAGGAAACGTTCACGGTCAACGAACTGGGGTTGACGCCTGCGCTGATGCGCTGCCTGTCGACGACCAATGTCATTGAAAATCCGAACGGCGCGGTGCGTCGCGTCACGCGTCGTGTGACGCGCTATCGTGATGCTGATATGGCGCTACGCTGGACAGCGGCCGGGTTTCTGGAAGCCGAAAAGCACTTCCGCAAGATCAGCGGCGTGAAGGATCTCTGGATTCTCTCCGAAGCCTTGCATCGCTCTACGAACAAAACCGTTGACCACAACCTGAAGTCTGCCTAACCTATGCAACTCCCGCCGTCCCAACCTTCAACTGTCTTTGGGACATTGCCGCCGCCATCTAGTGGCGCTTTTACACCGCCGCTAACAGCAGAACGTCTGAAGCACCTCACAAGCATGCCCAGGGTCGACTGCCGACCGACCGCGGCGGACAAGCCGTCGACCACGCTGGCCGTTGAATATCGGACCGGGTTCGGCCACAAGCAGGCGTTCGAGAGGCGCACTTTGCAGACGTTCGGACGTCAGCAACCCTCGCAAAGCGGTCTTGCAATAAGCATTGCTACTCGCATGCAGGAGACTCATGCGTCGAAGCAACAGTTCGCGCGCGTGAGCGAAGCCAACGCTCTGACGTGAAGAGCTCAATGCCTGTGTCTATGGTGGATGTCTGGGAAGTGGGCATGCGAGTGCGTGATCGGTAGATGGACGTGCGGATGAGTATGCGGCGCATCGTCGGAATACGGAAAGTCATGGGAATGCTGGTGATGCTCGTCGTGACGATGCCGATGCGTGTGTTCGAGCATTTCGTGAGGGTGTTCATGCTCATGACGCTCTCGCACATGCAGCCAAACTCCCAGTGCCATCAAGCTGGCGGCAATCCAGAACGAAACGGCGGGTAACTGAGGCCATAGCGCAAAAGACACGGCTACGCCGAACAGCGGTGCCACCGAGAAGTATGCGCCGGTGCGCGCGGTCCCAAGATCGCGCAACGCCACGACGAAAAGAACGAGGCTGATGCCGTAACCGGCAAGCCCCGTCACCATCGCCTCGCCGATAGTCGCCAGACCGGGCGGCGACGAACCCATTGCAAACGCTATCGCGAGATTGACAGGCCCCGCGACCAGCCCTTTCGCGCATGCAATGACCATCGCGTCGTTGGTCGCCACCTTGCGGGTCAAGTTGTTGTCGATGGCCCAACAGAAGCAGGCTGCCGCAATCAAAATTGCTCCCGCAGGAATGCCTGCCTCGCCCGGCCCCTGCCACGAAAGGATGACCCCGCCTGCAACGATCGACACCATGCCGAGAAAGATTTGTGCGTCTACGTTCTCGCGGAAGACGACCCAAGCGATCAAAGCAGTTAGAACGCCCTCGAGATTGAGTAGCAGCGAGGTGGTTGCGGCCGGTGTGCTGGAAAGTCCGAGCATTAGCAGAGCGGGGCCCGCAACACCTCCTGCCGCGATCGCGCCGAGAAGCCACGGTATCTCTGCGGCCTTCATGCGGTCCTTGGAAGTGGTCTCGCCGCGCATACGAAATGCTCGCAGGGCGATCCCGAAGCCCAAGCCAGCGCCGCTGCCCATATAGAACAGACCCGCCACCATAAAGGGCGACGCGCTACCGAGAAGAAGCTTGGCGACGGGCGTGGCCGCTCCGAAAAGCGCGGCAGCGGCGAGCGCGGTCGCGATCGCTCTGAGTTGTGCGTTCATTGACTGAATTGGAGCTAATTCGAGAAACAGGGCGTCAGCGAGCAGAGCCCATGCCGCGCTCCACAGACTTCTCCGACGGCAGATGGCCAAAAGGCAATCTTGGAGACGTGCAAACAAAGACGTAGCATAGACTACATGAACAGTCTTTCGACATGGTCGTTATCGATTTTGACGCTGCCTACGGAGAACGCCACCGCCCGCATGCGGTTCTGGCGTGCGCTCCTACGGCGACTGATGCGGCGCTTGCGCAAGGATTACGAAAGCATCGTGGCGATCGACTTTTTCCCCACTGAGGCTGCAACTCGCGCGGAAGTGGCTTGGCAGGGATTGACTTGCAGTCCGCAGTCCGTGCCGGACACCCAGCGTATCGCGGCCCAAAAAAAAGAAACTTTTGGCGCCTTCAGTCTCGGTGGCCGGGAATAGCGCTTGTTTGGCCCATACTAGCGTCCGCGCAGGAAATGGAGCCGCGCAGCTATTCGGCCGTCCCGGTTGGAACAAACTTTGTGGTGGCGGGATATGCTCGTTCGACCGGCGACGTTTCGCTGGACCCTTCGCTGCCCATCACCGATCTTCAAGCCCGAATCAATACGTATTCGCTGGGCTATTCTCACAGCTTTGGCGTCGCGGGACATCTCGCCAGCATTGCTGCGTTGCTGCCGTATGCCAATGCAAACCTGACGGGGAATGTCGCCGGCGTGCCTGGCCAGGCTTGGCGTTCTGGGCTAGGCGATGTACGGTTCCGGATGGCCGTCAATCTGTTAGGTGGTCCCGCGCTTACGCCACAAGAATTTTCCCAACGTGTTCCGAGCACAATACTGGGTGCCAGCCTGAGCGTGGTGGCGCCGACCGGCCAATATCAGTCCGCCCGAGTCATCAATGTGGGCTCCAACCGATGGGCGTTCAAACCTGAGCTCGGACTGTCCCAGCCAGTCGGCAACTGGTTTGTAGAAGGCGCCGCTGGGGTGTGGGTGTTCACCGACAATACCGACTTTTTTGGGGGGAAGCGACGAAGCCAGACTCCGCTGGCCGTGCTCCAATGGCATGGAGGCTACACGTGGCGGCCCGGATTGTGGATTGCCGCAGACGTGACGTATCTCACGGGGGGCCGGACAAGCATCAATGGAGTCCAAAACCAGGATCTGCAAAGCAGTAGTCGCTATGGGATCACGTTGTCTGTTCCGCTTGCTGCACGATGGTCTACCAAAGTCGCATGGTCGCGTGGGTTAGCGACACGCATCGGCGGAAACTTCCAGACTGTCGCGGTTGCGCTCCAATACCGTTGGTTTAATCGCTGACTGAACGTAGAAACACGTGTGGTCGCCGCAACTATTCCCCGCCGCGGCCGCCATCAGTCGGCCGGCTTGTGCGTGCCGCATGTTGGGAGTCCTGTGGACTTGTCCTGTTAGCCGATTCGCCGGTAAAGTTTCCACATGCAGTGAAGACGAACCGTCGAGGCGAGTGACGGCTGGCGACTTCGGTCGACCGGCGTGCTCGCCAGCGGAACCAGTATGGTAAGGACGCCGGCGGTCAACGGCGTAGACGTCGATAATTTGTTGCTGTCTGCTGCTCGCGGACGCGCATGGAGAGCGCGGGCCGATCTTATCCTCATATATAAGAAAAGGCCGCTTGGGAACGTAATGACGAAAAGCATTGACAGCCGCGATGCCCCGCTATATTGTAAGTCTTGAAATATTCAAGAAGCTCGATTGCTGAACACCATTTTCCGCCTCGTCTGCGCGGTACTCGTTGTCCTCTCTTCTTCCTTGAAGTTTTTGTCGCTCCGCACCGGAGCTGTTATTTTATCTCAAGGAATTCTCATGGATACCGGTACTGTCAAGTGGTTTAACGATAGCAAAGGCTTTGGCTTCATTACTCCTGACGCGGGCGGCGATGATCTCTTCGCTCACTTCTCGGAAATCCGAGGCGATGGTTTTAAGACGCTCGCCGAAAACCAAAAGGTGAGCTACGAGACAAAGCGCGGCCCAAAGGGTATGCAGGCTGCGAATATCTCGCCGCAGTAACGTATTGCAAGGGCCGGTTTACCGGCCCTTTACCTGTAAGCCTACTCGCATCCTAGTGAGCCATGCGCTCCAGATCTGATCGCAGGGTTCTCACCTGCGATCATTTGTCTTCCGACACGATCAGTCTCGTCCCGATTCCAGTTTATTTCGTCCTGTGCGACTTGATGATGTCGTACGGTCGTTATCGCTTATGCAAATTCATAAACCTATTCACCAGTACAACGGCTATTCAGTCTGGCCGTCCGCTCACCGTTTCCCTGACGGCTGGTTCGCTGCGAATCTGCTGCTCACAAGAGGTGGCGGCTGCAGTGCTGAACCGGTTTCCTACCACTTCGATGCGCTCGACTATTTCGATAGCGATGTGGCGAGTCGCACCGCCTGCGGTTAAATAACAGGAATGCTTGATGGACGAACGAAAACGGGACACTATGATTGCGTATCTCCGCCACCGCATGGATGACTTCGGCATCGACGCGGATGACCTCGCCTCCTTCCTCGCGACCAGGATTGAGAGACCGGATGTGTGTCCCTACGGAAACGCGCGTGGTGATAAATGGAGCGGCGGAGGTGAGACGCCTCAATGGCTAAAACAGGCTATCAGCGCGGGGCAGTGCATTGGGCACTTCGAACTTCCATCTGGAGCACCTGCCGAACCGGCAATGCGCTCCGGTGCCGACTGGAAGAACGACCCCTTCGCTGGAACTGGCCTCGCGCGGTCAAACCGCCGCTAGGCAATAGTCGCCCGCCCGGTCTCTCGCCACCCGTCGTTTGAGCGTTCGCCTCTGCCGCTACTGACTACAAAAATGTCTGACCCCTTGCGCCCCACCTCGCCTCGTCCCGTCTCCTTTCGTTCGTCAACTAGACCGAAGAACTGTGTCAGCGCGCGGCTTTGGACTATGCCGTTGTGACGACAACCCGGTTCCTTCCGCCGGTTCGTTCCGCCGTTTTTTGCCTGATACAGTGCCCGATCAGCAGCGGGGCACAATTCGTGGTGGCCGGGGGAGATATGCTTGCCTTTGTGCATCGTCGCGGCCCCGACGCTTACTGTGACGTGCGCGATCTCCAGCTTCTCAACAGACGCGCGACGCGCACATAGAACGCCGAGAAGCCCTGTCGACACGCCTGCTGGCCGAACGCGCACGCGCGTGTCGGAGCGAGAGAGATTTCTGGAAACTCTCGGATGACGTTCTTGCCTGATGGAGCGTTCGCGGCGTGCGAAAAGGGCGTTATATGCGAGTCGACTGAGAGCGTTAAGGTTTATTCGATGCCTGCCATCGGCCGCAGGGATGGGCATGCCGCCGCGCATGTCGGCAGCGTCGAATAAGCCTTAGCGGCTACCGCCCGTCGTGCCAAGCAGCGAGCGGTCTGGAACGGCGGCGCAATGCATTTACGCAGTCGCCGGGACATTTTTGTCGGCTCGTCCTGGGCCACCCTTATAATCCGGCATGACTCCCATTCATCTCCCACGCAGCAAGCTCACGGCCGCCAGCACCGGCTGCTGGATTCATCGACACGCAAGAGCGGCCTTCAATAAAACGAAGCCTAGACATCAGGTATTCTAAACGCCCGCGTGCGTCAATCGCATGGTTTGCGCCGGGCGGCCGATTCAATGCGCGCGAACCCGTTCCCGAACACGCTCACCATGCGAGCATCGTCCGCATCGGGTGGTAGCCAGAAGAACACCTCTAAGCACTTGCGCGGCGCCACGCATGTCACGGTTTGCCCGCGCAAATCGAGGGTAAAGCTTAGTGTCTGCTTATCTGCAGCGATCTGCGCTTTTGGCACAAGCACTTTCATGAGCGGGTGTTGCGATCGCTTATAGGGAATCGGACGTGCGTGGCGTGGGCCGCACAGCGCGTTGTTCGGCTAGGTTCACCAGTCTACCCGGTGCTTCTCTTCGGTTTCCTGATGGCGCCGATCGTCGTCCACATGCAGGTAGATGCTGATCGTCGTCAAGGATGCATGCCCGAGATTGTCGCGCACCGTGCGCAGGTCCACCTTGCGGTCGGCCATGTGCGAGCCGGCGCTGTGCCGGAGCCAATGCGCGGACGCTTTCTCGAGCAGATCGGCTCGCGCGCTGGCGCCATCGTCTCGCTCCCGCAGGCGGGCCGCGGCGCGCGCAAACACGTCCTTTACGATGGCGTGAAGCGCTGCGCGCGTCAGCGGGACGCAGGTCTCAGTGCGTTCGTTGAACGCTGTTGCGCCGATCGGTAGCACGAGCGGCGTATCTTCGCTGGGCGACGGAAGGGCGCTTAGACCAAGGTATTGTCGATAACGCGAGAGCTCCATCATCATCTCGCGCGTGGCCGGCACCAGCCGTTGCTTGTCGCCCTTGCCGTGGATGGTGAGCCACCAGCGCAGCGCACCGTCCGCATCGCGTCGCACGAAGAACTGCCCCATGGTGTTGGCGCCGACTTCCGTGATGCGCAGCCCGCCGAGATAGAGCAGCGTGAACAGCCATCGGGCGCGGTACGCGTGGGCTTTCTCGCGGTCCGTTTGTCTAGGCATCGTCGCGATGAAGTCCTTGACCTCCTGCCAGACGCTCGGCTCCAGATCGCGGGTGATGCGCGGCGCGGCATGTCGGGTGCGCTGACGCGACAGCGACAGCGGATTGCCCGCCAAGTAGCCGGCCTGCACCAGCCACGAGAACATGGCGTTGAGGATCACGGTCGCCTGACGTTGACTGGATGCAGACAGCGGGCCATAGAAGGGGCGCCAGCGAGTGTCGCTGCGCGGATGCTTGCGACCGCCGCCGGCCACCCACGTCGCGGCAGGCTGGGGGTCGGCTAGAAACTGCTGATAGCGCAGGCAGTCCTCGTGCGTCAAGGAAGAAAGAGGTTTGCCCTGCACGACGACGGACCAGAGCAGGAGCCGCTCGGCCTCCGTAGATCGAAGGAACAGTGTCACCGGTGCCATGCCGTCGTTGGCAAGTGCGACAGGGCGAGGCGAGGGCGTGTTGACAGATTTCCTGAATGTCCAGGCGAGGGAATTCTGTCAATTCGCATAAGTCCGAATGCAAATCGTCACTTGACCTCCTAGACTTCAAATCCCGTCCCTAAGGCCTTGATCTGATGGAAAATTCTCTGCCAAGCCTGCAGCCGCTCGCGCTCGCCCGGCCACGCAGCGCGCATCGCTTCGAGGCGTTCAGCCCGAAGTTGGCAAGACGGGTGACGCTGTATCGACATGTCGCGCTTCAGTAATGGGTGCTGCTCGAGGCAAACCCGACGGTAGAGGCGTTTTGCGAAAGACCCGGGTTTGTCGTCATCGACGGACAGAGAATCCTCGCGGACTTTTGGGTGCGTTATGCTGACCGGAAGGAGTTAGTTATCCTTGGTAACGCAGCGATTGAGTTTGATACGGTTCCAAAAGCCGGCGGCACGCTTGATATTCAGGGATTGTCCATCCGACGTGTCGAATCGGCCGAGCTGCTCGCCTCACGTGTGTGGATAGAAAACTGGCGAAGTATGCTGTCCTGTTTGGTTGCCAACCGCAGACTCTGTCAACGTCGGACTTAGTTTCCCCAAAACTGTCGGAGTAAAATTCCCCACCCTGTATTTGCGTGGTGATCAGCCGTTCTCGGGATCGTGTGAGCTCCTCCGGGGGCGTCCTGCGCGCCGGCGCGGCGTTTCTGCGGATGCCGGGTGTAGAGATGATGGACGGTTGCGTAGATGGTCAGGGAGTAAGTCGGCGTGCTCGCGCAGTCGGAAGGAAGAGCCTTCAATCTGCACCACGATCGCGTGATGCAGCAACCTGTCGAGCAGTGCTGCTGCAACGACACTGTCGCCGAATACCTCGCCCCATTCACCGAAGCTGCGATTGGAAGTCAAGATGATCGCGCACCGCTCATAGCAGGCGTTGATCAGTTGGAAGAACAGGTTGCCGCCGTTTGAGCCGATGGGAAGATATCCAATCTCGTCGACAATAAGCAGGCTGTTGCGCGCGAGGAAGCGCACGCGTTGCGGCAGATTGCCTTCGCGCTCGGCCTTCGCCATCGAGTTGACGATTTCACCGAGCGAGCCGAAGTACACGCTCTTGCCGGCGCGAACCGCTTCGACACCCAACGCGATGGAAAGGTGTGATTTACCGGTTCCAGGCGGCCCGAGGAAATGAACCGCCTGTCGCCGCTCGATGAAATCCAACTGCGCCAGCGTCATGATCCGATCACGATCGAGGCTCGGCTGGAAACTGAAGTCATATCCGGCGAGCGTCTTGATTGTGCCCAGTCTTGCTGTCTGTAGTGCCATCCGAATACGCCGTGTCTCGCGCGTAGTGAATTCCTCGCCCAGCAGCGTCTCGAGCACTTCGAGCATTGAACTGTCGCCCTGCTCAAAGCGCTTCAGAGTGGCATCTAGAGCTTCGAGAGCGCGTGGCATGCGCAAGCCAACGAGGTAACGCTGTATCCGCTCGACAGTCGAGTTTGGAACGCTGTTCATGCGTGCCTCCCGACGTCAGCTAGGCGCTTTGCGACCTGATCATAGAACGATAGGGGCCGCCGCGCGACGCCTGCATTCGAAGAGGGCAGCGCGGGTCTGGTTTGCGGCTTGCGCTTACCGGAGCGTCTATGGCCAGGCAGCAGTGAGGTTCGTCGTCGGCCTTCCAGCACGGGATGCACTGCCAGCAGTTCGCCCTGCTCGTAGATCCGGATCTCGTGAGCCAGACTGTGAACTTCGAGAGTGCGTGTGCGAGTTCGGTCGGGCACGCTATAGTAGTTTCCGCCGACTGAGACGAGTCCTTCGTGACTCACACGCCGCTCGAGTCGGATCACGCCATTGAACAAACCGGCGGGAAGCGCTAGCAAAGTCGGACGCTCCTCAAGGAAATGCTCCGCGACAACTCGGTGCGTCGTGCCATGCACACGAACATTGGCTACTGAGTCAAGCCACTCACGTAACTGGCGATTCATATCGGCAAGATTCTGAAATCCTCGAGCGAGGAAGAAGTCCTGACGGACGTATCGAAATGGGCGTTCGACCTTACCCTTAGTCTTTGCGCGATATGCCTTGCATGCGCGCGGAGCAAAGCCATAGTGCTGCGCGAATGCGACTAGCTTTGCGTTGTAGACGATGTGCTTCTCGACTTCGCCCAGCACGGCCGCCTTCATGCGGTCGTAAAGCACCTCTCGAGGAACACCGCCGATGTGCTCAAACGCTTCCATGTGACAGCGCAAAACCGTTTGAAGGTCTTGGTGCTCGACGAAGCGGCCCCACAAATAACGGCTGTGTCCAAGCACGAGCGAGAACAACCAGATCGAGCGCCGCTGTCCAGGGACGTCATCAAATTCCACATTGAAGTGGGCAAAGTCCACCTGAGCTTGAGCTCCAGCCGGCGTCTCGAAGCGCACCTCGAAGCCACGCTTGGGTGGACGAACTTCTCGGATCAAATCACCCAATGCTGTGCGACCGCCGACGTAGCCCATCGCCTGAACCTCGCGAAAAACCCCCTCTCCTAGCTCGACCACCGATATCTCCCCGACGGATGCGAAGGCATATATGGTCGGTGATCGACGGGGCGCCACCGCTTACGCGGCGGCGCCAAACAAAAAACCGGGGAAATTTACTTCGACGAAAAGGGGGTGCGGACGAAAACTTGGACTACCTGGAGGTAGTTCATGTACTCATACGAGGACCGTCTTCAAGCGGTTCAGCTCTACTTGAAGTTGGGTAAGCGCATCAGGGCGACTATTCGGAAGCTGGGCTACCCGACGAAAAATTCCCTTATAGCCTGGCATCGAGAGTACGAGCGGTGTCGTGATCTACGGGCCGGCTATGTCCGATCGAAGCCGAGGTATTCGCCCGAGCAGAAGAAGGTGGCCGTCGAGCATTACCTCGGCCAAGACTGTTGTGCTGCCGCGACCTTGAGGGCTTTGGGGTATCCGAGTCGCGAGACGCTTGCAGCGTGGATCGAAGAACTGTGTCCAGACGTCAGAAAGCGTATTGTTGGCAGAGCAGTCGGTAGCACGCCGAAACCGCAAGAAGTGAAGCAGTCGGCAGTCATCGCGCTATGCACCAGAGAGCAAAGCGCGCGCGTTGTGGCCGAGAAGACAGGCGTGAGCAGGCCAACCCTGTATAACTGGAAGAACCAGCTACTCGGCCGAGAGGTTCCAGCATCGATGAAACGTAAAAAGAAGCCAGCGCCGGACCATGAGCGAGCAGAACTCGAACAACAGGTCGAATCGCTTCAACGCGACATCCGGCAGTTGCAGCTAGAGCACGATATCCTGAAGAAGGCGAACGAACTGATAAAAAAAGAAATGGGCATCGGCCCGCGACTCCTGAGCAACCGGGAGAAGACGGCGCTGGTTGATGCCCTGAAGCAGACGCATCCGTTGCCAAAACTGTTAGCCGCTCTGGGGCTTGCCCGCAGTTCCTACTTTTATCACCGTGCACGTCAGCTCGTTGCTGACAGGCATGCAGGCTCGCGTCGCGTCATCGCGGACATATTCGAACTCAATCACCGTTGCTACGGATATCGCCGGATCCGCGCGGCGTTGGGCAGACAGCAGATCTTCATCTCAGAGAAGGTAGTTCGACGTTTGATGCGACAGGAAGGCCTGGTCGCTGCCACGGGCATGCGACGGCGCTACGGCTCTTATCGCGGCGAAATAAGCCCAGCGCCGGAAAACATCATCGATCGCGACTTCTCTGCTGCCGCTCCAAACCAGAAATGGCTCACCGACATTACCGAATTTCAAATCCCGGCCGGCAAGGTGTATCTGTCGCCGATGATCGATTGCTTCGATGGTCTTGTTGTAAGCTGGTCAGTCGGCACGCGGCCCGACGCCCAACTCGTCAATACGATGCTGGATTCAGCGATCGAGTCGGTTGCTGGCCGCGAGGTACGGCCGGTAGTTCACTCCGATCGCGGTGCGCACTATCGCTGGCCGGGATGGATCTCACGGATGAAAGACGCCAGGCTGATTCGGTCGATGTCGCGCAAAGGGTGTTCGCCCGATAATGCCGCCTGTGAAGGTTTCTTTGGGCGCCTCAAGACGGAGTTATTCTATGCTCGCGACTGGCGGGCCACGACCGTTGATCAATTCATAGATGTCGTTGACTCGTATATCCGCTGGTACAACGCAAAGCGGATCAAGGTCTCGCTAGGCTCCCTTAGCCCGTTCGAGTACCGCCAGAGTCGGGCTGGGGCAATCCATCCGGACGGACGCCTTTTCGGCTTTCGTGCTCTCCTTCGTTATGCGCGCTCGACAGACTACGTTCGCATGCGCGCCGTTCCCGACAACATTGTGCCGGGCGGCGCGGCGGGTGCGTTCTCACAGCTTCTGCAGCGCTGTCCTGCGCTGTCGGACTGGTTGCACCAGCAGGTCAGGCAACGCAAGGTGTGGCTCGAAGAGGTTAGTTCGGACGGGGCGTTGCGAACTCGACTTCGTGGTTTGGAAGCGCTGCATCAGAACTTCCTGCGCCAATGCCGGGAGCTTGGGCTAAGTGGAACAAATTATCCGCTCAATACCGGTGAACGCGCAATCCGCTCGCTTTCTCGGCATCTGAAGGATGAACTGTTGCGCAGCTTCGGCAACGCGGCGCGTTCGGCGGGCGCTTCACACCTGAAAGGCTTGCCACGTCGGGAGGGCGAGGCGCGGACACTTGCGGCGACTCGCCCTACCAGACTGTCGAGTTTGACGGGCACCGCCTGGATATTCGGCTCAAGATCGTCGTGCACGATCCGCTTGGCTTCGGGCACGAATTCGAGATGGAACGAGGATCGCGCGCGTGCACACGTCGATGATGACCAGCAGCCAGACGAGCTTTGCAGTGAAGAGCCAATGATTCCCGCGACGAAGGCGGCAAGCGACACGAGTATCGAAGCACCGCCTGCTTCGACGCCGACTGATCCAGGTCAAGCGAGTGCGCAACCCTGCTTCACGCGGCGGGCTTTGTGCCGCCCGGTATGAGGCGGGCCGCTCTCTGCGTTCGAAGCAAGCACGGGAAAGAGATGTGACGGCACGGGCGTCGTCGCGAGACTTCGGTCCTGATCGGTCTGAACCGCCCCGACTTTGTCGGAGACCGCCGAGTTTGGCGCTACGCCGCGCGAGCGGAGCGCACCAGATTCCGATTGTAGACTTCCTCTGCTTCCGCAGGCGATACGTACCCGAGCGGGCCG
>Ga0153921_1000458_pt1 | contig 22345 bp, 20 predicted proteins | sample TSNJ005MetaG_FD_104691 | JGI IMG/M metagenome (GOLD analysis project Ga0153921, IMG submission 104691) | Attine ant fungus gardens microbial communities from New Jersey, USA - TSNJ005 MetaG | ecosystem: Host-associated > Fungi > Mycelium > Unclassified | place: USA: New Jersey, Brendon T. Byrne... | reverse complement strand
GTGAAGCCGATGCCGCGCTGGGCCAGGATGTGGCGCACGAGCGAATAGCCGTTGGAGTGCAGGCCGGAGGAGGCCATCGCGAGCACGACATCCCCGTCGCGCACGCGCTCGGCGCCGAGCAGCTCGTCGGCCTCGACCGCGCCCACGGCGGCTCCGGCCACGTCGTAGTCGTCGGGGCCGAGCAGCCCGGGGTGCTCGGCGGTCTCGCCGCCGACCAGGGCCGTGCCGGTCGCCTCGCAGGCGCCGGCGATGCCCGCGACGATCGCGGCGATGCGCTCGGGCACGACTTTGCCGCAGGCGATGTAGTCGGTCATGAACAGGGGGCGCGCGCCCACCACGATGATGTCGTCGACCACCATGCCGACCAGGTCCTGGCCGATGGTGTCGTGCTTGTCGATCGCCTGGGCGATGGCGACCTTGGTGCCGACGCCGTCGGTGGAGGTCGCGAGCAGCGGTCGGCGGAAGTCCTTCAGGAACGAGACGTCGAAGAGCCCGGCGAAGCCGCCCACTCCCCCGAAGACCTCGGGGCCCTGGGTGCGGGCGACGGCGGCCTTCATGAGCTCGACCGCGCGGTCCCCGGCGGCCGTGTCGACGCCGGCGGCGGCGTAAGAGGAGGACGAGGATGCGGTGCGTTCGGTCACCCGCCAATCGTACCGGGCGACGGGGCCGCCCCTCCCCCTGGCCTACTCCTGGCGGCCCGGGTCCCCGAAGGAGAGCAGGCGCTCGTACTCGGAGTCCGGTCCCGGCTCGCAGCCGTCGGAGGCGGCGTCCGCACCGGTGTCGGTGTCGGCGACGGTCTCCTGCGGGCGCTCGAGCAGGTTCTTGCCCAGGTGGTGCGCATCCGGAAGCTCGATCGGGTACTTGCCCGTGAAGCAGGCCGTGCAGAGCAGTTCGCGCGGCTGCTCGGTGGCGCCGATCATTCCGTCCTCCGACAGGTAGCCGAGGCTGTCCGCGCCGATGGACTGGCGCACCTCCTCGACGCCGAGACCGGTCGCGATGAGTTCGGCCCGCGAGGCGAAGTCGATGCCGTAGAAGCACGGCCAGGTGATGGGCGGGCTGGAGATGCGCACGTGCACCTCGGCCGCTCCGGCCTCCCGCAGCATCGAGACGAGCGCGCGCTGCGTGTTGCCACGCACGATCGAGTCGTCGACCACCACGAGGCGCTTGCCCTTGATGACCTCCTTGAGCGGGTTCAGCTTGAGCTTGATGCCGCGCTGGCGGATGGTCTGCGAGGGCTGGATGAACGTGCGGCCCACGTAGGAGTTCTTGACCAGGCCCTGCCCGAACGGGATGCCGGACGCCTGCGCGTAACCGATGGCGGCGGGGGTGCCGGACTCGGGGGTCGGGATGACGAGGTCGGCCTCGACGGCGTGCTCGCGGGCCAGCTGGCGGCCCATCTCGACGCGGGCCTCGTGCACGCCGCGACCGGAGATGGTGGTGTCGGGACGCGCGAGATAGACGTACTCGAAGACGCAGCCGGCGCGCTTCTCGGGGGCGAAGCGGGTGGTGCGCAGGCCGTTCTCGTCGACGGCGATCAGCTCGCCCGGCTCGACCTCGCGCACGAAGCTCGCGCCGACGATGTCGAGCGCGGCGGTCTCGGACGCGACGACCCAGCCGCGCTCGAGGCGGCCGAGCACCAGCGGGCGCACGCCTTGCGGGTCGCGGGCGGCGTAGAGGGTGTGCTCGTCCATGAAGACGAGGCAGAAGGCGCCGCGCAGACGCGGGAGCACCTCCAGGGCCGTCGCCTCGAGGGTGTGGTCGAGGTCGCCGGTGAGGAGCGCGGTGACGACCGCGGTGTCGGTGGTGTTGCCGCGGGTCAGCTCGCCGTCGAGTTCCGGGTACCGCTCGTGCACGAGCTGCATGAGCTGCGCGGTGTTGGTGAGGTTGCCGTTGTGGCCGAGAGCGACGGTCCCGCTGGCGGTGCGGCCGAGCGTCGGCTGCGCGTTCTGCCAGCTGGAGGCGCCGGTCGTCGAGTAACGCGTGTGGCCGACGGCGATGTGGCCGGTCAGCGAGTTGAGCGCGTTCTCGTTGAAGACCTGCGAGACGAGACCCATGTCTTTGTAGATGAGGATCTTGTCGCCGTCGCTGGTCGCGATGCCGGCCGACTCCTGCCCGCGGTGCTGCAGGGCGTAGAGACCGAAGTAGCTGAGTTTCGCGACCTCTTCCCCGGGAGCCCAGACGCCGAAGACGCCGCACGCGTCCTGGGGTCCTTTCTCACCGGGCAGCAGATCGTGGGTGAGAAGACCGTCGCCTCCGGCCACAGCGGACCCCTTTCTCAAGGTGTGTCGTGATGTTCAGCTCTCGGGGGTCGCGGGCCGGTCGCTCTGCGGCTCGTCGCTCTGCAGCTCGTCGCCGGGCTCCTCCGCGGGGATGTGCACGTCGATTCTATCGGCCTGCACGCTGCGCGCGCGCCGGGAGGTCGCCCGGTCGATCAGGAGCGCGACGAGGGAGCCGAGGGCGACGCCCACGACGACGCAGATCGCGAGCAGGAAGCCGAAGACCGTGCCCCGGTCGTACGTCGGGTTCTCCGGGAAGGCGAATGTCAGCACCAGCGCGACGATCGCGAACAGGATGGCGCCGGTGAGCATGAACCGGAAGTAGCGCGGCGAACGGTGCACCCGCACCTCCGCCTCGGTGACGGACGCCTGCTCCTCCGGATTATCGGTCATGCGTCCATTCTCCCTTACGCCGCCTGGGTGGACGCCCACCCCGGCAGTGGCCTCTCCCGCTCAGTATCGGAGAGGGAGCAGGCCTTCCAGGGACGCGCGCTGGCCCGACGCGTGCACGGAGCCGGAGGCGAGGCCGTCCTCCCAGGTCAGAGCGCCGGAGGCGAGCGCAAGCCAGGTCGTCGGGTCGGTCTCGATGACGTTGGGCGGCGTGCCGCGCGTGTGCCGCGGGCCCGGGATGCACTGGGTCGCGCCGAACGGCGGTACGCGCACCTCCACGGTGTTGCCCGGCGCTCGCTCCGCCAGCAGCTGCAGGAGGTAGCGCACGGCGGTCGCGGTGGTGTTGCGGTCGGCGCCCTCGGCGAGCGCCGCGCGCACCGCGGGGCCGCCCTCGGAGTCGGGGATCTTCGCTCGGGCCATGCGTCCATCCTCCCACCGGGGCGGCGGGCACTCACCGCGGCCCTCTAGCATGGTCGCGTGAAGATTCTCGTCCTCGGTTCCGGTGCCCGCGAGCACGCCATCATCACCGCGCTCCTCGCGGAGGAGGCGGGTCACGAGATCGTCGCCGCCCCCGGCAACGCGGGGATCGCGGCCGACGTCGCCGTGGACACCGCGCTCGATCCGCTCGACGGCGCCGCGGTCGCCGAGTACGCGATCGAGAACGGCATCGAGCTCGTCGTCATCGGTCCCGAGGCCCCGCTGGTCGCCGGCGTCGCCGACCCGCTGCGCACGCGCGGCATCCCGGTCTTCGGCCCGGGCAAGGCGGCCGCGCAGCTGGAGGGTTCCAAGACGTTCGCGAAGCGCATCATGGAGGCGGCGGGCGTGCCCACGGGCCGTGCGGTGCGCGCCGGGACCCTCGCCGAGGTCGAGACGGCCCTCGACGACCTCGGCGCCCCCTATGTGATCAAGGCCGACGGACTCGCCGCGGGCAAGGGCGTGCTCGTCACCGAGGACCGCGCCGCCGCGCTCGCCCACGCGGAGCACTACCTCACCCAGGGCGGGGTGCTGATCGAGGAGTTCCTCGACGGCCAGGAGGTCTCCCTCTTCCTCGTCAGCGATGGCCACACCGTCCTCCCCCTCAGCCCGGCGCAGGACTACAAGCGCCTCCTCGACGGCGACGCCGGCCCCAACACCGGCGGCATGGGCGCGTACTCGCCGCTGCCATGGCTGCCGGAGACGTTCGTCGACGAGGTCATCGACACCGTGGCGCTGCCGACCGTCCGCCGGCTGGCCGTCGAGCAGACGCCGTTCATCGGCCTCCTCTACTGCGGGCTCATCATGACCGAGCGCGGCATCCGCGTCATCGAGTTCAACGCCCGCTTCGGAGACCCGGAGACCCAGGTCGTGCTCCCCCGGCTGGTCACGCCGCTGTCGTCGCTGTTGTTCGCGGCCGCGACCGGCGCGCTGGCCGGGATGCCGCGCCCCGAGTTCGCGCTCGACACGGCCGTGACCGTCGTGGTCGCGAGCGAGGGCTACCCGGAGGCGCCGCTGACCGGCCGCCCGATCACCGGGCTGGAGGAGGCCGCGGGCGTTCCCGAGGTCACCATCGCGCACGCCGCGACGGCCCGCGACGAGTCGGGCGCCCTGCTGGCGACCGGCGGACGCGTGCTCTCGGTCGTCGCCCGCGGCACGACCTTCGCCGAGGCGCGCGACCGCGCCTACGAGGCCGTCGGCCGCATCCACCTCGACGGCTCCCAGTACCGCACCGACATCGCGGCCCGCGTCTCCTGACCCACCCGGCCCGCGACGCAGCCGCCGAGCACAGGAAAAGTGCTCGAAAGCCGGGCGGATTCGAGCACTTTTCCTGTGCTCGCGGGCCGGCTAGCCGAGGAGGCGGGTGAGGAAGGGGTTGCGGAAGCGGCCGGTGGGGTCGAAGCGCTCGGCGAGGGTGCGGAAGTCGTCGAGGCGCGGGTAGAGCGTCGGAACGACGCCCGCGGGGTCGAGGTAGAGCTTGCCCCAGTGGGGGCGGGCGCCGAGGGGGAGCAGCGCGTCCTCGAGCGCCGGAAGCACCGCCTCCACGCCCTCCTGATCGCGCACCCAGGTGAAGTGGAGGCCGACCACATCGGTGCCGTAGGCGCTCGACAGCCAGAGGTCGTCCGCCGCCGCCGTGCGGATCTCGCTGATCTGCAGCAGCGGCGCGATCAACGGGGCGAGCGAGCGGACCGCGTCGATCGCCGTCACCGCGTTGGCGCGCGGCACGAGGTACTCGGACTGGATCTCCGCGCCGTTCGACGGCGTGAACTCGAAGCGGAAGTGCGCGAGCCGCTCGCTCCACGGTCCGGGCACGCCGAGCTGCTCGGTCGTGTTGCGCACGTCCATCGTCGCGATCATGTGCCGGGCCTCGGTCAGCGCGGGGGCGCCGAAGAAGTCGTCGCCGATCGGGGAGGGTGTGTCGGCGAGCTCTTTGATCCAGCCGAGGCTCACGGCCTCCTCGTCCCAGTTCGTGAAGAGCGAGACGCTGTAGGCCGCCGAGGTGACCTCGTCGAACCGGCTCGTGACCGCCTCCCACGGCACGCCGCCGAAGAGCCGCTGCCGCACGGTGAAGGTGGGGCGGATGTCGAGGGTGACCTCGAGCACGACGCCGAGCGCTCCGAGCGACACGACCGCGCCGTCGAAGTCGTCGTCCCCGCGACGCAGCTCGACGACCTCGCCGTCGGCACGCAGGATGCGGAGCCCGGCCACCGCCGTCGCGAGCGTCCCGTTGCGGTCGCCGGAGCCATGGGTTGAGGTCGCGATCGCGCCCGCCACCGAGATATGCGGGAGGGAGGCGAGGTTGTGGAGGGCCCAGCCCGCAGCCTCCAGCTCGCGCGCGAGGTCACCGTAGCGGACCCCGCCGCCGACGGTCGCCGTGCGCGCCTCCGCGTCGATGCGCACGCCGCCCGGCAGACCGGCCGTGCTGACCAGGAGGTCGTCGGTGTCGGCGAGGTCGTTGAACGAATGGCGGCTGCCGAGGGCCCGCACCGAGCGCGCACCCGCGATCAGCTCGCGCAGCTCGTCCACGCTCCGCGGCGTCGCGATGCGGCTCGCGGCGTAGCGGTGGTTGCCGGCCCAGTTCCATTCGTCCACGTGGTCCTCCTTCGCACCGGGATGCGGATGCCCGCGCCCCTCGACCGCCTTCAGTCTAAGGATGTGAACGTGCGCATCGACGCGGTCCGCTCAGATCGCCCACGTCGGTCATTGCCGCGCCGCACCGGGCACGGGTAGCGTCGGCCCCAGGAGCGGCGTCCGCCGCAGGAGGAGGACCACGGTGGCCGAATTCGAGTACGGACCCGCGGAGTTCATCGTCGCCCAATTCGACAGCGACCTGCCGTCGCCGGGAGTCGTGCAGGCCATCCTGGACCTCGTGGCGAGCGGCACCGTGCGGCTGCTCGACCTGCTGATCATCCGGCGGAGCGTCGACGGGAGCGTCGAGCTGCTCGAGCTGGAGGAGATCGGCGATCAGATCGGGATGGCCGACGTGCAGCTCGAGGCGAGCGGCCTGGCCGGCGACGACGACGTGACCGACATCGCCGACCTCATCGAGCCCGGCCGGGCCGGTGCGGTGCTCGTGATCGAGCACGTGTGGGCCAAAGACCTGGCCAGCCGCTTCTTCGCGGCCGGCGGCACCGTCGTGCACACCGAGCGCATCCCCGCGCCGGTGGTCAATGCGATCGTCGCGGGCGACTTCGACGAGAGCGCGCCCGCGGGCGCGGAAGGCTGAGGAGGACACCATGCCGTTCATCGGACGAATGGGACGCCCGGGACTGCTCGGGCTCGCGGCGCGCACCGCCGTCGTCGCCGGGACCGCCACCGCGGTCTCCGGAGGCATGGCCCGCCGGCAGCAGCAGCGCGCGCAGGACAGCTACGAGCAGCAGCAGTACGAGGCCCAGCAGCAGCAGGCGCAGATGCAGGCGGCGGCTCAGCAGGCCGTCGCGCAGCAGCAGCCGCAACAGGCGGTTGCGGCACCCGCTTCTGCCGCCGACGATCTCATGGCGCAGCTGCAGCAGCTGGCCACGATGCACACGCAGGGGCTCCTCGACGACACCGAGTTCGCCGCGGCGAAGGCGAAGCTGCTGGGCTGAGCTCCCCCGCCCGGCGTCAGCCCCGGTAGCCGGGGTGGCCGTCGGGCGTGAGACCGGTGCCGGCGGACAGTTTCTGGAGCAGCGCCGCGAGGGTGACGCGCTCGTCGGGTTCGAGGGCGGCGAGCACGTCGGCCTGATGCTCCTCGGCCACGGCGCGCAGGCGGCCCAGCATCGCGCGCCCCTCGGCGGTCAGGGACAGCGCGTTGTTGCGCCGGTCGGCCTCGTTGCGCTCGCGGTCGACCAGCCCGCCCGACGAGAGCTCGTCGAGCAGAGCGACGATCCGGCTCGGCGGCGCACCGAGGGCGTGGGCGACCTCCCGCTGGCTGATCCCCGGCCGCTGGCCGATGATCCGGATCGCTCCGGCCTCGCGCGCACTGAGTCCGAGCGCGGCGACGCGAGCTTGGAAGCGGTCCGCGGCGGAGGCGCCGACCTGCGCCAGCAGGAAGGCGGTGCGCGGCGGCACGGCGTCGGATGGGGAGCTCACCTGATCAGAATAGCTGTTGCGCGTAACGATTACACTATGTAACGATTACGTTTATGAACGATTCACCCACGAAGCGGCGCTCCGGCGGACCACCGCTCGGCGGCCTCGCCGTCGTGCACGCCGCGCTCGTCCTCCTCGCCCTCGTCGTCGGGTTCGCCGCCGCCGGGCCGGACGCGTTCGTCTCGCCCTACGCGGGGGCCGCAGCCGTCGCCGCTCACGCTCAGCAGGATCCCGTCGCCCTCCGGGTCGTCGCGCTCCTCCAGTTCGGCTCGGCCGTCCCGCTCGGCATCCTCGCCGCCACCGCCTTCGCACGCCTGCAGCGGCTGGGCGTGCGCGTCCCGGGCCCCTCGATCGGGTTCGCCGGCGGTCTGACGGCGTCGGTCCTCCTGATGATCTCGGCGTTCAGCACCTTCCTGCTCTCCCGGCCCGAGCTGACCACCGACCCGCGGCTCGCGCTCGCGTTCTCGTTCGCGGCGTTCGTCACCGGCGGCGTCGGCTACGCCACCGGTCTCGGCCTCCTCATCGCCGGGATGGCCGTCCCCGCGCTCATCCTGCGACTGGTGCCGCGCTGGCTGGCGTGGTCGGGGCTGGTGATCGCGGCGCTGGCGGAGCTGACCTTCCTCTCGCTCGCGATCGAGCCGCTGCAGTTCCTGCTGCCGATCGCCCGCTTCGGCGGGATCGCGTGGCTCATCGTCGCGGGCTTCCTCTTCCCGACGGACCGGCGGGATGTGCGCGAGCGGAACCGGGCGGCAGCGTGAGCGCCGCGCTCGTCGTCGGCGCGAACGGCCTCATCGGCCGGGAGATCTGCCGTGCGCTCGCGGCCGACGGCCACACGATCCTGCCGCTCGCCCGCGACGCGATCGCGCTCGACGAGCTGGTCGTCGCGCTGCGCGCCGAAGGGATCGACTGCGGGGCGCCGATCGCAGTGGACGCCACCGACGACGCGGCCCTCACCGGCGCCATCGAGCGGCTGGCCCGGGAGCGGGCGTTCACCGTCTGCGTCAACAACGTCGGACGCGGCCACCGGCCCGTCCCGCTCGCCGACCAGGATCCGGCCGAGTTCGACGCGATCGTCGCCGTCACCTTCCGCAGCGTGGCCGTGGCGATGCGCGCCGAGCTGCGGGCGCTCCGGGCCATCGACGGGCCGCGTGCGATCGTCAACGTCGCCTAGAGCGCCGGCACGGCAGCGGCTCCCGGGATGTCGGCGTACGTCGCCGCCAAGCACGCGGTGGTCGGGCTGACCCGCACCGCCGCCCTCGACGAGGCCCGGGGCGGCATCCGCGTCAACGCCGTTGCGCCCGGCCCCATCGAATCGGGCCCGATCCTCGCGCAGAGCGCGGAGACTCGCGCCCACGTCGGGGCGCAGATGCCCGTCGGGCGGATGGGTCGCGCCGACGAGGTCGCCGCCGCCGTCGCGTGGCTCGCCTCCCCCGCCGCCTCGTATGTGACGGGCGTCGTCCTGCCCGTGGACGGCGGCAAGTCAGCCTGACGCCAGCCCCTACGATGGACGGGTGAGCGAACTGGCGGGATGGGTCCACAGCTACTCGGGCAAGGTCCGAGACCTCTACGTGCCCGAGGGCGCGACCGGTCTCGACGACGCGGACGCCGTCCTGGTCGTCGCCAGCGACCGGGTGAGCGCCTTCGACCACGTGCTGTCGCCGGGCATCCCTGGCAAAGGCGAGCTGCTGACCGCGCTCAGCCTGTGGTGGTTCGACCAGCTGGACGACGTTCCCAACCACCTCGTCCCCGATCATGAGCTGCGCCGAGAGGGCGCCGACGATCGCGTCGTGGAGCGCATCCCGGCGGAGGTCTCCGGCCGCGCGATGCTGGTGAAGCCGCTCGACATGTTCCCGATCGAGTGCGTCGTGCGCGGGTACCTCACCGGCAGCGGCTGGGCGGAGTACCAGGCGAGCCGGAGCGTGTGCGGCATCCCGCTGCCCGACGGCCTGAGCAACGGCGACCGCCTGCCCGAGCCGCTCTACACCCCCGCGTGGAAGGCGCCGCTCGGCGAGCACGACGAGAACATCAGCTTCGAGCGCACGGTCGAGCTCGTCGGTCCCGAGATCGCGGAGGAGCTGCGCCGTCTCTCGCTGCAGGTCTACTCGCGCGCGGCGGGCATCGCCGAGGAGCGCGGCGTCATCATCGCGGACACCAAGTTCGAGTTCGGCGCCGACCGCGCGACCGGCGAGATCACGCTGGCCGACGAGGTGCTCACGAGTGACTCCAGCCGGTACTGGGATGCGCAGGTCTACGCGACCGCGGGGACCGCCGAGGAGCGCATGGCGAGCTTCGACAAGCAGATCGTGCGCGACTGGCTGGCGGCCAACTGGGACAAGACCGGCACCCCGCCCGAGCTGCCCGCCGAGATCGTGGAGCGCACGACCGCGCGGTACCGCGAGCTGCTGGAGCGACTGACCGGCGCGTGACGCCCGGCGCGCTCGCGCCCGCCCGCACGACGAAGCCCTCCCACCGAACGGCGGGAGGGCTTCGTGCTGTCGGAGCGCCGGAGCGTCAGTCCGTGACCGGAGCGGCGTGGAGGCCGTGCGGCGGCTCCTCGCCGTCGGACAGGTCCGTCGCGGGCGGGACGTCGGCGGCGTGCGATCCGTGGACCACGGCGTCGACCGGGACCGGCGCGGCGTGCGCACCGTGGCCTCCCGCAGCCCCGGCCGAGGCACCGGCGGCCTCGGTTGCGGCAGCGTCACGCGCGGCGTCGGCACGGGGCCCCCACGCCGGCGGCTTCGGCTTCGCCCACCAGATCACGATCAGCGCGCCGAGGAAGGCGACCGCTGCGGGGAGCAGCAGGGCCTCCGACATCGCCTGGGTGAACCCGGCGTGGAGGAACTGCGGCAGCTCCGTGCCGGCGGCGGCCTCGTTGACGTTGCCACCACCGGGGACCTTCGGCAGGTCGACGGCGAGACGGCTGGAGATCAGGGCGGCGATGGACGCGCTGCCGAGCACCGCACCGATCTGACGCGTGGTGTTGAAGACGCCCGAGCCGGCGCCCGCCTGGTTCATCGGGAGGTTGCGGGTCGCGGTCGCCGAGATCGGCCCCCACACGCCCGACATCGCGATGCCCATGAGGGCGCTCGGGATGAGCAGCCACCAGATGGTCACATCCGGGGTCAGCATGCGCGAGTAGAGGAACAGCGCGATCGCGAAGAGCAGGAGGCCCGGCGCGGCGATGTACTTCGGGTTGATCTTGTCGATCAGGCGACCCATCAGCGGCGCGAGCACGCCGGAGAACACGGCGGTGGGCGCCAGCATCAGCGCCGACTCGGTCGGCGTGAGGCCGCGGACGGTCTGGAAGTAGAACACCAGCGGCAGCGCCATGCAGGTGACGGCGAAGCCGACGGTCGTGATCGCGCCGTTCGAGAGCGAGAAGTTGCGGTCGCGGAACAGCGGGAGCGGCAGCAGCGGCTCCTTCTTGTTCATCGCCTGCCAGATCACGAACGCGATCAGCACGACGATGCCCGAGATGATGAGCCCCCACACGCTGATCGGGCCCCAGATGACGCCCCAATCGTAGGTGCCGCCCTCCTGGATGCCGAAGACGAGGAGGAACATGCCGACGGCCGACAGGATGACGCCCAGGATGTCGAAGCTGTGCGAGTGCGTCGGGAGCTTCGGCACGAGACGCATCGCGAGGATGAACGCGACGACGCCGACGGGCACGTTGATGAAGAAGATCCACTCCCAGCCGAGGGTGTCGACCAGGATGCCGCCGAGCAGCGGGCCGATCAGGGTCGCGACGCCGGCGACGGCGCCCCACAGGCCCATGGCCGCACCGCGGCGGTCCGGCGGGAAGATGCGGGTGATGACCGCCATCGTCTGCGGCGTCATGAGCGCGGCGCCGAGGCCCTGCACGACACGGGCGGTGATCAGCATCCCGATGCCGCCGCCGGGCATGTCGCCGGCGAACCCGCACCAGGCGGAGGCCAGCGTGAAGATCACGAGGCCGACCAGGTAGATGTTCTTCGGGCCGAACCGGTCGCCGAGGCGGCCGGTGATGAGCAGGGGCACGGCGTAGGCGAGCAGGTACGCGCTGGTGACCCAGATGACCGCGTTGTAGTCGGTGCCGAGGTCGAGCCCCTTCATGATGGAGGGGTTGGCCACCGACACGATGGTGGTGTCGATGAGGATCATGAAGAACCCGACGACCAGGGCCCAGAGGGCCGGCCAGGGCTTCAGTTCTCGTTCCATGGGTGTCTTTCTCTCAGTGCTGCTTGTGGTCGTCCCAGGAGATCTCTCCCGAGACGAGGTCGTCGATGAGGGCCTCGAGCGTGGCCACATCGGCCTCCGCCATCGCGCGCAGGTAGCGCACGTCCATCCAGTACCGGGCGGGGAGGCCTTTGGCCTTGACCTTGCGGATCGCCTCGTCGAGGAGCTCGATGTCCTCGCGGATGAGGGAGACGCGCTGCCGGAGCAGGGCGACGACGGTCTCGGCGGGGAGGTTGTTGGACTCGCCCAGCCCGACCGGGAACTCCGGATATTCGTTGACGGGTGTGCCGACGATGTCGGCGATCCGCTCGCGGAGGGCCTGCGTGCCCTCGGCGGTGATCTCGTAGGTGGTGCGCTCGGGTCGGTTGCCCTCGCGCTCGGTGCCGGTCGCCCGGACGAGGCCGTTGCCGGCCATCCGATCGACCGTGTGATAGAGCGATCCGGGGCGCACCTTGACGAGCCGGTCCTCCGAGCGCTGCACGAGGGTCTGGTACATCTCGTACGGATGCGTCGGCCCTTCGGCGAGCAGCGCGAGCGCCGCCACGGCGAGCGGGGTGAGGGGGCTGGGTGTCATGTGTGTTGTTCCGGATCGATTGTTCCGTGGTGATTATTCCGTGTGGAATAGTACGCGGCGAAGGATTCGGATGTCAACCCTCAGCCGCGCATCGCCGCATTGAGCGCCAGCAGCTGCTCCGTGAACTGGCGTGCGCCGCCCTGAGCCGGGTGCCGGATGGCCGGCGCCTCCACGCCCGCCACCGCGAGCGCGCCCTGGGCCTTGCGACCCACGGCGACGACGGTCTCCACCCCGAGGGCGCGGATCAGCTCGAGCGCGACGGGCGCACCGGCGCGCACCTCGGCGGGGCGCGGCGTGCGGTTCGTGCGCGGGTCGCCGGGGACGAACGGGTGGTGCGGATACACCGGCCAGGAGAGCGGGAGCGGACCCTCCCACGAGCGGAAGGCCGCCCACACGTCGCGGCTGGAGGCCTCCCACGGCGCCTGCGGCTCGGGAGGCAGTTCGAGCGCGGCGAGCTCGGGGACGGCCCCGGCCTCCACCTCGCGGACGGAGGTGAACGGGACGCCGGTGATCGTCATCCCGCGCCATCCCGGCGCCTCGCCGAGCAGCAGCACCGGGGCGTGCGGCATCGCGAGGTAGCGGCGCAGGTTGCGTTCGCGGCGACGGCCTTCGGGGTCGCTCCCGTACAGGGCTTCGGCGTCGGGCGGCACCGGCACCCCGGCCAGGAGGCGGAAGAAGGTCGCGAAGGGGTCGTCGCTCATGCCTCCACGATGCCACCCGGCACCGACGGCGTCAGTGGCCGGCGTCGGACTTCTTCGACATCCGGTCGATCGCGGCGAGCGCCACGGCGGAGAGGATGAAGACGCAGTGGATGACGACCTGCCAGAACACGCCCTGGGGTGTGTAGACAGCGTCGGTCACGCTCTTCGCGCCCGGCGCTCCGAGGTCGCCGACCTCGATGAAGGTCTTGAGAAGGTGGATGGACGAGATGCCGATGATCGCCATCGCGAGCTTCACCTTGAGGACGTTGGCGTTGACGTGCGACAGCCACTCGGGCTGGTCGGGGTGCCCGTCGGTGTTGACGCGCGAGACGAAGGTCTCGTAGCCGCCGATGATCACCATGATCAGGAGGTTCGCGATCATCACGACATCGATGAGGCCGAGCACGGCCAGCATCACCTCGGCCTCGTTGATGTTGCCCTCGACGACGACCTTCTCGGCGAGGTGCCACAGCTCGACGATGAACACCCAGACGTAGATCGCCTGCGCGACGATCAGCCCGAGGTAGAGGGGAGCCTGCAGCCAGCGGCTGAAGAAGATCAGCGAGCCGATGGCGCGGCTCGCCGGACCGGGCTGCCGGTGCTGCAGCGACGGCGTGGGCGGGCTCGGCGGCACGGGCGGCTGAGCCTCGGAATCGGTGGTGCGGGGACGGGTGGTCGGGTCGACGGTCTCGATCACGGGGGTTCCTCACGGGGTTCGGGAGCTCGATCCTAGAGAACGAAACATGTGAGAACGCTCAGGAACGGCTACGGCCGCACGCCCACGCGCGGGTGCCCGGTCGCGGCGAGGGCCGCATCCACCTCCTCCAGCGGGAAGACGACGCCCACCTGCTCGGCGAACGGGTAGCGGCGGCCGCCGTCGGCCAGGAAGCGGACCGCCTGCTCCAGGTGCCGCGGCGTGTAGTTGTGCACACCGCGGATGGTGAGGAGGCGACGCACGAGCTGCTCGGGCGAGACGGCGAGGTCGGGCCCCGGGAAGACGGAGCCGACGAGCACCAGCACGCCTCCCACATCCACGGTGGCGAGCAGGCTCCGCACGGCGGCGGCGGTCCCCGACAGCTCCAGGGCGATCGTGGGCGCGGCGGCGCGGCCTCCGGCCTTGGCGAGCGCGGTCGCGAGCCCGACCGGCGAGTCGGCGGCAGCGCGCGGGTCGACGATCGCGGCGGCCCCGAACGCCAGGGCGAGCTCGCGGCGCTCGGGCACGGGGTCGCTCACGACGACGCGGGCGCCCGCCTCGGTCGCCATGGCGGCCGCGGTGAGGCCGAGCATCCCGGCGCCGGCGATGAGGACGAGCGCCCCGTCCAGCGGCACGATCTCGGAGGCCGCCTCGAGGGCGGCGGCGACCGTCGCGGTCGAGCACGAGGCCGGGGCCAGGACGGCGGCGGGGAGGTCGTCGGGCACCGGGACGATCGGAGTGCCGTCGAGGATGTGGGTGTGCGTGGCGAAACCGCCGGACAGCTCCCAGCCGCGGCGCATGCGCTCGTGACCGTACTTCTGGAGGTTCAGGCACTTCTGCGGGAGGCCGCGGCGGCAGCGCGCGCACCGGCCGCAGGGCACGGCGACCGACCAGACGACCCGCTCCCCGAGCGACACCCGGTGCCCGTCGGTCGTCTTGGCGCCGCCCCGCCCGAGCGCGACGACCCGGCCGACCTGCTCGTGGCCGAGCACCAGCGGCGTGGGCGCCGACCGGTGACCCAGCACGGTGTGCACGTCGGAGCCGCAGACGGTCGCGAGCTCCACCTCCACCAGCACGTCACCGGGAGCGAGACGCACGCCGGGGACGGCGACGGCCTCATGCCGGTGCCCCTCGCCCGGCCACACCATCGCCGTCGCCGACGGATACACGCTGACCCCCATCCCCAGGCTCGCCGGCGGAGCGACGACGCGCGGGGTCACGGCTTTGATCGTCACCGGGCGGCCGACCCCTCGGCAGGGGCGAGAGCGGAGGGGGTGGTGGGGGCGGCGGCGCGGTCGTCGGCGGAGACTGCCACGGCGGCGGCGTCATCCTCGTCGTCGAGCTCGTCCTCGTCCTCGTCCTCGTCCTCGAAGTCGGCGAGGTCGTCGTCCTCGTCGTCGTATTCCTCGTCGTCGTACTCGGCGTCCTCGTCGGCGAAGCCGAGCAGCTCGGCGAGGGCGGCGACGCTGTCGACGACGGCGTCCGCTCCCGCGTCGAGCAGGGTGCGCTCGTCGTGCGATCCGCTCAGCACGCCGACCACGAGGCCGGCGCCCGCCGCGATGCCCGCCGCAAGGTCGGCGGCCGTGTCGCCCACGACGACCATGCCGTCGACCGTGGTCGCCCCGGTCCGCAGCACCGCGGTCAGCGGGAGGTCGGGGTACGGGCCGCCGCGTCCGACCTCGTCGGCGCTCAGGGCGGCGTCGGCGAGGTCCGCCCAGCCGAGCGCGTCGAGAACGGCGTCCAGGGTCGCGCGGGAGAATCCGGTCGTGAGCGCCACGGCCACCCCCGACTCGCGCAGGAGGCCGACGAGCTCCTCCGCACCCGGGACGGCGCGGACACCCTCGGCGGCGACGAGCTCGGCGTAGGCCGACTCGAAGAGGGCGTTGGCGTGCTCCGCCTGGTCGTCGTCTCCCGTGAGGCCGCGGAAGACGGCGCGCGTCGACTGGCCCCGGGTGCGCCGCACGTAGGCGAGCGCGGCGGCGCGCTCCCCTGCGGTGGTCGTCAGCCCTGCGGCGTCGGCCGCGTGCATGAAGGCACGCTCGACGAGACCGTCGTCGGCGACGGTCGTGCCGATCAGGCCGAGCACGACGAGCTCGAGGTCGGCGAGCTCCTCGTCCTCCTCGGGCTCGATGATGGCGGTGTCGTCGAACTCGCTGGTGATGCGGCCGTCAGGGGTCACGGTGGTGCCTTTCTCGTGTCTCGTGCAGACGTGTCAGTGGGCGCGTGCGCCGGCGGTCGCCAGCACGCCGGGGGCGGAGGCGAACAGCTCGTCGACGACGCGGTCGGCGAGGCCCAGCCCGGTGGTCATCCCGATGCCCGTCATCACCGACACCACGCGCACGTCGGGCTGCGGGGCGGCGACCAGGAACTCGTCGGGGGCGGACGCGTAGACGCCCTGCCAGCGCTCGCGCACGCGGAGCCGGTCGGTGCCGAAGAGGGCGCGGGCGCGCTCCAGCAGCAGCTCGAAGGCCTCCTCGGACTGGAAGGGCGGGACGTCGGAGCCGAGGCGGTGGGTGTCGCCGACGAGGAGCGAACCGTCGGGCCGCTGCGTGTACATCTGGTTCACATCGAGGGCGGCGAGCGCGGGATGCTCCGCCGCCAGCCGCTCCCGCAGGGCGCCGGCGCTCGGCGTGCGGGCGAAGCCCGGATAGCGCACCAGCGACCAGCCGGTGAGGAGCGGGGCGGCGAGCGGGTGGTCGAGCTCAGCGTCGACGAGCATCATGTCGAGACTGCACCGCACCATCCCGTGGGCCTCGGCCACGCCGGGGAAGAGCTGCTCGACGTCGTGGTTGACCGCGACGACCACCGCGTCGGCGGCGAGACGCCCGCGGGAGGTGTGGACCGTGCCGGTCTGCACCCCGCCGACGGCGGTCTGCCAGTAGAAGTCGACGCCGTGCGCATCCAGCCAGCGGACGATCGCGGGCGCCGCCTCGCGCGGGTCGACCTGCAGATCGGCGGGCAGGAAGGCGCCGCCCATCGCGACGCCATCGGCGACGGGGATGCGCTCGCGCACCTCCGCCGGCGTGAGCATCCGCACCTGCCGGCCGCCCCGCTGCTCACGGAACTCCTCGAGCACCGCCAGCTCGTCCGGCGCCTGCGCGACGACGACGGTGCCCGACTCCCGCAGCCAGAACCCGGCCTCCGGAGCGAGCGTCAGCCACAGCTCGCGGGCCAGTTCGGCGTACGCCCTGGCCTCCCCGTGCTGCCCGGTCACGCACAGATGACCGAAGTTGCGCACCGAGGCGCCGTACGGCCCGGAGGCGCGATCGAGGACGGCGACGGTCAGCCCCCGGCGCAGCGCCGCCACCGCGTGACCGAGGCCGACGATGCCGCTGCCGACGATCGCCAGATCGTAGTGCCTGCCCATTCCGCCCCTCCTGTAGGGCACACGCTAGGCGGCGGGGACGACGGTGGCGCGACGGCCGGGTAACCGGCAGGTGAACGACTCAGGGGAGTCGGGGGTGGCGCGGGTGGCGGGGGTGGCGGGACGGCGTCGGTAACGGAGGGGGCCGACCGCGACGCGCGCGAGAAGGGCAGGGAACGGAGGAGGTTCGGGGCGAGCCGCGCGGGATCTCCTCCGGTGCAGCCGGCGTCGGTACCGGAGGGGGCAGACCGCGACGCGCGCGAGAAGGGCAGGGAACGGAGGAGATGCGCGGCGAACCGCGCGGGATCTCCTCCGGTGGCCCGGTCGGGCCTGCGCTCAGGGGCGGCTGACGCGGACGAACGCGTCGGCCAGCACGCCGTGCCGGTCGCCGGAGACGACGACCGCGCCCACGCGGTGCTCGCCCGGCTCCAGCACGAACGCCGTGTAGCCGTTGCCGCTGTCGTCGAGGGTGATGGTCCTGCCGGTCGAGAGGCCGTCCACCCACACCTCGACCGTCGCGCCCGGGGCGTCGTGCACGATGAGGATCACGGAGAGGGGCGCTCCGACCGCGAGCACACCGGGCACGCTCGCGGTGCCGTTCACCACCGCAGACGGCTCGGAGACGTTGCCCGCCGGATCCGTCTGGCGCGCGGTGAGGGAGTAGTCCGCGGAGGCGAGGATCAGCTCCCCGGTGCTCCAGCCTCCCGTCGCGTCCGCCGTCACCGTCGCGAGCGGGCGGTCGCCGTCGGAGATCACGACGCTGGCACCGGGCTCGGCGGTCCCAGAGACGATCGGGGCCATCCGGCCGGCGAGGTCGCCGGAGCCGGTGTCGACGGACGTGATCACCGGCGGGAGCGCCGTCCGGTCGACGATGAGCCCGAGCACGGTGGGCGCGGAGGAGCCGGCCGTCGTCGCCTGGACGAGCACGAGCGTCCACGCGCCGTCGGTCAGTGCGGAGAGGTCGGCGGTGAGGGCCCAGGTGCCGGCGGGATCGACGGTCGCGGTGCCGAGGGGCGTGGAGGCGGTGGAGGCGTTCGGGGCGGTGGAGGTGGCGGGGACCGGGGCGGCAGAGGCGGCGCTGTTACCCGTGGCGTAGGTGGCGCCGGTACCCGTGGCGGTGGCGGCGGAAGCGCGGGCGGTGCCTGCGCGCTGCGCGACCACAGAGACGACGGCGCCCGGGGCGCCGGTGCCTGCGATGTCCACGGACGTGGCGGAGGTGGCGCCCGTCGCATCCCATGGCGACGTGACGACGGGCGCGAGCGGCGGCTGCGGGAGGGGCGGCTTCGTCGGATCCGTCGGATCCGTCGGATTCGTGGGCGTGGTCGGCTTCGTCGGCGCGACGGGCGTCGTCGGGCCGGCGGGAGCCTGCGGTGCGGCGGGAGTCGACGGTGCGGTCGGGGCCGGGTCGGCGGGCGCGTCCTGCGCGGGCGGAGTCGCGGGCGGGGTCACCGGCGGGTTCGCGGGCGGAGCCGCCACGGGCGTATCGGGGAGGCCGCTCGCCACGCCACCCGGCGCTCCCCCGGCCGACGACGGAGGGGCGGCCGCGACGATCGGAGCCGAGGGCCCGTGGTCGCCGCTGGAGGGGAACAGCTGTGGTCCGAGCACGAAGGTTCCGGCGACCGCCGCGGCGGCGAGGAGTGCGCCTCCCGTCGTCCAGCCCGCGATCGCGACCCCGCTCGCCGCGCCGCCCGCGGCCGTGCCGCCGGACGCGCCCGCGGAGGAGACGGCGCTCGAGACGGAGGACGGCATGGGGGTCGCAGCGCCCGCGGTCGCCGCGACGGCGTTGTGGCCGCCCTGGATCCAGGCCGCGTATGCGGCGGCAGCGCCGGCCCCGACGGTCAGGGGCAGCACGATGAGAGCGAGGCGCGAGCCGACCTCCTCGGCCTCGCCGAGCACGATGGTGCAGCGGGCGCAGGAGAAGAGGTGCTTCTCGAACCGCACGGTGTCGCGGGTGGCGAGCTTGTTCCGCGTGTAGGCGCCCATCCGGTCGGTCACCCACCGGCACTCCGAGTCCTCGTCGAGGGACTGGAGGTGCGCCTGGATCCACGCCTGGCGCAGCCCCTCCCGCGCCCGGTAGGCGAGCGCGGAGACGCTGTTGGGCGCGAGGCCGAGGAGCGGGGCGACCGTCGCCGGGCTCAGCTGCTCGACGTCGCAGTACCAGAGAACCTCCTGCCACCGGTCCGGGAGGGAGCGGAAGGCCTGCGCCGTCAGCGAGCGGTCGAGCGCCTTCAGGGTCGTCGACTCGGTGGTCTCGGGGTCCGGGATGGTCTCGGCGTCCTCGAGGGGGGTCTCCTTGCGGTCCCTGCCCCACGACGCGGCGAGGTTGCGGATGGTCGTGAAGAGATAGGGGCGGAAGCCGACCTGCGGACCCTTGCCGTTCTGGACCGCCTGGAAGATCTTCGTGAACGCCTCGGCGACCAGATCGTCCGGGTCGATGCTCGAGGACGCCGACCGAGCGACGGCGAGGCCGGCGCGGGAGTGCCGGCGCCACAACTCCGCATAGGCGCGTTCGTCCCCCGACCGGGACCGCTCGACGAGGTCGCCGTCGGAGATCTCGTCCACGGGCTCGGGCCGGGGCGCGCGACGGAGCAGCGGGCGCCGGGAGGGCTGCGCACGCTGCGGGTCGCGAGGGGACATCGGGCTTCTCAATCGTGAGTCGGGTCGCTGGGTCGGGAAGGAGGGAGGGCGGCGGGAGGGCCGCATCCAAGAGACGCGGAGGAGGCCGGATCATGACGCGACTCGACCGATTTCGATCGATTCGCGCGAATCGCGTCATGATCCGCGCACTGCCCCGTCCCTTCTCCGAGCGCACACCCGAGCGCGCTCCGAGCGGTCCGCCACCCGAAGGCGCGACCCGGGGAGACCCGAAACCCCGTCCGCCCGATCAGCGCCCGCCGGCCACCGGCAGGCGCCGTCCGGCGTGCGCAGGACCGTCCGAACCCGAACGAAGGACCGTCATGCATCGCACCGCCGCGCGCGACCCGAACGCGCGCACCCGTTCCACCACCCGTCCCGCCCGCCTCGTCGCCGCGCTCCTCGCCGGCCTCCTCGCGGTCAGCGGCCTGCTCGTCGCAACGGCTCCGGCCGGCGCGGCCGAGATCCCCGGCGCCATCTCGAACGTCACGACCGACAAGTCCTCCTACGGCTACAGCGAGAAGCTCGTCCTGAGCTTCGACTGGGCCGTTCCCGACGGCAGCGCCGCCGGCGACACCTTCTCGCTGACGCTGCCGCCCGAGCTGGCCGCCGCGAGCCTCGCGCGCTTCAGCCTCGACGCTCCGGACGGCACCCCGATCGCGACCGCCGCCTGGAACGGGCGCACCGCGGTTTTCACTCTCACCGACTACGTGGCGACCCACGACGACGTCGCCGGCACCGGCCGCTTCACGGCGCAGTGGGATCACACCACCGTGACCGAGACCGGCGGTCCGGTCCAGCTGACGTTCGGCTCGACCCTGACGACCGTCACGATCGCGCCGAAGCCGACTCCCACGCCGTGCACCGTGAACTGCGGGCCGCAGCCGGTCCCGACCTCGCGCGGTGCGTGGAAGGGATCCGGCTGGACCGACGGATCGTACGAGGGCACCCGCGACCCGTCGAGCAACATCTCCTGGGTCGTCCAGCTGCCGGGCGATCAGACCGGGTACGCCGGGCCGGTCGACGTCGTCGACACGATCGGCGCCGGGAGCGCGATCGACTGCCCCTCGATCACCGTCACCGCCCGCACCAGCCTGGCCGGAGGGACGCCGAGCACCCCGGTCGACCCGTCGCGGTACACGGTCTCGTGCACGGCCGCCGGCCTCCACGTCGTGCTCGACGCGGTGCACGCCAGCGAGTTCGTCGACATCCGCTACACGGGGACCATCACGGACCAGCGTCTCGGCACCTACTCGAACGCGGTCACGATCAGCTACCCCGGCACGACGGTGACCAAGACCTCCACCATCAAGCGCACCTCGGCCGGCGGTTCCGGCGACGGCGACCAGAGCGTCTCCGTCGGCGACTTCGTCTGGCTCGACACGAACCGGGACGGCCTCCAGAGCACCGGCGAGCAGGGGATCCCCGGCGTCGTGCTCGTGCTCACCGGGCCGGACGGCGGCCCCGTGACGAACGTGAGCGGTGCGCCGGTCGGTCCGGCGACCACCGATGCCGACGGCCACTACCTCTTCCCGGGGCTGCCCGTTCTCCCGGCCGGGCAGCACTACACGGTCACGATAGACCGTGCGGCCTCGGCCCAGGCGCTGACCGGACTCACGCCGACCACGGCCGGCGCCGGCTCCGACCGGGCCGTCGACAGCTCGACCTGGGCGGCTACGTCCGGCGACCTCACCACGAACCGCGCCGCGGACCTGACCCTGGACTTCGGGTTCGTCCGCCCGGTCGTGACCCCGACCGAACCGGCCCAGCCGAACGCCGGCGGCACTCCCCCGAGCACGCCCGCGGCGCCGGCCCCGGCTCCGGGAGCGACGCCCGCCGCTGCTGCTGCCCCGATCGGGTCTCTGGCCCACACGGGGTCCGACGTGGTGACACCGCTCGCCGCTGCGGCGGCCCTGATCGCGCTGGGACTGGCGCTCGCCGCCACCGTCTCCTGGCGCCGCCGCCGGGCCGAGCGAGGCTGACCCGTCGCGGGGGACGGAGCCCGACGCCGTCCCCCGCGACCTCCTGGAATCCCTCCGCGACCTCCTTCGCGACCTCCTCCTGGATCACCTTCCGACTCTCCTTGCCTGTTGCGTATTCGTGACGATCGGCGCAGAATTGCAGCATGAGTGTGGACGGGAACACCCGCGACATCGAGCCCGACATCGTCACCGACTTCCGCGAGCGGATGTCGTACGGCTCCTATCTGGACCTCGACACGCTCCTGGGCGCGCAGCACCCGGTCAGCCGGCCGGAGCACCACGACGAGCTGCTGTTCATCGTGCAGCACCAGACCACCGAGCTCTGGCTGAAGCTGGTGCTGCACGAGCTCGAATCGGCCCGCGACCTGCTGCGCGCCGACCAGCTGGCGCCGGCGCTCAAGCGGATCGCCCGCGTGAAGCACATCCAGAGGACCCTCACCGAGCAATGGTCCGTGCTCGCGACGCTGACGCCGACCGAGTACGCCGAGTTCCGCGGCTTCCTCGGCAACTCGTCCGGATTCCAGTCGTACCAGTACCGCGCCGTCGAGTTCGTGCTCGGCAACAAGAACGCCCGCATGCTCAGCGTGTTCGCGAGCGATCCCGCCGCCCACGCCCTGCTCGCCGAACTGCTGGAGCAGCCGAGCGTCTACGACGAGTTCCTCCGCTACCTCGCCCGCGCCGGCCACGCCGTGCCGGACGCCGTGCTGGAGCGCGACGTCACCCAGGCCCACGTCTTCACTCCCGAGCTCGTCCCCGTCTTCCGGGACATCTACGAGAACGCGGACGCCCACTGGTCGGAGTACGAGGCCTGCGAGGAGTTCGTCGACCTGGAGGACAACTTCCAGCTCTGGCGGTTCCGGCACCTCAAGACCGTGCAGCGCACGATCGGCATGAAGATCGGCACCGGCGGCTCCTCCGGCGTCAACTTCTTGCAGAAGGCGCTCGAGCTGACGTTCTTCCCCGAGCT
>Ga0153921_1000454_pt1 | contig 22438 bp, 22 predicted proteins | sample TSNJ005MetaG_FD_104691 | JGI IMG/M metagenome (GOLD analysis project Ga0153921, IMG submission 104691) | Attine ant fungus gardens microbial communities from New Jersey, USA - TSNJ005 MetaG | ecosystem: Host-associated > Fungi > Mycelium > Unclassified | place: USA: New Jersey, Brendon T. Byrne... | reverse complement strand
GCCATGCCACAGCCGAATTTGGTGCCGGTCAGGTGCGCCACGTCACGCAGGACCCAAAGCAGCGGCATGTCGGCCGGCACGTCGAGTTCCTGATCCTTGCCATTGATATTCAAGGTCAGCATCGGGGATTTCCTCAGACTCACGGTGTTCTGAAGGGGCGTCGCTACGGCCGCAAAAGCCTGTGCGCGCCTCGGCTTATCCCTTTCAGCAAAGCCTAATTTGCGCGTGAAGCCAGACGTTGCGACCACCGGTCATGCCTCAACGCAAAAATGTCGACTTTAATCTTCTGGCTGATAACGGCGCTCATCCGAACCATCACCACCGGTCTGCGACGAGCGCGGTAACCCTCACCTTGGTCAGGAGTCGCGAACATGGGATTTGTCACCACCAAAGACGGCGTCGAGATTTTCTACAAGGACTGGGGCCCGAAGGACGCCCCGGTGATCCACTTCCACCACGGCTGGCCGCTCAGCTCGGATGACTGGGACGCGCAGATGCTGTTCTTCCTGGGCCAGGGCTTTCGGGTGATTGCCCACGACCGTCGTGGGCACGGACGCTCGAGCCAGGTCTGGGACGGCCATGACATGGACCATTACGCCGACGATGCGCTGGCGGTGGTCACGCATCTGGGGGTGAAGAATGTGGTGCATGTCGGCCACTCCACCGGCGGCGGCGAGGTCATCCACTACATCGCCCGGCACGGGCAGGACAACGTCGCCAAAGGCGTGCTGATCAGCGCCGTGCCGCCACTGATGGTCAAGACCGAGAGCAATCCGGGTGGTTTGCCGAAATCGGTGTTCGACGATTTTCAGGCGCAACTGGCGGCCAATCGTGCGCAGTTCTACCGCGATATCCCCAGCGGCCCGTTCTACGGCTACAACCGCCCGGGCGCCAAGCCCTCGGAAGGGATCATCGGCAACTGGTGGCGCCAGGGCGTGATCGGCGGGGCCAAGGCGCATTACGACGGGATCGTTGCGTTTTCGCAGACCGACTTCACTGAAGACTTGAAGAAAGTCACCGTGCCGGTGCTGGTGATGCATGGCGAGGATGATCAGATTGTGCCGTACGCGAACTCGGGGCCTTTGTCGGCGAAACTGCTGCCAAATGGCACGCTGAAGTCGTACCCTGGATTTCCCCACGGCATGCCGACGACCGAGGCGGCGACGATCAATGCGGATTTGCTGGCTTTTATTCGCGGCTGAGGAGAGTTGCGTTCACGCCTGTCTCCTGTAGGAGCGAGCCTGCTCGCGATGGCGATGTATCAGGCAACAAATGTTCATTTGTTCCGACGCTATCGCGAGCAGGCTCACTCCTACAAGGGAACTTGATTGGCCTGAAGTGCACTACTCCTCGGTGCGCCCCGTCCCCTCACGGTCACGTTCGTAGTGGTGAGCCAACGGCAGCGCCGGCAGCCATTCTTCGCGGCGAATCGTCCACAGCTCATAAGTCGGTTTGAACTGGTTCGGCTCGTCCAATGAGCCGACATTCACTTCAATTTCATCCCCCGAACGCACTAGCACCGGCGACCCACAGCGCGGACAGAAAAGCCGTCCCTGATAATCGCCGGTCTTGCCGCTGAAACTGACTGCGCTTTCGGGAAATATGGCCGATGCGTGGAACAATGCGCCGTGATGTTTGCGGCAGTCGAGGCAATGGCAAATGCCGACGCGGTAGGGTTGGCCCGATGCCTGGAAACGGACATCGCCGCACAGGCAACCGCCGGTGTACTGGTTCATGGTGCATCTCCTCTGCCAGACTCTGTTCAGCCTTTGAACATAGCAGCCGTACACGCGAACGCCCACCACTGCCTTTTCCGGAGACTGCGCCATGCCCTCCCCCGAATACACCCTTCTGCAGAGCTGGCACGACAACGCTGATGCCTGGGTCGAAGCGATCCGCAGCGGTGCCATCGAAAGTCGTCAGCAAGTGACCGATCAGGCGATGCTGCTGGCGATCATGGGCCGCCAACCGGAGCGCGTGCTGGATCTGGGCTGTGGCGAAGGCTGGTTGCTGCGGGCGCTGACGGCTCGGGGCATCGATGCGACCGGTGTGGACGGTGATGCGACGCTGATCGAGGCGGCGCGCGAAGCCGGCTCAGCCAACGTGCACGTCGCCAGTTACCAGGCGCTGGTCGAGGCGAAGGTCGATATCGGCCGCGATTACGATTTGATCTGCGCCAATTTCTCGCTGCTGCAGCAGGACATCATTGCGCTGCTCGCGGCGATGAATGCCTTGTTGGTCCCCGGCGGCACGTTGATCATCCAGACCCTGCATCCGTGGGCCGTGGCGGCCGGCGATTATCAGGATGGCTGGCGCGAAGAGTCCTTCGCCGGGTTCAAGGGGCAATGGCAACCGATGCCGTGGTATTTCCGTACGCTGTCGAGCTGGCTGAATGCCTTGGACATGGCAGGGTTCAGGCTGATCGGCCTGCAGGAACCGCAGCATCCGCAAAGCGCGGTGCCGCAGTCCCTTTTGATGATCGCCCAGTCGCGCCCCTTGTAGGAGTGAGCCTGCTCGCGATGGCGTCAGTGCAGCTTGCATAGGCGTTGCCTGACCCTACGCCATCGCGAGCAGGCTCACTCCTACAGGGTTGTCGGCGAGCGACGCACTTGTCGATCTACGGCACCGCCACTCGACCAAGGACTGACTACGCTGTAAATCCTGCGTGTCCAACCTGCCGAGGATGACTGCCATGCAACGCTTTCAAAAAATCACGCCGTGCCTGTGGTTCGACGATCAGGCCGAAGCGGCGGCGCAGTTTTACTGCTCGATCTTCGATCACTCGAAAATCACCGGCCTGACCTACTACAGCAAGGTCGGCCAGGAATTTCACGGCAAGCCGGAAGGCGCGGTGATGACCGTCAGTTTCGAGCTCGACGGCCACAGCTTTACCGGCCTCAATGGCGGCCCCATGTTCAAGTTCAGTGAAGCGATTTCGTTTCAGGTCAACTGCCAGAATCAGGAAGAAGTCGACCATTTCTGGGGCAACCTCTCAGCCGGCGGTCCGGTCGAGGCCCAGCAATGCGGCTGGCTCAAGGACAAGTTCGGCGTGTCGTGGCAGATCGTGCCGGTGGCATTCATGCACATGATGCAGGACGCCGACACCAGCAAGTCTCAACGGGCGATGCAGGCCATGTTCAAGATGAAAAAACTCGACATCGCCGAACTGGAACGGGCCTTTGCCGGCCAGAGCTAATACACTCCGGGTCTGGCCTGCCGGGAACGATACCGATGAAATACGCTGCCGCCAAAAACCCTGAAAAAGCCCCACGTTTCTGGCGTGACGACGCCCTGCCCTTCATCGAGGCGCGGGCGATCGCCGATGGGCGCGAGGTCTGCTACTCGCGCCATTCCCATGCGCATTTCTCCATCGGTGCGATCACCGCCGGGCGCAGCATTTACGTGCACGAGCAATCGCGGTTCGAAGTGGCCGCCGGCACCGTGGTGCTGATGAATCCGGGCGATGTGCATGCCTGCAACCCGATCGACGATCAGCCGTGGTCGTATCTGATGCTCTACGTCGAAACACCCTGGCTCACCGATTTGCAGCGTCAGTTGGGGTTGGGTGCCGAGTGTGAATTTCGGCGGTTCGGCGCCACTCACCTCAACGACCCTGACCTGTTCGGGGCGCTGCAAGGTTTGTACGAAACGCTGGTCGATGAGCAACAGGATGTTCTGTGCAAACAAAGCGCAGCGGTGGAGTTTTTCAGTGACCTGCAGATGCGCCTGAACCCGGTGCCACCACCGTCGCGCGAACCGAACTGCAAACTTGAACGCGCTGCCGATTTCATTCGCGAACACTGCACCACACTGGTGAGCCTCGACGACATCTGCACGGCGGCCCGGTTATCGCCGTCGTACCTGATCCGCGCCTTCAAGCAGCATTACAGCATGACCCCACACGCCTACCTGGTGAACCAGCGCATTCAGTTCGCCCGCGAGCGCTTGCGTCACGGACAGTTGATCGCCGATGTGGCGCTGGAAGCAGGATTTGCCGATCAGGCGCACTTTCAGCGCGCGTTCAAACAGCATCTGGCCGCGACACCTGGACAATATCGACGGTAAACAACGGCGAACCTGTTGCAGCCACAAACACATACATTTGCTCTATTGGCCGCTAACGCCCGCAGACACTTGCACGCTAGCGCGTTGATTCCCCCGCAAAACATTCTGCCAACTATCAAACCGACAAAACTCCCTTCTTTCATTTAGCTTTTTCGACAACTTGCGAATCTGCGACGCAAAAGTACGAAAAACCAATAACTGCACTGAATGAAGAAGGAACTTCGCACATGCAATCTGCGCAAAACCCTGTTCCCGAGTCTGCCGATGCTCGCCAGAAAGAGCGGGTGGTGAAAGCGATAAAAGAACACCTGCACTGGACCGACTGGGACGGACTGGCCATTGATATCGTCGCAGGCTCCAGCATTGATCAGCTTAACCACGCCCCCCGCCAAATGCTGGCACGCCTGGTACGACAAGCCGAATTTCAGGCTCATCGCCATAATCACTTTCTGCCCGATGACGTGCCTTTCCGGGTCAATGAAGCAGGTCGCGTTGAATGCCTGCCTCATGAACTTCTGAACGATCTGTTCCATGACATCACTGATGAAATAAGCGCCACTGCAGATGACAAAGCCCAACTCAAGCTATTGGCCAACGCAGCAAAGACCAATGGCGGTTTTGTTCGCTCAGACCGAAAATTTTCAGTGGGACAATGGCTACGTGTTAACGGCCTTGAGTTACCGGGTGATCCAGTCCAGGCGCAGGAGTTAGTTGATCTCATCAACTTCACGACACTGCCCGACGGACCCGCAGACGGTAATTACTGGCAACTTCTGGACGCCCCGCAAGACTCACCGTACCAACTCACAGCACAACGACGAGCCCTGATCCAGCAGACCACTACTGAGCATTTCACCGGTGGTGACAGCCTGGTGGCGATGGTCGGCGACCACCTTATTCTCGAAAGCAGTTCCGCAGATAACCTGCCAACCCGCCAGGGATATCACCTGCAGCGACTGCTGGCCGTGGCTCAATGGTCCCTGCAGAACGGGCAGCCATACTTGCAGGCGCTGCAATGGTTCAGTGACGAGAAAGGTCCGCAGCCAACGCCGGCCTTTGTACGCCAGTTGCTGGTCGCTGTGCTGCTGCTTGACCTTGATCCTGATGTCGAGATCAACAGCCTGACCTTCGCCGGCTTCGATCTGTATTCGAAGAACTACTTGCTGGCCCACCCGTCCCGGGTTCGCATCGACCTGGAAAACCATCTTGTCGACAAACTGGGCATTGCCCGATTGCTCGCGCCACTGATTTGCGAATGGGTGCTGGCCGGCATGGCACCGGAGTTTCTCTGCAACGACTGGCCATCGACGCTGAAAATGGGCACCCCGGCGTGGGTCATCGCCACCCAGGCCGTGCAGCGGGTCGAGGCGCTGATTCCCGGTGCCAGCCGTGAAATCACTTATCAGCACCTGCTCGGTTTCAGTCAGGCGACAGGCAAGGTGCCGGGTCTCAAAGCCCTGCACGCGGGCAACATCGACCCGGTGCTGAAGTGGGCGGTGATGAACAGCCTCGTCACCCGCAACGATGACGGCTCCCTGACGCCGGCGGACGTGACGCTTGCGACACGACAGTACAACGACTACATCGAGATGATACTCAAGGCCAGCGAGCTGATGCGCCAGCCGATACCGCAGCGAAAATCGATCGCACTGCAAGAACTCAAAGCCCGGGTGCCCGATTGCGACCCGCAGGAATTACTGGTGCTGGTGCGCGGTACGGGCGGTGGCAGCGGTCGAAAAGTCTCGGTTGTGGATCTGTACATGGGCGATGAACTTCACACGCAAAACTGGGATCGCCCCCGTGGCCGCAGCATTTACGAGCAACACCCCGCGCTCTCCAGACTGTACCCGGCCACGCAACTGCATGAGGAAGCGGTGCACGCCCATCACGCCGGCCTCGTCACTGCGTTGATCAGCAATATTGAAGTTGCCCTGTCGCAGGTGGATCCCGAATTTTCGGCGCACCTCGAAGACGGTGTTTTGGGCATCTATCGCGTCGAGCAATACACCACGACGAATTTCCCGACGCTGCCAACCCCGGGAGGCATCACCAGGCCGCAGACACCCGTTCCCGGCGAGGCCGGCAGGTTCGGTGTGATTATCTGCGCCCGGCGGGGTTCGTCGACGCGCTGCTTCGAACTGTTCCCGCTGCGGATGGAATGTCGTGTCAACCTCGAGCTGGAAAGGACATTCAGCGCGCTGGTGTCTGCGGACGCCAACGCGCAAGTGACCTTCGCCGATCAACGCAAACATTTCGAGGAAGTGGCGCTGGATGCACGAGCCTATCTGTCAAACGTCGAACCCCGGGCAGGCATTCGCAGCCGCGTTTTCATCCGCAAGATCGGTGAACTGACAGACTCGTCCTGGCCCGATCCCGAGACTTGGCCCAACCCGTACTTCCGTTCGCCGCGCAAACGGGCACTGAGCGAACGGGTGGCTGAAAAAGTCCCCTACCTCACGCTCGAAGACGTGAGGCGGATGGGTTTCGACCAGACACAAAGGGAGAAAGCCATTGCCACAACCGAAGAGGTTTTTCGGACGATCATCAACATCATCGTGCCGTTCAAGGCATGCGTTGAGGAAATGTCTTCAGGTGATCCCAAGCGCCAGCACAACGCGGTTCTGGGCTGCGTCATGGACGCCGCCGCGCTGGGGCTGGCCTTAGCGGTGATACCCGGGAAGATTGCCGCGATCACCTCCAGCGCTGCACAACTGGTGCCCCGTCTACTGTCGGTGTCCAGGGTGCTGGGCAGCGCAGCCATCAGCGTGCTGAACCCGCTGAATGGTCTGCCGCAGCTACTCAAGGGCGGCGTGAAACTGGTGGGCGGCGGCGTTCGGGCCGCACGCAATCAACTGCGACATCTGACCGGGGCCACCAGTTATGACCTGCTCAGAGCCATTGACCATACCGGGCAAGCCAGCCGGATTCGTCTGTCGCTCGATACCGTGGCCCATGCCCGGGCAGTGTTTCGCGATGACAACCTGCGCACTCTGGAGGAGGTGGCGTCACGTCTGACAGTCAATGCACCACTGCCCAAAGGAATTTCGCCTGACGAATTCGAAAGCCTGTTCAACAAAACGATTCATGAGCTGGTCACACAGTCACCCCAAGGCAAGACGTTGGGCACTTTGATCGGTGAGTCTGAGCTTGATGAGCTGGTGAATGCGTTCATCCGCGGACGCGACTACGGTTTCATCGATGGTGGATTTTCAATCGCTGCGAAGAACTACGTCAGCTTGATGGAAGGATTTGTCGAAATCGAAACCAGGTCCGTCACCTACATGAAGCACTATCAGCAAAACGTGCTGAAACTGGACTTGGGAAAAGCACCTTATACGGATATCTGGCCTGAGGCAGCGTTCAATCCCCAAGGGTTCACTGACAACACGCGCCGGGCAGGTGCCTGGATCGTGAACAGCTCGACTTCAAAGGGAAACGACCTCGAGCACATTGTTGCGGTCCTTCGGGACTATGCGGGCAACAACGCCTCACTGACTGATCCGCTGGTCATCAAGGACTTGCACGCGCGCATCGCGCCAGCGGCAAAGGATGCTGTGCGTATCGGCCAGCCAGACACCAAATACGCCAGCAATATTTCCGGCTACGCACTCTTGCAACCACACCTGAAATCGCTGGACCCGGGCCATCCGCACTTCGACAAGCAATTGCTGGCAGCCATCGTCGGGTATCACGGATTGGGCGACGGCAACGGTCGGACCGGACGAGCCGCTTTTGCTATCGCCCAATTAAGGCAGAACCGGTTTGCTCCGGTCAGCAAAGATGCCTTCAATCTGCTGCACGGTCTGCTCTGAAAAACCGTTGCGCGCGACGCGAAGGTGACTCAAGGCAACACCAGATACATCGCACTGAGCGCCAGCAACAACGCCATCAGCCGATTGAACCATCGCATCCCTGCAGGGTTGCTCAGGTAACCCTGCAGGAACGTCCCGGCGTACACCCAGCAACCCACCGACAGATAACAGATCACCAGATACACCGCCGCAAACTGCCAGACCAGCCGCGCCTCGCCGTCGGCGACAAACGCGCCCATCCCCGCCACACAGGCCAGCCAGGCCTTGGGGTTAAGCCATTGCATCAGCGCACCGTAGAGCATCGACGGTGCGCGCGCCGCTTGCCCGGCATTCAACCGGCCGTCATCGGTCGCCAGCTTCCAGGCCATGAACAGCAGAAACGCCACGCCGGCCAGTTGCACCACACGGGTCATGACCGGCCACAGTTTCAAGACTTCGTGCAACCCCAGCCCCATCAGGACCAGCAACAGCACAAACCCCAGCGTCGCCCCCAGCACATGTCGCTGGCCGGCGCGAAAGCCGAACTGCGCGCCGCAGCTCAACGCCACGATATTCACCGGCCCCGGGGTGATGGAAGCCACCAGCGCAAACGCTGCCATTGACACAATCAGACTCATCGCACACCTGCTTGATTTCGAGGAACAAGGTCTGCACGGTAACCAGCGCCCGGCGTAAGGTATTGAACAAAATCACCCCGTACGGTCGAACCGGCTACGCTCTGAATCAACGGCCAATTCCGGCCCGGGAGCCTGCTCTGGATGATTCTGATTTTGTTGCCGTGCGCCGATTACGACCCTACCGAAAGCAGCGTGCCGTGGCAGGCCCTGTGCGACGCGGGTATCGAAGTGCGATTTGCCACACCGCAAGGTCAGGTCGCTTACGCCGACCCTCGGTTGGTGAGTGTCGGTTTCGGGCCACTCAATCCCATGCTGATGACGCGCCGGGCCGACCTTGCCTGTTACGCGCGCATGACCGAGAGCGCGGCGTTTCGCCAGCCGCTGTCGTATGCCGATGTCGATCCGGCGCAATTCGACGGTCTGCTGGTGCCCGGCGGGCATGCCAAAGGAATGCGCAGCCTGCTGGAGTCCGGTCAGGCCCGGCAGATCGCCCTGCAGTTTTTTCAGGCACAAAAACCTGTCGCGGCGGTGTGTCATGGCGTGCTGTTGCTGGCCCGGACCCTCGACCCCGACACCGGGCGTTCGGTGCTGTTCGGGCGTCAGGTCACGTCATTGCTGGCCGCCACCATGGAACTGCCGGCGTGGCTGCTGACCGCGGTCTGGCTGGGCCGTTATTACCGCACCTACCCGCAAACGGTCGAGGCGGAAGTGACCGCGGCTCTGTCGCGCAAATCGGACTTCGTACGCGGCCCGCTCATCGCCAGACGCGACAGCGCGCAGGCACCGCAAACGGGGTTTGTCGTGCGCGACGGAACGCTGCTCACCGCGCGCTGGCCCGGCGATTGCCATCGGTTCGCCGCCGAGTGGGTCGCCATGTTGCAGGCGCCCGCTCGACCGCTGGAATGACCCGGCCGCTGTCACTCTCCAACCGTCACCGGCACCGTAAAACGAAACTCCGTGCCCTGCCCCGGTTCGCTGCTGGCCTCGATCCGCCCGCCATGGGCTTCCACGATTCCCTGAGTGATGTACAAGCCCAGGCCGGTGCCGGTCGGGTTGCCCTCCTTCACCGTCCAGTACCGGTCAAACACTCGCGCCAGGTTTTCCTTGGGAATGCCTTCACCGGTATCGCGCACGGTGAACACGATTTCGTTGCCCACCGACTTCGCCAGTACATCCACAGAACCTTTGCGCGGGGTGAACTTGATCGCATTGCCGATAAGGTTCGACAGCACCTGAAACAGACGCTCGGGGTCGGCGTGGATTTTCAGGTCGGCGTCGGCTTCGAACGAGATGCTGATGTCTTTGTCCAGCGCCAGCGGCCCGAGCAGCGACTGGGTTTCCTCGAACATCTGCCCGACATCCAGGGTCTGCGGGGCGATGGTGTAGCGCCCGGCGTCGATCTTGGAGGTATCGAGCAAGTCTTCGAGCAGCGTGTTCATCCGCCCGGCCGCCTGCTGCATGGTGTCGATCGCAGTGGAGATACGCCGCGAGGTGTGCGGGCCGTCGGAGCTGAAGGTTTTCTGCATCATGCCGCAGAGCATCGAAATCACGGTCATCGGATTGCGCAGGTCGTGGGATACCACCGCCACCAGCTCATCGCGGGCGCGCACCGCTTCCTGCTCGCGACGCACCTGCCGCGCCAGGTCGTTTTCCAGCGCCGAGCGACGCAGATCGTTAGCGGCGAACCGATCGCCATGGCTCCATTTTCTGGAGATCCCGGCCATCTCGACTTTCCAGATTTCGAACGACGTTCGCGGACGCAGACGCAGGCCGGCGTCGGAGTTTTCCAGATCCAGCGGTTTGCGCGGATCACCGCTCCAGTTGATGTTCTCCTTGACCTCGGGGCGGAACCACAGCACGCCGTTGTCCACCGGTTTGGGCAGGCTCATGGCGAGCACACCGCTGGCCACTTGCTGAAACCGCGCAGCCGGCGGGTAGACGCTCGCCAGGTGATGGCTGGCGAATACCGGCTCGCCAGTTTCCTGCAACCATTTGTGCAACGCGCGAATCTCTTCCGGCTCCGGGCAGTTGCCGTAACGGTGCAATTGCTTGTCTTCGATGATCGCAATGCCCCCGGCGCCGGCCAGCGCCATCAGCACCTGTGGCTGCTGCGCCAGACCGTCGAAAACGTTTTGCGGCGAGTCGATCATGGCCTGATTGAGCAGCGCCAGCGCCTCGACCTTTTCTTCGCGCTGACGGCTGATGTCCAGCGACTCCATGGCGCTGATCTGCAGCGACAGCACCTGGCCGATGGTCTGGCAGGCGCTGCGCAGTTCATGCGGCACGTGCAATGGCTGACGGTTGCCACAGCTGATCAGGCCCCACAGCTTGTCGCCCTTGAGCAGCGAGATGCTCATCGACGACAGCACGCCCATGTTCTTCATGTACTGGCAATGAATCGGCGAAACGCTGCGCAACGTGGCGAAACTCAGGTCCAGCGGGGCCTGGGTATCAGGGCGCAGCTTGGGCACCAGCGGCACTGGCTGATAGTCGGCGTTGGGGATGATCCGCAGCCAGTTGGTGCGGTACAGCTCGCGCGCCTGTTCGGGGATGTCCGAGGCCGGGAAGAACAGACCGTTGAACACTTCCATCGAAGGGTCGGAGGCCTCGGCGATCACCTGGCCGTGGCCCTCCTCTTCGAAGCGGTAGATCAGCACCCGGTCGTAACCGGTCATCGCCTGGATTTCCTTGACGCTGATGTCGTACAGCGCCTGCAGCGTGGTAGCCGCTTGCAGACGCTGAAGCATGCGCCCCAGATGGGTCTGGTTGCCGGCAACGTTGCGCGGCTGGAAGTTTTCGACGTGGATTTCCAGTTCCAGAATCAACACGCCCTGATGGCGGTGCAGCAGGCCTTCGAATGCGATGCCGTTGAGCCGGAAATGCAGCGGCCCGGCATCGGCAAATACCGGTTGCTGCAACGCCTCGCTGACGGCCGCCGCGTGGTCGTCGCCAAGCAGATTGCGCAGCGGCTGGCCGATCAATGCCTCGGCCGGACGGGCCAGCAGGGTCTCGACGTTGGCGCTGATCTGAATGATCTCCAGCGCCGGCTCGCTCAAGGTCAGCAACAGCCCGTGAGGCTGGATCGCCCCGGGAAAACGGATCGGCTCATCAGCGCAATTGGCCAGCAGTTCTTCAAAGGCTTCTTTGTCTTGCGGGGTCATGCGAGTACCTCCCGGCTTTCGAGCCAGCGCTCGAAACAGCTGAATGTGGTTTGGGCTGCGGCAACGACGGCTTCGCGGTCGCGCGCATCGAGTGCCTGGCTGCCCAGGTATTCAATGAAATCGCGCCAGCGGCGGCCGGTGGCAGCGCCATAGATATCGAGGAAGGCCGCGCCGTTATCGGCGTCCAGGCTCAAGCGCGAAGCAATCTCGCGGCGCAGAATCTGCCCGCCGAGGGTCGCGCCTTCGAGCACGTACAACACCCCCAGGCAGGCAGCGCTGGAGTCGATCACGGGCAACGACTGACACAGTGGCAAACGAGTGATGGCCTCGGCCGACAGGCCCAGGGCCTGCAAATCACTGAGCAGCGTTTGCGCCTTGAGACGTGGCGCAAGATCAAAGTCAACGGGGATTACGCCACTGTCGAGCAATGCGCTTTCCAACGGCCGATAAAAGCCGTAATAAGCCTGCATCAACCGTTCAAAAGCGCTCGAATCGAGGGTATCGGAGAAAAAAGGAAGGCGTTTTTCCAGTGCGATGTGCAGTTCGGCAGTACCGGCTCGCAGATCTTGCAGCACCGGCGGCACATAAACTTCACGGGCCTTTGCTTGCATGTAAATCGCTCTTGGTGGGGCCGCTTCGGGGCCGGCAGGGTGTTTGCAGCTTTGGACGGATATTACACTGCAAACGCCTTTTTCTGACTTGGCGCACAGATTTTTCTGACGAAACCGGCGCGCTCAGACCTTTCAGAGTTCTGAAAAATCAGAAAAGTTCGACTCGATCAAAGAAGCTGTCATTGCTGTACCGCGACAGGATCGCGTGACTGTACGGGTCAACGCGCCCGCGGCCTGTGATAAAAAAGCGTCATCGCTTCCGGAGCCCAAGCCCATGGATCTCGCCACGCTTTCGCTGTTTCTCCCGGCCTGTTTCGCCCTGAACATGGCCCCCGGCCCGAACAACCTGCTGTCGGTCAGCAATGCCACCCGTTATGGCTACCGCCGTGCCTGCGCGGCCGGTGTCGGGCGCATTCTGGCGTTCGCCGGGATGATTGCCCTCGCCGGCGCGGGATTGTCGGTGGTGCTGCAGACCTCGGAATGGCTGTTCCATGCGATCAAGATCATCGGCGCGGCGTATCTGTTGTACCTGGCCTGGCAACTGTGGCGCGCCAATCCCGAGGCCGAGCAGCACGTGGCGGCAGCCTCGGTGGGGTTCTGGCGGTTGGCCCGGCAGGAGTTTCTGGTGGCAGCAGGTAATCCGAAAGCAATCCTGCTGTTCACCGCATTCCTGCCGCAATTCGTCGACCCGAACCGTCCGGTGCCGGCGCAGTTCGCCGTACTCGGCGCGCTGTTCCTGCTGCTGGAGTGGATCGCCATCGGCGCCTACGCCTGGATGGGTCTGCACATGCGCCGCTGGTTCGCCGAGCCGCGTGGCAAACGGATCTTCAACCGTTGCTGCGCGGGGCTGCTGTCGGCGGCGGCTTCGGTGCTGTTGATGGCGAAACGGGCTTAAGCCTCGGAGGGGCCTTTGAGCTCGACCTGATTGCCGTCCGGGTCGAAGCAGTACAACGACAGGCCATAGCCTTCGGCGCCGAAACGTCTGGCGGCTTTTTCGACGGTCAGCCCATGCGCCTGCAAGTGTTCGGTCAGCGCGGGTTCGTCGAAAGGCTCGATGCGCAGGCAGAAGTGATCGACGTTGCGCCGCTCGGCACCGGCCGCTCCGCCGCCCTTGCGTCCCAACTCACCTTGCAAGTCGACCAGGTCGATCATCGAGGTGCCGGCGCGCAGGTGCACCAGCCCCAATGGTTCGTTGTGCCTGACCACCTCGGCGCCAAAGACCCGGTTGTAGAAATCGATGCTGCGCTGCAGATCGGCAACGCGCAGCACGATGTGATCAATATGTTGAACGATGAACGGTGGCATAAAACTCCCTCAACTGTAGGAGCTGCCGCAGGCTGCGATCTTTTGATCTTGTTTCTGAAAAATCAAAAGCAAAAGATCGCAGCCTTCGGCAGCTCCTACACGGTAGTTCAGGGGTCTTGGAAATTCACTGTCGATTTTTCGGTGGAGCCATCGAGAATCTGGTTTTACTCTCAGGCCATGAACATACAAACCGCACGCCTGCCGCCCCACGCCGAGATGGTTCGCGCCATGCTCGAACGCGACACCGCCTACGAGGGGGTGTTCTTCACGGCCGTGAAAACCACCGGGATCTTCTGCCGCCCCAGCTGCACGGCGCGCAAACCGAAACCGGAAAACGTCGAATTCTTCGCCCATGCCGATGATTGCCTGTCGGCCGGCTACCGCGCCTGTTTGCGCTGCAAACCGCTGGACGCTGCCGCTATCGCCCCCGACTGGGTCCAGCGCCTGCTCAAAGCCGTGGACGCCGACCCGGAGGCGCGCTGGAGTGATGCGCAATTGCTGGCCGAAGGCATTGAACCACTGAAATTGCGGCGCTGGTTCAAGCAGCATTTCGGCATGACCTTCCATGCGTGGCTGCGCACCCGTCGGCTCGGTGTGGCCCTTGGCGGCATTCGCCAAGGCACCTCGATTGACCACGCAGCGTTCGACTCCGGCTACGAATCACTCAGCGGTTTTCGCGATGCGTTCCAGAAGTCGTTCCACATCACCCCGGGGCGGGCGGCCACCAGCGAACCGCTGCTGTTCACCCGCCTGACCACGCCGCTTGGGCCAATGATCGCCATGGCCGAGCGCCGGGGGCTGGTGCTGCTGGAGTTTCTCGATCGCCCGGCCCTGACCCGTGAAGTCGAGCAATTGCAGAGCCGTCATGGCTACGTGGTCGCGCCGGGGCACAACGCCCATCTGCAGCAGATCGAATGTGAATTGACCGCTTATTTCGCCGGCGAACTGACTGAATTCGGCGTAGCGTTGCATCTGCCCGGCAGTGACTTTGCGCGTCAGGTCTGGGCCGAGCTGCAACAGATTCCCTACGGTCACACCAGCACCTACGGCAGCATCGCTGCGCGCCTCGGCAAACCCGGCGCCAGTCGCGCCGTGGGCCTGGCCAACGGGCACAATCGGCTGTCGATCGTGGTGCCCTGTCATCGGGTGATCGGCGCAGACGGCTCGCTGACCGGCTACGGCGGCGGACAACCGCGCAAGGCGTTCCTGCTGCGTCTGGAGAACGCGACACTGCAACTCACCCGGCAACTGGCCTTTTGACGAATAACTCACCCCAACAACAAGGAGTTTCGATGAGCACGCTCGATACACAGTTCCACCAATTGCACCAGGACGGCCTGCTGATTCTGACCAACGTCGCCGACGCCACCGGTGCGCGTCTGGTCGAACAGGCCGGCGGCAAGGCTGTCGCCACCAGCAGCGCGGCGGTGGCGTGGATCCATGGTTACCCGGACGGCAACACCCTGCCCCTTGAACGACTGATTGCAACGGTCGAATCCATCGCACGGGTCATCAAGGTGCCGCTGAGCGTGGACATCGAGGCAGGTTATTCCGATGACCTCACGCGCGTGGCCGAAGTCATCGACGCAGTGCTTGCGGCAGGCGCCGTGGGGATCAATATCGAGGACGGCAACGGCGCTCCGGAACTGCTGGCACGCAAGATCGAAGTGGCGCGGGAGACTGCCCGCAAGCGCGATGTGAATCTGTTCATCAACGCCCGCACCGACGTCTATCTCAAAAGCCTGGTGCCGGCCGACGAGCGTGTGGCCGAAACCCTGCGGCGCTCTGCGCTGTACCAGGCGGCCGGAGCCAATGGCTTGTTTGCGGCGGGCGTGACGGCGGCTGATGACATTCAAGCGATCTGCAAAGGCACGTCGTTGCCGGTGAACGTATTGGGTGTCGACGGCCTGCCATCGTCGAGCGAACTGCAAGCTCTGGGTGTGCACCGCTTGAGTGCCGGCTCCGGCATTGCCGAATTTCTCTACGGCGCGATGGGTTCGCTGGTGAAAAGCTTCATTGCTCACGGCAAGCTCGATACGCACGATCTCAAGGCGCTGACCTACGGCGAAGTCAATGGCCTGCTGAAATAGCATGACGGATCGTTATCAGGCGGCCAGCGAGTTTCTGGCCACACTCGATGAACACTGGCAGCGGCACATTGCGGCTGTCGGCCCGTGCCTTCATCAACCGCACCCGGCGCGTGATCCTTACGAGTCGCTGGTGCGGGCGATTGCCTATCAGCAACTGCACGCCAGGGCCGGAGATGCGATTGTCGGGCGGCTGGTGGCGCTGACTCCCGGCCAGACGTTTCCCAGGCCCGCGCAGATTCTCGCGGCGGATTTCGAGCAACTGCGCGGTTGCGGCTTTTCGGCGGGCAAGATTGCGACGATTCAGGGGATTGCCCAGGCCACGCTCGATGGCGTGGTGCCGGATTACCCCACCGCGCTGGCGATGGAGGATGAGGCATTGATAGAACGCCTGGTCAGCCTGCGCGGGGTTGGCCGCTGGACCGTCGAGATGCTGCTGATCTACAGCCTGGAGCGCATGGACATCCTGCCGGCGGATGACTTTGGCGTGCGCGAAGGCTATCGACGATTGAAGGGGCTGGCGGTGCAGCCGACACGCAAGCAGATGATCGAGATCGGCCTGGCATGGAGCCCTTACCGGACGGCGGCGGCGTGGTATCTGTGGCGGGTGGCGAAGGCGTAAATCGCGCTATCGCTGGCTACGAGCAAACCCACTGCCCCGCTGGCCTGCAGTTTTCTGTGGGAGCGGGCTTGCTCGCGAAGGCGTCAGGCTTGACCGTTACAGGCAATCACGCAGCGATTTGCGCAACGACGCCGATTTCGCCCACGGCGGCCCCTGATACAGCGAAACCCGGCTGCCGTCCTTGTACTTCACCACATCGAGAATCTCGTCGGCGGTGATGACGCTCGGCGCGGTGATGCGGTAGCCATTGGATATCGAGGTCTGCGTGGTCTTCGGAACATCGTGCTGCCACAGCGGTAGAACGCACGCGGCATAGTCTTTGGGTGCCTTGGCGCTGACTTTGCTGAGATTCGGCTCACCGGGCACCAACGATGCCGGCAATGAGCAACCTGCCAGCATTGCCAATGCCAAACCGCCAATCCACATCCGCATGGTATTTCCCTGATCTGAAAAAAAGCGAATGTACCGTTTAACGGTGCGTACATCCATGGCTTCAAGATCCCTTGCCTGAATATCCAACAAAAATTCACATCCGCTCATCCGGCGATCCGGCAAGGCGTGCCACGCTGCCCGCAAATGCTACTACTCTTCTGTACCGAGAATGTTCCGGAGGTGATCATGCGGCTCAACGAATACGAACACGAACTTCAGCGCGACCTGCAAAGCGTCGCGTCGGACCTGCGCTGGTCGGCTGTCGATCTCAAGCGCATCGCCGAACTGTTGCGCAAGACGGGCAACGAGGCGGATGCACAATCGGTCCTCAGGTCCTGCGAGGTGCTGCAAAGCGATGAAGAACGCTTGCAGCTGTATGCCAGGGAAGTGAAGGCCCGCGCCATCAGCCGAACGAAAATCCACTGACCTTCGAGCTTTTGCACATACCCTGCAAAAAGCCCCGGCATCGTGTCCGGGGCTTTTTCATTACAGCATCATTCGGCGGTGTGACCTCGGCCACGCGCCGAGCGACTCTTGTAACCAGGCAGCGCCGCGGCATAAGCCAGCGCTTCCTCGCGGCTGGCGAACGAGGCCAGCCTGTCGCCCTGGGTGCAGACCCGCCACGGGCCGTTGTTGACGCTGAGTACGTCATAACCATTCATGTGCATTCTGTTCAGCATCGGGATGCTCATGGACACCTCCTGTTTGCCGGCATGGGTTGAGACTTGCGCTTTTCACCTTACACCCGGTGCGCGCACCTGTGCCGACCGGACGTCGCAGCCCGTGCCGCCGGACATTTGGCACTTTTCATCCGGCCAAACGTTCTAACGCTCAGCGCACCCTCTAACTCGGGGCACGGCGCGAATATTGCATTTTTATTTCTTTTTTATGACAAGTGGTCAACAGGTAACAGATGAAAGAACGCGCCACCGTCATTTGCGAGCAGGACCGACACATTCTCCTGGTGCGCAAACCCCGCTGCCGCTGGAATCTGCCCGGCGGCAAGATCGAACCCGGAGAAACCCGGGCAGCGGCGGCTGCACGTGAGCTTGAAGAAGAGACCGGGCTGAAAGCCGATGAGTTGCTGTGCCTGATGGAGCTGCAAAGCGGCAACACCCGTCACCACGTTTACGAGGCGTCGGTACTCGACCTGGAACAGATGCGCCCACAGAACGAAATCAGCGAATGCATCTGGCATCCACTGGACGCCGTGCACCATCTCAACCCCGGCGAAGCGACGCTGCGGATCATTCAGGCGTTCAGACGGCGCCTCTGAGGCGCTAACCGGCAAACGCCCGGCGCCCGGCGCTCATTTCCGTGCGCAATTCGCCGATGAAATTGGAAATATCACGAATGGTAACGAGGTGCTCCGGCGAAACACCGTTGAGCAGCAACTCGACATGCCCGGTTTGCGGTTCATAAACCTTGATCAGCAATAGTCCCGCCTCATCTTGTGTGCATTTGCATTCAAGCGACGGAAAACCGGATTCGACGATCCGGCAGATATCGGCAATGGCTAGCATGGGGGTACGCCTCGCGGGCGATGAGTCGGTCGACCCGTTGAGCATAGATGAGCCATCGCCAGCCTGCCGGCCCGGCAACTGCCAACCCGGTCACATTTTCGTGCAGCCTCAGTGGGCGTCGCGATCCCAGATCCAGTTCCAGATTCCCGGCAATTGCACCGGCTGCGAACTTTGCTGAACCGTACGCGCCAGCGCGGCTTTCTCCAGCGCATCGTGGGCATCATAAAAAGGCTTGTCCGCCAGGCGCACACCGGTGGCCGCCGCGCTGTCGAGGAGGATTTGCAGGTATTCGCGGGTGTGCCGCGCGGTGTAGCGATTGAGGTCGTGGAAGGTCACCACCACCGGAATCACACCGTCCACGCTGGGAAATTCGCCGAGGGCAATGCGCTCGCGAACTTCCGATAGCTGACGCAGCAGGTTCGCCCGACGTCTGGGGCTGGCATTGAAACCCCAGATCTTGCCGTCGTTGGCACTCAAATCGGTCAACAACACGTGCATGCCATGCTGCTGATAGGCGGCAAAAGTACGTTTGTCGTAATTCCAGAATGGGGGTCTCACCAGCGTCGGCGGTGCTCCGGTGATCGCAGCGATATCGGCCGCGCCGTGGGTGAGCGATTGTTCCAGTTCCTGCGGGTCGAGCGAGCGATGGTTGGTGTGCCAGTGGGTCGCGGTATGAAAGCCGAGAATGTGCCCCTCGGCATGTTCGCGACGCATGATCGCCCGGCCAATGTCACTGTTGCCCGCACGCGGTGCGCCGGTCTGGACGAAGAACACGGCTTTGATATCCGGCTGCAGCGGATTGTCCTTGAGACTGTCGAGCACGGTTGCCGACGGATTCCACAAACTCGAAGCGCTGGGGCCATCGTCGAACGTCAACAAAAACCGTACCGGCGGCTGGTCCTTCAGTCGGGCCTGGGTCTGTGCGGTCATTTCGATTGGCGCGGCAATGCAGCCCGCCAGCCCGAGGGCGAGAGCGGCGGCGCACAACAGTTTGAGTCGGTAGTTCATGTTTTGCCTTGAGCCTGACCGCTGCGGTCATATCGTCTATCGGCAAAACTCCCTCGCCCTTATCCATCCCTGCGCCTCGATACCACAAGCCGAGGTTGGATAAGGTACACAGGGTTTGGTTCCAGCGCTCGTTCAGCGCGCGTATGCCTGCTCAAAGGACGTGTCGATGATGCCCGCAGTGACCAGCGGCACCGGCAATGCCTTGACCTTGAACAGGAAGTCGGCGGTGCCCTGCAGATCGGCGGCAGCCTGTTGATCCACCGGGCCGATGGACATGTGCGCCTGGCGCAACCAGTGCCGCGAAACCTCCTGATCGAGATTGGCTTTCTTCGCCCACAGGTCGGCGTACTCATCGGTGTGGCTGTCGACCCAGGCCCGCGCCTGCTTCAGGCGCCCGAGAAAATCGACAATGGCTTCACGCTTGCTGTCGATCGACGGCGCCGACGCTGCAATCGCGCTGAGGCCCGGCATCAGGTTCTTTGCGGTGAGAATCGGCCGTGCACCGGAAAACACGATTTGCTGCGAGATGTACGGTTCCCACACCGGGAAGGCATCGATGCTGCCCTGCGGCAAAGCGGCTGCCGCATCAATCGGCATCAGTTTGACGAAATCCACGTAATTCTCCGGCAGACCGCTCTGCTCCAGCGCCCGCAAGGTCAATTGCTGACTCCAGGCACCGGGCCAGTAGGCAACTTTTTTGCCCTTCAGATCGGCGATGGTTTTTACCGGCGAGTCCTTGGGCACCAGCAACGCGATGGTGTCCGGGTTCTGCCGCGACACCCCGATCAGTTTCACCGGCGCCTGTTTGGCGGCGAGAAACAGAAAACCCGAATCGCCGAGAAAGCCCAGATCCAGCGAGCCGGTCTGCAACGCCTCGGCCAAGGGTGCAGCGGCCTGGAAATGCTTCCAGTCAACGCTGTAAGGCGCATCCTTCAATACCCCGGAGGCTTCTATCGAGGCGCGGATGTTGTAGTAGTTCTGGTCGCCGACATGCAGGACAACTGACTCTGCGGCGTGGGCAAGCGGTGCGGCAAAAAGTCCGGCAATCAGAGTGGTGCGTAGTAATCGGGAAAGCTTCATGGCGGGTCCTGCAATGGGTTTTGCATAGACCATAACGCTGTTGATGAACCGTTTTTAAATTCGATTAATGCATAAGCTCAGCACCCTGAAGACTCACTGTTCGCAGCGCAACAGCCCCTTGTCACACTGTTGTTGGGGCAACAGTTGCACACCGGGAATTGCCTTCGACCCTCAGTAAATACGGGGTTCGGCGCATATGGCACAGAGCCTGCAATATTCCATTCATGCAGGACGCAGTCGCTACAAATATCTTTTTGGAAATAAAAACAGTGCCTTTGCCGGAGCGCCGTCATGACATCGTATTTAGCCTCCTCCCGCCTCAAAACGCTGCTGGTTGCCAGCGCCCTGGCGTTGAGCCTGCAACCGCTGGCCCACGCCGCCGAAGCCGCGCCCGCCGAGGTTCATCTGGATTACGCCTACTACTCACCGGTGAGTCTGGTGCTCAAGCATTTCGGCTTCCTCGAAAAAGCGCTGCCGCAGACCAAAGTCAGCTGGGTGCTGAGCCAGGGCAGTAACCGTTCGCTGGAATACTTGAACAGCGGCGGCGTCGATTTCGCTTCCAGCGCCAGCCTCGCGGCCGTGTTGAGTCGGGCCAACGGCAGCCCGATCAAATCAGTCTACGTCTACAGCCGCGCCGAATGGACTGCATTGGTGGTGCGCAAAGATTCGCCGTACCAGAGCATCGCCGACCTCAAAGGCAAGAAAATCGCCGCCACCAAAGGCACCGACCCGTACCTGTTCACCCTGCGCAGCCTGCAACAGGCCGGGCTGAAAAAAGACGACGTGGAGCTGGTACACCTGCAACACCCGGACGGTCGCACCGCGCTGGAAAAAGGTGATGTCGACGCCTGGGCCGGGCTCGACCCGCACATGGCCGCCAGTCAGGTACAGGCCGGTTCGCGTCTGCTGTATCGCAACCCGGCATTCAACAGCTACGGTGTGGTCAGCGTCACCGAGCAATATGCCAAGGAGCATCCGCAAACCATCGACACCGTGATCAAAGCCTACGAGCAGGCGCGGCAATGGGCGCTGAAAAATCCCGACGAGTTCGCCGCGTTGCTCGCCAAGGAATCCGGTCTGCCCCTGGACGTGGCCAAACTGCAACTGTCGCGTACCGACCTGAGCAGCCCGCAACTGACCGCCAACGACGTGCAGGCATCCAAAGCGGCGGCACCGATTCTGGTCTCCGAAGAACTGGTGCGCCGTGGGGTGAATGTCGATCAGGTCATTGATCAATTGCTCGACAGCGGTGTGCAGCAAGCCGTCGCCCGCCAGTAACCGACCAGACTCACCGGCCATCCCTGTGTGACGCGGATGGGCGGTGAGCGGAGCCCCCGCATGACCATTCACAGTAATGACTTGCCCGCGCCGGCCCGGAGCGTGTCGAGGCCTCATCCTTCAACCCTCAATCCGATATGGCGACGGCACCTCAAAGGTCTGGCGCTGCCACTGCTGATCGTGGTCGCCCTGGAATTCATTGTGCGTATCGGCTGGTTGCCGTCCTATCAAATGCCTGCTCCGAGCGAGATCGCCCTGACCCTCACCGATCTCGCCGAAGGTGCGCTGTGGAAACACATCGGCGCCAGCCTGCTGCGGGTGTTGCTCGGGTTTGCCATTGGCGCCAGCCTTGCGCTGGGGTTCGCCGCCTGGGTCGGTTTGAGCCGCGAGGCCGAGGCGTATCTGGAGCCAACATTCGCTGCCCTGCGTTCGATTCCGAGCCTGGCCTGGGTGCCACTGTTGTTGCTGTGGCTGGGCATCGATGAAACCTCGAAGATCGTGCTGATTGCCATTGGCGCGTTCTTCCCGGTCTACGTCAATGTGGTCGCGGCGATACGCAACATCGACCGCAAACTGGTGGAGGTCGGGCGCATCTATGGCTTCAGCCGTCTGCAACTGGTGCAGCGGATTCTGCTGCCCGCCGCCCTGCCCGGTCTGTTCACCGGACTGCGCAGCGGCATGAGTCTGGCGTGGATGTTTCTGGTGGCCGCCGAACTGATCGCCGCGACCAAGGGCCTGGGTTATCTGCTCAGTGACGGGCGCGAAACCTCGCGACCGGACATCGTGCTGGCGGCGATCATCGTCCTCGCCGTGCTTGGCAAACTCAGCGACGGCCTG
>Ga0153921_1000453_pt1 | contig 22444 bp, 26 predicted proteins | sample TSNJ005MetaG_FD_104691 | JGI IMG/M metagenome (GOLD analysis project Ga0153921, IMG submission 104691) | Attine ant fungus gardens microbial communities from New Jersey, USA - TSNJ005 MetaG | ecosystem: Host-associated > Fungi > Mycelium > Unclassified | place: USA: New Jersey, Brendon T. Byrne... | reverse complement strand
TTTGGAACCGTTGCGGGCGGTAAGAACCTGAAGGTTGGCTCGTCTGATGCGCTCAACGCCGGCGGCGCCGTCGGAGCGAACATGTCCCTGCCCGGTCGCTTGTCGCGATCGGTTCTGCTTGGGTGGGTTTCCACTTGCTGGAGCCTGACCGCTTGCTTGTTTCACAACGTCAGGTGAACGGGTCTTAGCCGCGCCAGGCGCGTTTTTCGAACTCTTAGTTCCCATTTCCATTTTCTCGGGCGAGTTACTCGCAAGCAGTGATCGATTCTGCGTAACAGAGACGGCGGGGGCGCCATGGGCGTCGACTTCATCGCTCGTCTCGTTCGTATGGACGAACTCGAGCGGCGACTTGAGGCGAGCGATCATCTCCGGCGACAGAACCGGATGATGTTGATCGAAGAAGCCCGAAGGCAGCCCGAGCGTAGTCTCCATGTGGAAGGCGGTCTCGGGCGTAAATCTCTCGCCCCGCATCAGTTCGGACACCCTCGTCAGGCTAGACTCGAGCCATAAAGCAATGTTCTCTGCACCTACAGCATCGACGAGAAGTCTAAATGAGCGGGTCTTGATAATTGACGCCGCTTGCGCGGGTCCGCTCTCGCCTGCTCTCGAAGAAGGCTGGCCCCGTCCGGTCCGAGCATGGTTTGTCGCAAAATGAGGTTGGCGCCGACTGTTTGGCTTGGCCCCATATCCCGCATTTCCTCCGCGGGTTTGACTCATAGTGAGCTCCGGTGCAATGCGTAGATTAATGACGATTCAATTATATCGGCCAGTGACGGCATCGAACGCTCGTCGCTGATAGCGTTGAACGACGCTGCACATTGGCGCTTCTTGTACGGTCGCGCGCCGGGTCTTAACTTGTCCCCATAGCCAATGAGATGAACTCGCGCGATTGCCGTTAGTGAGCGGTCATCTGCGTCAGTGCTGGGAGCCGGCCGATGAGAGAGGGGAGGCGCGCCCGCTCTTAGCAAAGCGCTTGAGTCTTTCTCGCGCACCAAGATGGACGTACCGTGGCGCGGCGGCTAGTTGGCGATCGGCCTCCTGCAACACCGCTGCAAATGACGGCAGGTCGGTTGGATCGAGCGCCCATACCCGTTCGATTTCAGCCCGCTCCAGCCCGCGCTCTAAAGCCGCTTCCGCGCGCGCATAGACCATTACGTCCGTCTCGCCATACCCCGCATCTTGCACAAAAAACGTGACGTAGACCAGCTGGATGAGCTCGTTGAACAGATACGCCGATCCGGCGCCGGCGCGACAGGCCGCGAAGGTTAGATGATTCGACAACGCAACCGTCTGTGCCGCTGACGAAGGCAGGGGCAGCAACATCTCCTTGCTGAGAGGTTTGCGAGACAGCGATCGGAATGCTTGCGAGCGTGAGCGGTGAGAAGGCATGCAGCGGCGATGGAACGAAAGAAGTCTGCGTTCGACGGACGCGACAGAATCATAACAGTGCACAGGACGCGAAAATGTGGCGCGCACCTCGCTGGCGCGCGAACCGGTCGGCGGTCGCGCGCGCCTACGAATCTGCACGGCGAGGAGAGATGCGTCGTTTTCTGCTGTGTGCATTTCATCTGCAGGGCGGCGATGCGCTTTTGAGGCCCGTGACGCAACCAATGCTTCTAGCGTGCCTCCGGACCCCGGCCGCATTTCGCCCATTGCGCGCCGTTCACTTCCTGCTAACGCTGGTCGCGCTGCATACAAGTCTTCGCCTGATGCAACGCTGTACTTGACTTCTCTGAGCACTGAATACGCTGGTCTGAACGCATCAGGGAAGGCAAACATGAAGTCGATCATCGCAAAACCGGGCCACCAGACCGGCCAGATATGCAGTGCCGCTAAGGTCCGCAAGAGAGCGTCCCGGGACGCGGATGGCGAACTGGCGCATTTGGAGCGGGTGGTATCTGCAGTACGAGCGTCAACAGAAATCGAGTTGCCAATTGGCGCAGCGTATTGGCTGGCGCGAATACATGATCTCCGAGTTCGCTACGAGTTGCTCCCGGTTCAACTTGCCAGGTTGTCTTCTATCGAACATTGCTTGAAGGACTATGAACAAGACAAATGGGGATCCCTGCCGATCCGCCGGTCCGGCGTCGCCTCGCAGCGGGCTGACGAATTTGTCAGCTTCAGGGCTTCGATTGCGAGCGGTAGGCTGTTCCTGGTTCGATGGCGGGACATGCTGTTCGACGACCTCCTCAACCGGGAGAGTGTTCGCGCCCGATTAGCGGCAGCAACGAAAAGCCTGCCAGGCAGCTGAGTTGTGGCAGGCGCACGCTCGCGTACGAGGCCTGGGAGGTGCGCAGCGACTGGTCCCTGGTCAAGGGGAGAGCCACCGCGCCATAGGGACGGTGATAGCCATTCACGCTTCCGCTGACGGCACTTCGTTGGCAAGATTGGTTGAGCGATATTTCGGTTCAGCGCCGCGCTGGCCCGCTGTTCGGTAAGATGGCGGTTGATCTTGAGTGAGGAACGACGGATGAACAAGCAGGAATTGATTGACGCGGTCGCCTCAGAGGCGGGTACCAGCAAGAGCGCGGCAGAGGAAACGATCAACGCCGTGCTCGACACGATTTCGAAGGAAGTGGCTGGTGGCAGTACGGTTCAGTTGATCGGCTTTGGCACCTTCGGCAGCGGCGAACGCGCGGCGCGCACCGGTCGCAATCCGAAGACCGGCGAGACGCTTCAGATCGCCGCCGCGAGAACGGTGAAGTTCACGGCTGGCAAAGCGTTCAAAGACGCGATTAACGGCGCGTAGACGGCGCTAGCAATGACTCGCCAACGCCTCAGAAAAGCTGGCTATCCAGCGGCAGCAGATTGACGAGTTTCACTGCCGTGAGGCGCTCGGCACCGTCCGGATGGACGGACCGGATCATGACGCGTTGCCCGCGGGCCTCGCCCAACACCTCTACGATGCGTTCCCGGTAGCGGGCCAGCGTGCCGCGAGGCGGTTTGCGTGCGTTGGAGCGGTGATTCGAGCGGGGCATAGGCGTGTCGCGGCGGAGACGTTAACCGATTATGCAACCTCGCGCGGTTCATCGCGACACATTGTGTTCACTTTCACGGATTAATGTCGATGCGTCGCACTGTAGTTCGCTCGTCGCCGGTTCACGGCCGGGGCGTCTTCGCGCTCGCGCCAATCACTGCGGGTGAGGTGCTGTTCGAGTATAAAGGCGCGCTTCTCTCCTGGAAGGAAGCGCAGCGTCGCTACGAGCGTTCCGCTGCTGAGGACGGCCACACCTTCTTTTTCGATCTTGGCGATGGACGCGTGATCGACGGAGGGCAGGGCGGAAACTCGGCACGCTGGGTGAACCACAGCTGCGCGCCGAACTGCGAAACCGAGCAGAAGGGCAGTCGCGTTTACTTTTACGCACTGCGCAACATTGCTCCCGGCGAGGAACTGTTCATCGACTATAGACTGTTTGTTGAGGGGCGGCGCACGCTGGCCATCAAGAAGCTGTATCAATGCCGCTGCGGGTCGCGTCAGTGTCGAGGGACCATGCTCGCGCCACCGGAGCATTGATACTGCGGTGACCTCGTCGAAAGTCGACGACGAACGAAGGAGAAAGGCAGTTGCGCAAACGTTTGGTTCTTGGATCGTTAGCGATCGTATTCGCTTCAGCGGCTGGAGCAGCCGAGCACTATGTCGAAATCTGGAACCCGCCAGAGGTCCATCATCGCGTGCAAGATTTTGCGCGACAGTCGAAGAAACTCGACAGATCACATAGACGGCATGCAAGCAGGGACACCAATGCGCGCCCCGCTAAACAGCGAGTGAGCGCGGCTGACGGCAGCAAAAGACCAGTGGCGAGCGTCTCAGGGGCAAAGCGGCGCCCCAGGTTCGATGATATTCCGCGCAAGATGACGCCCGAGGGCAATGTTCTGCGCGTCAGCCATGCAGCCGCCTATGGACCGCCACTAAGCGAAGTCACTTCCGAATAGACGGTCGATCGTCCGGGGTCTCGAGTACTCGCGTTGTCGGCCGCTGGAGCTGTCCACTTCTCTTTGTTGCAGCTGACGCCGAGCGCTGCTTATGGAGCCCTAGCCGCTCAACAAGATGAGCGAAGCCGCGCAAGCCATTCGGCGCAATATGCGATTTCGGTCGGTCCATGTCGTCGCAGAGCGATGTAGGCGGCATTAGCTGTTGTAACGTTTTGCCGGATCGGTGAAGTGTAGCGGATCGAAGCAAACAAGGCGCTTGTGTGCGAGCGCGTCCCTCTCAGTTCGCAAATGGACGCATGAAGTAAAGTGCGCTTGTCGGCCTTTGCGGACATCAAGGCCGGTTGTGTTGAACGTCAGTAGCTAGTCGGATTCCTGACCTTGCGGTGTCGCGCGGCAGAACTGCGACGACCAGCGTTGTACAACTCACACCTATCTCAACGTCATAACGAACAGACGTGGCCGACGGTATCGACCCGTCTTCGGATCGCGTGTCGGTGCGCCTTGACCGTAGTCGACTTGGGCCTCCTCGCTGGCAGCGCATTCGAGACGGTCGAACTGATCCGGATCGACGTGGCGCAGCGCACGCACGAAGCGTTGACGCTCTCGTAGCTGGCTGTGAAGCCAAGTCCCTTCGGAAATGATGCCGCAGTCAACCCCAATGGAGAATATGTTTATCTAATGGGTACGCGTGGCGCAAGATGCTTGATTCTTGACGCCGGTACAGGCGTTCACGTTTTGTAGTTTCCTAGTGGAGAGCGCGTCGATTAAGTCCGATGGCAAAACCGGCCCAGGGAAAGGGCGATCAAATCAGCTATTGAATATCAACTGGAACTAGTGTTCGGTCCCAGAAACAACTTGACATAACCGTGCCACTTCCTTAAAAAAGGAATCAGCCGTTGTGGTCCAGAAAAATCAACGGTTGTGCTGATTGTAACCTGGGACATAGCGCTCGATGCTGGTGATGAGTTGGCGCACATTTTGAAGGATCCGCGTCGCATAGCTTGCTGCGTGTTCAGGCCAACCCAGCGCTCCATTTGATTCAGCCAGCTCGAATAAGTCGGCGTGGAATGACTGTGATAACGCGTATGTTTTGCCAGCCATGCCTTGACCTTCGGGTGCTTATGCGTAGGGTAGTTATCGACAATCAGATGTACATCGAGACCGTCCGGATCCGCCTGATTAGTTCGTTGAGAAAGGACAGAAACTCCTGATGCCGGTGACGCGACTTGCATTGTGCGATGACCTCGCCCGTCGCTGCATTGAGCGAGGCGGACTGTGCGCTATTATGCGTGACCGGCCGGTGTAAAAACGCGTCGCGAACGCCTTGATGGGCACGAAGTCGGACGCGCGCTTCACGTGGCCCGCAGAAAGTATTCCGTCGGCGTCTTGTCGTGGCCGCTCGCGAACCGCTCGTGCACGGCGTCATCAGTACGCTGGTTGTCGGCGATCATCATTTCATCCGGACCGGACGCGGAGATGACCAGGTAGATGTGATCCGATCCCGGCGGCGACGTGTTGTCGAAGCACACGCCGACATCGCCCGGACGCTGGCTGCCCACGTTCACCTTCGACCATCCGCGATCCGCGAGCACGTGCGCGAGTTTGCCCGCGCCCCAGGTCATCGGAACATCTATTCCGGCTTGTTCGAGCAATGCGCTCAGGTGCGCCGCGCAGCCATTGTGCGGGTACCCCGGCAATGCAGCGCTAGCCGTATCGCGCGCGGCCTTGAGTCCGTCGACGGTACTGCCCTGCCGGATCAACTCAGGAACGTGAATGGCGTCGTCTCTCGCAAGCGAAGCCTGCATCGCGCCGCCTTGCGACGATGCGCCGGCGGGCAGAGTGTCGGTGAGATAGGCGCTGCTCACGAAACCGTCAGCGGCGCCATCGCCATGAAGATCAATCGACATCCACGATCCTACCGACTTCAACGGGTGAACCGCCGTGCCGAACGGCAAGAGCTTAGTCACATTGAATTCGACGCCCGGTCCGGACCGCAGATGGAGCCCGCCGCGCGCGTTGACGAACGTCGTCATGGTGGCGTCCGGGTTCGCCGCGGCCACGTTCGCGGCAAAGGGCGCGTGCGCCTGCGCAAGCGCGAAATCGCCAATCGACATATTGTCGCCGGCGACATCGGGGTCGCAGGAGACGCCGGCTACCGTCGACGCGGCCAATTGATTAAGGGCCCAGCGATCCGATGCGAGGAACGCCGCGTGCCCCGCCCATCGCGTCGATTGAGCGAGCCAGGCGAAATGCGCGAGCCCGGCGTTTAGCACGGCCTCGCAGGTCGCGCCGCTCCCATACACACCCACTCGATACTGCGGCTCACCCGTCTGCACGGCAAATGCATCTGCAACGCCCTGAAAATAAGGCACAATGCGCGCTCGAATGTCCGCAGGCGCGGCATCAAAATCCACACCGAAGTAGATGGCCGTCCCACCCGGCTGGCCGATTTCCGTCGACCCGTAGCTGCGCGCGTACCGCCCGTCTGCCACGCCGCACGAACGATCGAAGTTGCTCGCCTTGTCGCCGAACCTGCCTTCGTGAACGATGCCGAGACGCAGGCCCGCCGCGCTCAGTTGCGCCGCTTCCTCGCGCGTGATTCGTTTTGAAGGGCGAATCGTGTCGCGTGAGTAGTACCGAATTATCGTCTTGACGCCCGCGCCGGCCAGCGCCGAGGCGCGGTTTCCACACTTGCTCGACACATCGATGATGTCTGCCATGCTCGATCGCCTCCCGATCCAGCAGCAACCAGATCCGAAAGTCCGCTGCCGAAACTCATTGTCGCCGTCGACCCGCTCACATAATGCTTAGTAACACTACGAATGTGAGGCGATGACGGTATGTTCGGAAGAGCACACACCACGAAGCTTTCGGACTGGTGTTTTACCGATGTTTTGACTGGCGATTTTTGTTCTATGTTGGACTATCCGGAAGGCAACGCGACATGAAGTCACGCACCCCGATGGGAGAACCGCAATGGACGAACAACAGAATGGCGAAACGAATTCTCCCGTTGGTATAAAGAAATTTATCAGCGTCTGCGAAGAGGGCTTGCCGTTGATCGTGCTCTGCATGCTCGTGCTCTTCATCATCTTTTCGTCGTGGTCGGCCTATCATCTCGCGGTCATCTCCGAAGAACATGGCGTCCGGGACGGGTTTTATTCGATTGCTCCATTTGTGGTGTTCGTCGGACTCGCACTGGCGTATTCCGCGTGGTTCATCGCCTGCTTCACCGGCGACGCGACGCCCGACAAGAAGCGCCAGAGCTTTCGCTTCGCCTATGCGTTCACGATCACCGCGTTCGTCGTCTTGATGATTCCCGTGGCCAATCCGTGGCAGCCGGACGTGGTCGGTCCAATCAGCCTCGTGCGCGGATGCGTGCTCGCGCCGGCCGGAGACGAAGCCTCGGTACCCGGCGCGATTCGCTGCGCACGCGCCGAAGCGAATTTTCTGCCGCCATCAGTCAGGCCCAAATGGGCGCTGCCTGAGACCGTGGCAAGCGCGCCTGATGAGGCATCGGGTGTCCAATATCCGAAGTGTGAGAATGCAAAAGTATCCGCGAGTCCTTGCATCGAGGGACAATCCTATCCGTGGCTGGTGACGCTTGGCGGCTTCAACGGCGTGGTGATTCACGAGAACCGGCGCAGCGGCGAATACAAGGAGAACCCAGAAAAGAAAGGCGAGACCGAACCGTCCGCCGATTCGACAGCTAGCGCGAGCAATTCGTTCGCGCTGCGCGGAAGCATCATTCAGGGTGGATTCGTCGTACCGTTCTATGTAATCCTTCTCGCGCTCGTAGGCGGCGCGGTGAGCCTCGCACGAAGAATTCCCGAGTATCAGAAACGCTCCGGCGAGCATTACGAGGAGACACCCAAGCAACCCAGGTTGTGCGAACTCGAAGTGCGCGAAGTCGTAGTCTTTCAGATCATGCAACTTGTATCGGCGCCTTTCATTGCCGTGGTCGCGTTCTACGCCATTGCGCCAAACACTATGAATTCGGCGATTGGGCTCGCGTTTCTGTCCGGCTTCGCATCGGAACTGATCCTGCTGCAGGTGCGCGGCATCATCGAAGGGCTGCAACCCCACGCCACATCCATGTCGAACCCCGTGAATAGGCCCGAAACGAAGGACGACACCGGCGACGCCCCCGCCGGCGGCAGGAGCGACGGGCCGGACTCGCCCGATGGAACGGATACGGGGAATACCGTTACCGGCGTGCTCACCGACCAGCAACGCAAGCCGATCAGTGGTGCGAAAGTTGAAATTGTCGATAGCGCCGTCAGCGCGGAATCCGATGAAAACGGACGCTTCACCCTCAACCGTGCGCCGTCTGGGGAACAGCATGTGAGGATCACGATAGGCGACCAGCAGACATCCATGGACATAAACATCACAGGACCGACGGTCGATTTCGGCTCGATCGTGGTTGGCGCGGGCGGCACCGGATGACACCTGCTCGCAGTTCTCGATGACACGCTGCGGTACCGGATTGGGCGACCTTTTCCCAAGACGCAACTGCTTGTGTTCGACGTTTGTCTGCGGTGAGCAGGAACGTCTTTCTTCGGTTGAGACGGGAGCCTCGTCATGAAGCAAACCTTGCAATTTTTCTGCGCCGTCCTGCTCGTACTACTGACCGTGTTCGCCGTTCGGATAACGGTCAGTCATTGGTTCCGATTTCCCGAACCTAATCCGTACTGCGGTCATCCTCAAAATTCCGAATGCATCGCGCGCCAAGCTGACTTGTTTATGAAAATCGATTATCCAGAGTCGAAAGATCTCGGGAAGTCGTTTCTCACGCTTCTCTCCGCAGTTTTAGTAGCTTCGATCACGTTCTCAGAAAAGATTGTTGACGTCCACAACGCTTCTACACTAGCCGTCAGCACGATGATGGTTTGCTGGCTTCTACTTTTCGTGTCAATCGTGAGTTGCGGCGCCGGACTCGCGCTCGTCGTGACGGCCGAGTCGATCTGCGTTTATTCGCCCAATCTCGACTATCGCTCGGTCGAAATGCGGGGTGCCTTCATGTTCCTCGCTGCGGGCGTAACCTTTGTTTTCTCGCTTGTTTCGCTTATCGTTGCCGGCATCGCATCACTTGCCGAAAAAAGGCGACGAGCAGGCATCGCCGATGCCGCGTAACTGACGTTGCAGCTAGACACGTCACGCGGTTCTTTCTTCTCGAGCCGAGAAGATGATGCAACCGCGCTACGTGCTCTTTCGCCACAACCATCGACCATTCGATTGGTGAAAGCCGCGCCTTGCGTCTCGCGGCAATCAATCCTGCTGTCTCGAAATTGGACGCTGGCCGCTACTCTGTGACACGCGCGTCGACGACCGCGTCAGCAACAAATCGACGGTTCGACTTGATGATTCGTAAGTTGCTTAAACAATCTCCGCGCGATTGAAGGCCCTCAACGAGTCGACGCCGATGCTGGCTGGCGACGTATATGAGGCCAGCGCCGAAGTGCTATCTCGTTACATTTGCCAGGCACCGATTCCCAACCGCGACGTCGCGGAGTGCTCCGGCAAGGAAAGCGATGCTACGCCTTCGTCACGTTGTATGCGCCGACTTCGCCTACCGACCTCGAAGACGCTCAGCCACCGGTTTTTCCCGAGCAATGACCACATCAAGACGAGATTTGGCTAATCGAAAAGCCAATGCAATCGCGAAGAACACCGGCCATAATGTCGTCAGATCTGCAACCTAGTGTACGATTTTCAACTCGGAAACAGCATTGGCTGCGTCGACCTTGGCGTTTACAATTTTCAGACCGGATTGTTGAAGTTGGTCATGGGTGCCCTACATAAGCGCTAAGGCGACCCGGTTTTCGATAGGCCGACTAAACATACCATCTAACTTTGGGTAATACTTAAAGAAGACATCTAGGTGCTGATTTTGAAATTCATTCGCGGCCGCCTGTGAGGGCGGCTTACGCCAAAGATTATCGTCATTGAAGAGTCTCCGGGCGAAATCCAAGAACGCTGATACACCAATGCACTCTTCAGGTACCGTATAACCGTTCTCCGCGTAACTTTTCGTCTTTTCGTGGGGAAACGGGTACTCTCCACTCGTGCATCTGTCAGTGCCGGTCTGCATTGTCTTAATATAGAGCTGGCGCTCAAGAAGGGCGCTTTGTTCGTCGAACTGTAAAGTCTCTCCTCGCGGGGACCGACCTTAAACAGCAAGTCGTCGGTGCTATTGGTGCTTGGATGATGTAACCGGCTCCTATCGTTCGTAGACGCTTGAACAAGATGGGCTTGGATGCTTTTCGGCTTTGCTTTCGGATAGTGGTTGGCGAACCAGTCAATAGCGCGTTGCGCAGGGAATGTCTCACCCGGTTGCAGTTTCCACTCGGCAATCATGTCTTTCAGGAGTGCCTTAGTGGCCTTTTCGAAGATCGTGCGTGCCATGGTCCTTATTATCTTCTAGCAGAGAGAAAAATAGAATAATCGAGATACGGGTTGGATTACGGCAGCCACGCGAAAAACGTCGCCGCGCCCCTTTACGAAGCGGCGAAGTGCGAGGGCAAATAGCCCGGCGGGACGTCCGAAGCACCTCGGAAGCAGTTGTTAGAGCCACGAAGATTCGAGTGACTGCTTCTGACCGAGAGGACCCGCCCGCAGGACGCGAGAGCGGCCGCGACGGACAGCCTGTCTGACGGCCGCACACTCATTTTTTCGTTAGATCTCAGTCTGCTCGGAGATCTCGAGCGCATCGTCGACCTCTATGCCTAGGTATCGAACGGTGCTTTCAAGCCTATTGACTGCAGTCAATAGGCTTGAGACCACAGCGCTCTATGCCCAGGTCGCCACCGACATCCTGCGTGAGGTGGTCAGCCCTCTCGAGAGCCTGCATCCCGCGTAGATAGCCGTCGTGGCGCATTGCGCGCTCGAGGTGGCGGACGTCTTTCGTTCTCTTGGCCCAACGTGGCGTCAATCCGCCAACCTGAGCCTCGGGCAACTGAAGGTCATGTCCGCGATCGAACAGTGCCGCAGCGCGGCGCTGGGAGGGCATGTGCTGCGCTGCGAAGGTTGCGCGCAGATCCAAGTTGCCTATAACTCGTGCCGCAACCGGCATTGCCCGAAGTGCCAGGCTGCTGCTGCGCGCCGGTGGCTTGAAGCACGCGAGGCCGATCTCCTACCCGTCGAGTACTACCACGTCGTCTTCACGCTGCCGGCTGCGATAAGCGCGATCGCGTATTACAACAAGGCCGTCATCTATGGGCTGCTGTTCGATATCGCGGCGGAGACCTTGCGTACCATCGCCGCCGATTCGAAGCATCTCGGGGCACAGATTGGTGCCACGCTCGTCCTGCATACCTGGGGCTCCGCGCTGACGCATCATCCTCATGTGCATGGCATCGTTCCCGGTGGTGGGCTGTCGCTCGATCGCGCCCGATGGGTGGCGTGCAAGCCCGGCTTTTTTCTACCCGTGCGAGTCCTCTCCCGGCTGTTTCGCCGACGCTTCCTCGAAGAACTGGTGGCAGCCCATCGCCGGGGTCAGTTGCGCTTCTTTGGCGAGTACGCCCGGCTCAACGACGCCACCGCCTTCGCTGAGTGGCTGGAACCGATGCGAGCGTGTGAGTGGGTGGTGTATGCCAAGCGCCCCTTTGCGGGACCCAAGGCCGTGCTCGCCTATCTGTCGCGGTACACGCATCGGGTCGCGATCTCCAACCAACGTCTGGTCGCGCTCGACGAACACGGCGTCACCTTCCGCTGGAAGGACTACCGCGTGCACGGACGCGAACGCAACAAGACCATGACACTCACCGCGGATGAGTTCGTGCGCCGGTTCCTACTACACGTGCTGCCTGGCGGCTTCCACCGCATCCGTCATTATGGTCTGCTGGCAAATCCGTCGCGGCGCGCGAATCTCACGAAGCTACGCGAGTTGCTGAGCGTCGTGCCTGCCTGTTTCAAATCCGATGCCATTGTCGTAGCCACCGCCGCAGTGCCGCTAACCTTTGTTTGCCGACACTGTGGTTCGCCGATGATCATCATCGACATACTCCAACGCAGCAGACTGATCCGGGCGCCACCGGTTGAGCGAGCCTACGTATGACCACCATCGTGTCAGGGTCCATCGATCGACTGTCGGCTCTTCGGCAACGAGAGCCCATGGGAGACCCCTGCGCGCATCGTTCCAAACGGGCAGTTTGGTGCTCGCCAAACCACCACATAGCGATCCGTCGAACTGCCGCTGCCACGATCCTGCCAATTCAGGTTCGGCATCACCCGCATTCCCATCCACTGCGTGCGTGATACAACCTGATAAATCCCCATAGCGGTGAATGTTCCGGTCACATCGGAACACTCCGCGGTTTCCTCCCTTGGGGCTTGTAGGACGCCTGCCCGCCATCTCCTGCGGGAATTCGCGTGCGCGCGGATCAGGGCAGGCGTCCTACAACCCTAAACACAAGCGGTCCGTCGCCAGCTTCGCTTCTCAGTCGCAGGAGCGGCGCCTGCACGCTCGAAAGCAGTCATCCGCCCGGAAGGACCCTACTTGGCGGTCAACTGCGCGAACTTCGCTTCTTCCGTCCACGCGCCTCGATACCTACGTCGACCGGCGTAAAGGGCGCCTGGAATCTGTTGACCAAGAAGTCGATGAATGCCCGGGCGCGAGCCGTCTGGTTCGTTTGCCTCGGATAGTAGACGTATAAGTCCGCGGACGGCAGAACAGTGTTCGGAAGGACGAGATTGAGGCGCCCGCTCTGAACATACTTCGCCAGGTCCCATTCGGAACGGATTAGTATCCCGTGTCCTTCGAGCGCCCATCGGAGAACGATGTCGCCATCGTTGCTCGATAGCGCGCCTTTGACCTTGATGGCTTCAATGTGGTCATTTACGACATAGCGCCAGACACCGTATGCATCGTCATTTTGCCGATGGATGATGCATCGATGTTCCGCAAGATCCTCAACTCGCTCGGGCGACCCGTACTTTTCAAGGTACTTCGGTGATGCGCACAGGAAGCGGCGATTGCTCATGATGCGACGCGCGCTCAAACGGCTGTCGGGCAACTCGCCGAATCTGATCGCCATATCGAAAGCGCCTTTGACCAGGTCGACCGGACGGTCCGTCACTTCGAACTGGACTTCGACGCTCGGGTAACGCTCCGCAAACTCTGACACGAGCGGCGCGATCGTTGTGCGACCGAACCCCAACGTCGCGTTGATGCGCAGAAGTCCTTGCGGATCACGCTTGCCTCCAGAAAGTTCCTCTTCCATCTCGCGGACTTGCCTGACGATTTGCGAGGCATATCGGAGATAGGTTTCGCCTTCTGGCGTGAGACTTACGCTGCGCGTGGTCCGATTCACCAAACGTACGCCCAACCGCTGCTCGATCACACCGAGTCGCTTGGTGGCAGCCGGCGGCGACAGATCAAGGGCGCGCGCCGCGTGTCAAACGACACAAAGTTGTCCGGGAAATTGACTTAAAGTCGTCCCATAGGAAAATTCTGGAACGCGTGATGCCGAAAAATCGTTATTTATCAATGTGTTGCCCAATAATTGACGTAAAGTCGTCCCATTTGGCTGGAAGGCCGATGCCCTTCAATGGCGAGATTTTGAGGCGGTTTTGCCGCGATGTTATGCCGATACTATTGACTTGAGCGCCACGCGGCAAGTTCAGCCGGGCGCGCGAGAGCCGGGTGCAATAGATAGGACTTTTGCGGACGCATGAACGACACGAGGCGATGCCATATCCAGGCTGACGTTGTTAGATCCTCCTGCAGCCAGACAATCAACTGGTCGGTCCACGCGGCGTATGCGATAGCCAGAGGGCGATCCGGGCTATGTGCGAGCCAACCGGACAGGCCCAGTGCAGGCGTTGAGAGAAGACCAACGCGATCGCATGTGCGAGCGAAGCCGAACCAACTCAAATGCCAGCCGACGGCTGCCATTGTTTTGGTGCTGACGGCATCAGTGGCGACGGCGAATTGCTGACGGCAAAGGGTGCTCCACGCCGGCATATCGATGTTGCGAAGTGTAGGCCCAAAAAACGCGTCTTGGAATTGCAGGAGTGTCGACTCGAGCTCAAGAAACCGCTGCGTAAAGTGAGGCCAGTTCATCTGGTTGAAGCGAGGCCGGCCAGGCTCGGATAAATCGGGTTTGGGAGCGAGTGGGTCCGCGGAGGGTTGGGGTCGTCTTGCCAATAGCTCCGGAATAGTCGGCGGCGGAGTATCGTAAAGGCGGTTCGACATGCGTAGGTGGGCCGTGCGGCGAATCGATGCCGCGCGATTGTGTTGCGCTGCTACGAACTGGCCCGTCAGGGGATCGTGCTGTCGACATGCGAGTTTGGAAAGGCGCGTGGTGGCTTCGGCGACGTGAGCCTGCCACCTGCGCAGAATTCGAGCGGGGCGTCCCGATATCGGCGTGCATCGCCCAGCAGGCAGGTACAGGGCCGGCACCCATTGCTTGCCGCATTGCGCGCAGGCGAGTGGATGCTCCGCCATGTTGCGCTGGAGCGTGTAATGAATGGGCCTTGCGCAGCTGGGGCAACCGAGTCTGAGGGCACGACGATGCAGTGGGCAGCGCGTGATGAAGCGCCATTGAAACCATGCGGCGTGAAAACCCTGCTGCAAGCATTCGCGACAGTAACGGAGCTCGGCGCTCGCGCCGGGTTGTCCGGGTGTGCTGTAGCAAAATGCAGCTATCACGTCTGTCGGAGAAACTGCCAATAGATCACCCAATCGAGCTGGGTCGAATCGATCGGCACGGCGCAGGCCTACACCGTTTGTGGGGATTTCCTTCAGAGGCAAAAGGACCAGATTCGAGAGTTCGTGCAACGTCAGTCGATTGAACAACGAAAATTTCGACAGGCGCATCCACATGGATTCACCGACGGTGCTCCACTCGGGGCGTGACGTGAAGCGTCCTTCGGCAATGTCCGTCGCCCAGAGAATCGGCGTTTCGTGTTCTTCCTGTCGATCTTCACGCATGATCCGTCACCTGCTGATTGCGGACAACGTGGTACTACCAGCTTTCTGTGCCAAAACGTACCGACTGCGTTCGACCATCGATGTCCAGAATGGTGTATCGAAAGTCAACGTTGGGTTATCACTAGCACTACTAATCAGTAGAGAGGCTTCGGCGGCCGCAGTGAAATATTTCATGGGGATTTCGACTGGCCCGTCCAGCTGGGCCTTGATGTGGGCGTCCTCGAAGGCATGCCAGAGGGTGCCGGCCGAGTCGAGCATGCGTAAGCCGGCGTCATAGGCCTGAGGAACATAGAAACGGGTATAGCACCAACCGGATGCCTCCGGATACTCGCCTTGATCATACGCTTTCAGCACGGCCCGACATTCGGCCGCCGAGGTGATGCCGCGAAACGCCAGTTCTTCTACCATAAATCGTGCGACGATCTGGCCTTTGTCCTGCGCCTGAAAGGCAGATTTTTGCGCGACCAGCTGAGATTGGCCGACAAGAAACACGAACAGACGCAATCCGTTGCTTTCCAGTTCATCGTGCAGGTCCCGCAACCATTCATAGTGAAGTTCATGCAAATTCTGGGCCTCGTCAGCAAACAGCACGATCCGTTCATCGCCCTTTGTATCGGCCACCTGTCTCAGTTTGTGCAAGAGCCGTCCGCGCAGGGCGGCCTTGGAGGCACCGCTTTGCGATGGATGATTCGCGGCGTACAGGAGGGCCGAGAAAAAGCTATTCTCTGAAGGTGTTTGCGATCGGGTACAGCGCATCTTGTAGATCGATAACCTGGGATGACGCCGCTCAAGATCGCGACGAATGAACTCGATGGCGTAGGTCTTCCCGATACGCGGCCGCCCATGGATCAGCGCTCCAGTGATGTACAGCAGCAAACACTCGTCAACCAGAGCTCGAAAGGCAGCGATCGATGGCGTCGGGATTCGATAGGTGCGACGACAGATCGGATGACCCTCCAAACTTGCCGGTCGCTGCTGGGCGGTAGCCATGGGTCTCCTCGAGTTATCGGTTTTGCACCGTCAGGTCACCGAAGTCGATAGGCGTTTGGTCGTCTTCCGATTGCTGTGATCGTGCGGCGGGAAGACTCGTTGTCTGGGTGGGTTCTTCCATCTGTGCGAGTTGCATCACTACGGTCCCATCCTTGCGGCTGCGTTTGGATGGATGACGTTGAGACTTCGAGAGCAATTGAACCGGATCCTGTTCGCCCGCGAAAACGAATCGGCCGAGGCGGCGCTGACGTAAAATATATCGACGCAAGCGCAAGGTATGACGGCTGTATCGCCAACCGTCCAGCGCGCTCAGCCGACCCAACTCTGCCCCATTGGTCAGGTACGCCCATGCTTCACGCATGTCGGTGGGGTTTGGATAAACCCGAATAGGTTGACGCAATAACCCGGTTGTTCGCTGAAGGACTTCGCTGCTGTAGCGCGCGCCATACAGGCTGATATAAGGTGCGGTGCCGCTTGCGACGCTACCTCGGACGGTGCAAAGATGAACCGACTGAAGTTGGTGCAGCCGGGAGCGTAGAAAAGTCGGCAGGGTTCGAACCGGTACAGTGTGATGGTCGAGCGCCAGGCGGAGTACTTCAAGCGGGGTTCGTCCATTCAAGCCATCGTGTGGCGTGCAATGGTAGTTGGCGATGGTGACATCCAGCAGCTCTTCGAGTTCATCAATCGTAATCAGTTGATCGACGGCCGTTTGCCTCCCTTTCTTGCGGACGGGATCGTTGGGGTGACGTCCTGTCGTGCCGTGCACTCTACGGGACATCCGGTCCGTCAGCGTCAGGAAAAAGCGTTCTATAAAGGGACGTCCCGTAGGTTCGCCAACGGGGCCTGCTTCCATTCGACAGCCGACGAACTCACAGACAGGAGCAAAGGTGTCTTCGGTAAGGTGCGAGGCCGCATTGTCGACCTTCAGGACGTCCCAGCAGGCGTAGGCCAGTTCGGGTAGCTCGGAGACAAATCCCGCACCCTCCCGGTAGCCGAGGCCGGGAATCGTGAACTGATCACGTTTGCGTCGAGGGCGTAACGCATTCTGCAGCGTCGCGAGTACGTCGTGGTGATCGTATTCGGGCGCCGGAACAACGTGCCAACCAATCACGGCGCGGGTGCAGACGTCGATCATCGTTATCACATACAGGCGCTCAGTTTCGAGATCAACGCTGATGCCGGAAGGCTCGGTGAAACGCACACGTAGACGCAGGTCCAGCTTGTGGCCGTCAAGCTCGACCACAGAGAACGGTCTGGCCACCATTTGCCAAGCGCCGTTGTCGCGCGGCAAGCGCAGAGGGATGCGATCCTCGAGCCGGCGCCTGACCCACCTCGCGAAAGAGCGATACCCCTTCTCATCCTGGTTTAGAGGGTAGTCGGCTTCAGTCAGCCCGGCTTCAAGGCATGCCGCGATCAACCTGGAATGCGTTACGCTCAGGCCGTACAAGCGATTCGTCTGCGTCAGTCCTAGGCGGGCGCTGCCAATCTGGCGTTCGATGATGCGGGGGAGTTGCGGCAAGCGCTCAAACAATTGCCCGACAGCGCCGGTCAGGCCGCCGGGGGATGTCTGGCGGTCCGCCCGCTTGCTTCGTCGATAGGTTTTAGCGCGTGCATGCGGAATAAGACCCCGGAACCCCTGGATTCGGCCGTCAGTGTGTGCGGCAAGGCAGCGCGTGAGCAATCGTGAGAGGAAGCTGGCGTCGATTTTATGGTCTCGCACGATGTCCACAATCGGCGCGCCGTTCAGGTAGGCCAGTACGGCTTGCTCACGTTGTTGGTAGATTGCTCGTCGCGATGAATCGAGCGCACCCGGATCCACGGACGGCCACGCCTGGAGGTCCGTGAGGGGTTCCGGGATGTCGCTACGTCGCACGATGCGCGGCCTTCGGATACTGCTGTATTCGGGAGTTCAGCGTCCAGGGCTGAGTGACCAGATCGGGACTCAGGAGATCACCTGCGTGCAAGCCGGCAATGGCGGCAGTACGAATCAAGATCGGATCGTATCGGGTGAAGTGTTGCTCAAGCTCGAGAAACGATGCTTCTCGTTCGAAGAATTCGACGACATCTTTGGCCAGGGCAGCGTCAATCAGGCGCATTCCGGTGTTCAGATAAGGTAACAATGTCAACCAGTTCTGGATCCAGACCCGGTGTTCGTCAAGGTCGGCTTGCCGAATGGTTTGAATCAAAAGGGAGGAGGGCGTACTGACGGAAGAGTCCTCATCAGGCGTCGATTCGCTGGCGCGGTCGAGTGCCAGACATTGGGGGCGGCCATCCCGCAGTAGCCAGAAATCGGCACGTGAGTCACGTTGATTAGATATGAGGGCAGGCCGCTCGCAGTACGTCGTGACAGCCGGATTCGCTTCAAGCATAACCCAGAGTCGAACTTGATCGCGCGAGGTGAGTACCAGTGCGCGTTGCAGCTTCGGTGACCACACATGATGAAGCGTCTGCTTCGGCAGCCGGGAAACGGGCAGAGGTTCGGGCGGATGCATGGCGTGATTCCGGACCAGCGACATTGGACTACTTTAGGTCAAATTGAGCGAAATGGACAAATTTACGGCAATTAAAAATGACGTAAAGTTGTCCAGCGCTGCCCGCTGTGCCTTATAAACTGGTCTTTGGGTCCGGACGACTTTATGTCATTTGACAATTATCGTGTCCTGCGGCGTTGGGGCGACATGCCCTACGGCTTTTGACGCTTCCCGGAATGCGCTTGCTCAAAGTGTAAGGCCGAGATGGCCGTTATACGTGTCGAATCAAAAGTGCATCCATTACAAAAGGAAGAAAGGGAATGGTCGGCACTTGTCGCCGTGACTGCTGCTGGCAGTGCAGTCAACCTGCTCACGGGCGGGTGTAGCTGATGCAGCGCTTCCCAATAGAGCCGGCAGCGTGCAAAGGGCGGAGCGGCGTCTAATAAGCAATCGCGTAACAAAAAAAACCGCATACGAGGGGTGTATGCGGCGAAACGGCGTGATTGCCACGCCCGAGAGAGCCACAGTCTACCTCGGGCAGAAGTGAGTGATACTAAACACCACTACCGCCGCATGCGCATTTTTTGCCCTAACAAATCAGTCTGCATGTTTTGGAATACGCATGCTGACTACCCCGCACTTCGGCATGGATCGTCTTAGGCTGGCGCTCGAAGTAACAAGCGAAAGCGCCGCAGCCGCGCGACAGCGCAGGGGTCGCCTGGCTGAACGTAAGGAACCGTCTGTCAGTAGGTCGATTGTTGCTCCGAGAGAGCCGCGCTTCTGTAGCGACCTTGCGTCGCCGGTGTGGCGGCCGATACGCGCGCAGGGCTTCCGTTATCAGCCGGTCCCGTCATGAAGGCCGAGCAACACAAACAAAGGCTTTTGAGAAGACTGTATGCGAGGATGCTAACAAGAAGAGCGCCGAGTAGGACCGAAATGACGTTGCTCGCAAACTCGCCGATTGCCGTCTTCATAATTGCCCTCTCTTTGCTTAGCGGCGCAGTGCCCGGCAGGTACAGTTGGCACCAGCCGCCATGCGTTGACGCCACCTACCTTCGAGTGCTGGCCCGCCCCGCCTTCATAGCACTATTGCATGTAATGGCAATGGACGCCCACGTACGGACACGCGCTTCGCGGGTAAGCTAACCGCAAAAAGCCCCGTTCGTCGAAGACCAACGGGACTCTTAATGCTGCTACGCGCTTTCGCGCGTTGGGCCCTGCTGTCAGGGCGAAGCCGGCGTACGGAGGAGCCCTCGGTTGCGGGTGACTCCGGCCTATTGCCCTCCGGAGTAAATGTTGCAGAACGGCTGCGGGGAACAACTGTTCGGCAGCGGCGACGACCTCCCGCTAACAACGCGAGTTGAGGCGGCGCCACCGTATGCGCTATCTCCAGACGACGTCTGCCCACCTTGTTGAGCTTGCGGGGAGCTCGACTGCAACGTGTCTGAGGACTGTTGAGCTTGCGCCAAGCCTGCGAGCGAAAGCGCTGCTGCTGTTGTTGCCGCTGTCTTGATCAAGAGCTTCATGATGAACTCCTTGCATTTGCATTGCACAGCGCTACGTCCGCCGTGACTCAACGATATTCCGATCAGCCCAAAAACACATGTGGTTTTCGGAGTCACGCAGAAATTGAAAAAGGAGCCCGAGGTGATTTTTACCGTAGGGCGAGCAGCGCGACGTTCGAGCGGACAGCCGCTGTTTCGCGTTGCTAGTGTCGAAACACACTGTAAGGCTTTCGTTAGCCTACCTGCGAGCGTTCACCATGACCGACCGGACTCGACGTCTCCTTGGAAGTCCGGAAGACGCAACACTGCTCGCGGTGCCTGTGGGTAATTGGTTTTTCAAACTGCTAAAGAAGCCGTGCAGAGATGCACATGTTGGAGGAAGAAGCGGCCCGTCACCGTGTGAATCACCGCGGGACCGTCTTGCTTCAAGAAAGGCGATACGCGCGCAGTCGTCACGCATTCAAAGCACCGATCGACAGAGGCGAGCGATGGCGAGCTACGACTATCGGCTGAGTGAGACCACCCGCTGCATGGCAGCGTCGAGACAATCAAGCGCGGGCAAGGGCTGACGCATTGCTGCTCTGGAACGGACGATGGCTAGATGACTATGAAGTAGCGCCTCGAACCCAAACTCCGATTCGACAGTATCGGCCAAGCGGATGATCTCATTTTGAAGGCAGACACCCGCGTACGCACCCTCCGTTTTTGCGCGTTCTCGTAACACGGCGCTCCGGCCATATAAGTCATAGGAACTCACGTTAGCCTCCGTCTCATTCAAACGAATGGAAGAAAAAGTGGCTTTACCAACGTAGTTCAGTTTGACCCGTTTTTATAGTGCACTGCAGACCAAAATCAATCGCGGCGTGCGGGACCGAACGAATTCGGAGTTCTCAAACGGAGAAAGGAGCGCCCGATGTGGACGAAAACAATTGCGCGACCGCCGGAGCAGCAACGTCCGCGATAGGTGCCCATTTCGTTAGAAGCTGCCGAGCCGATTTCCTGGGCGGGGACCGCCTCACGGTCTTCGCCTAACTCTTTGATCACGCGCTGCGCCGGGGCCCACCTTATGAGGATTTCGGCGAGAAGAGCGGTAGCACGCGAGGCGCTGATGTACTGCGGCTGGCGGCCAGCGGCACGGACGGCACCGTCGCCGCAGCGTTCCATAGAACGCGGAGCGTGCTGAGAGGACCAAGCGTGCAGTGACTTTTGAATCGACAGGCGCTTAAGTTAGGCGTCCGCTGCACAAACGATTGTAGGAAGAGTTGCAAGGCAATACCGAGCAGAGTTAGCCAGCAACTGCTGTCCGAGCAATGCCGCAGGATAGTGCGATTTTTCTGTTCGCGACGTAGCTCCCTATGACTTCGACCGCTCGACTGCGACGCCGCGTCGTTTCTCCGCCCTCAGCGACGGCAGCGTATAAATTCAACAGGAACAACAGTTGCGAAATCGAAAAGCCTATGGTTGATGGATGACCGCCATGCAATCCGTTCTCCTGGTCGACGACGACTACGACTCTCTTTCGGCTTTGAAATTCGTGTTCGAAGTTCACAACTATCACGTTGTAGTGGCTGAGCACGGCGGTGCGGCGCTGACGGAAGTAAAAAAGCACTTACCGGACTTAGTCGTCACCGATATGGAGATGCCCGAGGTCGGCGGCATTGAGCTTTGCAGACGGCTGAAGTCTCTCCCCGCGCTCGCATCCGTTCCGCTCATCCTTGTCTCAGGGGACCAGCCCCCACCCGATGTGCCAGTTATGTGGGACGCGTTCCTGCCAAAGCCGGTCGACTTTTATGATCTGCTTGCGACCACGGAGCAGTTACCCACGGTTCGGCTCAAGCCGGCAACGCGGTCGTAAGCCCGCGAAGCGGGCGGCCGGCCCGCCGTGCTGTCTTTAAAGCGCAAGGAGTCAATCCTTGGTGCGACGATATCGGTGATGCGTCAGTGGGTCGAGCAGCGCAGTCGTCATCTTCGCGTCGACGAATACGTTCGACCACTCGCTAAAGCTTAGGTTAGTTGTGGCGAGAATTCTCGCGCGCTACACAGAGATGCACGATTAGAGACGCAGGAGCCGCATCGGCGCCTGCGTACGCCTTCCCGAAGGCGCGACCGCTCATGCGAAAGAGTCAACGCGACGTAGAGTCCCAACTGCATCGTGAGTGAATGGAAGCGTATTCACCACGAACATGATGAGAGTTCTCGGTCGGTGATGGGCTGGAGCTGAGGGACGGCCCTCCCCGGCACAGATATGCCTGAGAGAACGCTGCCGCTGTGCAGGCGGTAAGCGCCCGGTCCGCGCGTCCGTCGGTAACGCGCAATGATTGCCGAGTACTTTTTGGAGCGAAAGCGGAACGAGCCGGATGTGTCGAAGACAGACGATGGCTGTCGCGGGTGGACGTAGAACCGCGGTTGGGCGCATCCGCGCAATCGCCGCCACCCGCTTCCGGGTCATGGGCGTTATCCATGCGAAGCATCGCGATGCGCAGTGCTGTGGCGCGACAATCCGGATGAGAGACGCGCGACAATCAAGTTGAGAATGTCGCGGCAGAATGGATGATGCCGATGTTGATTGACGCTGGCAAGCGTTTGTTGATTGACGCGCGGCGTTGATT
>Ga0153921_1000451_pt1 | contig 22494 bp, 22 predicted proteins | sample TSNJ005MetaG_FD_104691 | JGI IMG/M metagenome (GOLD analysis project Ga0153921, IMG submission 104691) | Attine ant fungus gardens microbial communities from New Jersey, USA - TSNJ005 MetaG | ecosystem: Host-associated > Fungi > Mycelium > Unclassified | place: USA: New Jersey, Brendon T. Byrne... | reverse complement strand
GAAGTTGAGACCAGGTCCTGCCGGACACTATTGAAGAAACAAAGGATTTAGGTCACGGGCCCTGATTACCGACACGATCGCGCTCGTCCCGGGTACGCACCCGAAAAACAATCCGCACCTGGTGTGCGATGCTCGGGTCCGAGTACGCTCGCCGCCTACAGCAGAGAGCCTCACAACCTCGCAATCTTATTCCTTTTCGATTCTTTGCAAGATGTTCACGGCCATTTATTTAGGTCTTTTTCGTCAGATTAATATGCAGAATTGACGACAGATGTGCCCCGCCCGATCTGGTGGGGCACATCTAACCTATCGCTACCTGCTAAACACTGCTGCCACCTCCACCGAAGAATGCAACCAAACCCAATGCAGCAGCGACTCCTGCAAGGACACCAGCCGTCCCGCCAAGGAAGGTGACTGCGCCTTCGATGGCAGTCAAATCAGATTCTGACGAAGTCATTGAAACCCCTAACTGAGAGTGATTCCGCGAGTGCGGTATTTGTTATCCGGATCACAGTATCGCGGAAGGTGTTTCAACGTCAATATCCGATTCAAAATATATTTATATGTAAGAACCCCGCAAGAGCGTCGATAGGAATATCGGTACAGCATGAGAAGTCATTTGCCAATAGCCTCAATGAGATACCTAGACATGAGCATCAGTGGTGCCCTTTGGCTCAAATGTCAGTTTGGTTGAGAATCAGCAAGAACATAGTCGATAATTTCGTCGAGTACATATATGGCGGCGGCAGTGTCAGAATCGCCATGCCATCGCCTGATTGTTGCCTCAACGCTAGCGAGGGCGGTTCGCGCGATTGTGTTCACCGGCCTGCGCCACGATATGTTCGATAGATCAGCTACCCTCTTGAGAAAATTGGCAACTTCGTTTTGCGCCAACTCGCCGACAGTTGGGCGACAGAGAAGTATACTCCTAGATATTTTGGATTCCATCCGCAGGGAACGCCTGACGGATTCTTCTACAAGTAATTGATGGTTGGGCTGACATCGAAGTGAGTACCCTAGAAAGTGCAATCCTTTGTATATCAGAAAGTCTCCATCAAGGTTTTCGGAATTGCCTGAATGCGAGATCGTTGCGCCCAACGTCGAGCGGATCTGGTACAGGTAATTTGTCGCTGCCGCAGCAACGACCGTATCGATCAACTCAACTTTGCTGGAGAAGTAGTAGTACACGGATCCGGGGTTTATTCCGGCGTGCGTCGCTATTCGGCGAACGGTGAGGAAGTCGAGGCCGTGTTCTTCGGCTAATTCCAGTGCCGCGCTGGTCAGCCGTTCCTCCGGTGTGGTGTTCATCCCAGGGGCATCGTCTTTCCGAGAATTCTTCATTCCTTCGGTTCGTCTCAATTCTCTTCGGCAGTGGACTAGACATCGCGATGTTGTATCCGCAGCCAAACTCCGAGGTGAAGTCCGCCCACTGGTTAGGTCAGGCCATGGGAGCGATAATGCATTTAGCGTGAGCATCGCTTCGTCGGCCGCCGCCGAGCCCGACGAAGCGATGCTTCCTTCAGCCATTGGGACTTCTCCGAGGTGGCGGATCTAGTCCACTGGAATGTGAGGTGCCGATCGTGGCGAGGCAGGAGTAATCCGGCGGGGTGAACAGCGAAACAGAAGCGCTTCTACCTCGATTCGAGTGTTCGAGTGGTTGCCCTCGCGAGCGCGCTGGGGAGTTTGTCGTACCCTCCGGGAGTTAGGTCGTTCCACTTCATTTTCTCGCGAAGCGTTGCGAGGTAGTCCTTGTAGGCGTGAGCATCCAAGTAGCCGGCATGGCGGGCCGATTTGACCATGCCCAGACCGCCGGAGAGGTCGGGTTGGTCAGTTGCGATCAGTTGCTCGAATTCGGCAGCTGACCGGGGGCGGTCGGTCTGGTCTTTGAGGTACTGCCCGATCACGTTGGAGATGTTGTCGAACAATGTGTAGGCGCTGGAGTTCACTTCGAGGAATCCGAGCGTGAACAGATTGCGGTGCTTGCGGTTAAATGCGGTCAAGTATTCCTGCGGACGCCCGTGCGACCACTGGAAGTACTCGTCATCCATGTAGGGGATTCGCTGCTCGTAGCCGGTCGCATAGAGTACGAGATCGATTGTCTCCCTTGAACCGTCGGCGAACACGACTTCGCTTCCGTCCAATCGGGCGATATCAGCCTTCGCGATGATATCGCCGTGCTGAAGGTGGTGTAGGAGTTGGGTGTTGAGCAAAGGATGGGATTCGAAGAGTTTGTGATCTGGTTTGGGAAGTCCCCAGCGAGTGACGTCACCGACGAGGAAACGCAGCATCGCTGTCATGACAGGGCGCTCGATCCAGCGTGGCAGTGATCTGCCTTTGCCTTCGAGTTGGTCAGCGGGGATTCCCATGATGTGTTTGGGGATGAAATGGTATCCACGCCGAACACTGATGAACGCGGCGTCTGCGTTCTGCGCCGCATCACATGCTATGTCGGCACCGGAGTTGCCGAGACCCACGATCAATACACGCTTGCCGGCGAAGTCGCGAGCGCTGCGGTGAGTGACAGAGTGGCGGATTTCTCCGGTGAAGGCGCCCGGATGGTGTGGGGTGCGAGGATGCCAGTTGGTTCCCGTTGCGCAGACCACCCCTCCGAAGCGTATGGCGGGCCCCACAGAGGGAGTAACGATCCACGTTTCTCCATCGGCGTGCACTTTCTCGACGCTGCAATCGAACGTGATTCTCTCTCGGAGTCCGAACGTGTCCGCGAAGTTTCGCGTGTACTCGAGGATCTGTGTGCGCTTGGGGTAATCGCCGTAGTGCTTGGGCATCGGGAAGTCGAAGAAACCGGACGTGTCGCGGGAAGAGATGAAATGAGCTGACTCGTACATGGGGCTCCCGGGGTTGTCGATATCCCAGATGCCCCCAACATCCGTGTGACGTTCGAATTGTTCGTAGGCGATTCCGAGACCGGCGAAGGTGCGGGCGGCACTCAAACCTGCAGGTCCCGCGCCGATGATGCAGATGGCGCCGGATCGGTCAATAACGCCTTGCGCATCGGTGTTGTCATTTCGTCGAGTGGACATTTAGAACTCCTATAAGTGTTTGCACGCCAACATTATTGGTCATTGCTCGATGGACGCGAGGAACTTGCGGCGCCCTTTTTCTCCGAGCTTTTCTCCGATGGGCAAAAGTGTGGGCACGAGCCACGGCACACATTGCAGGACCCGCGAAAGGATGCTGTCGCCGTACGGGACGTAGATTTCGAGGCGACTCTTCGAGAGTGCCTTCTCGACAGCGTCCGCGACGTCATCCACCGTGCTGATCTTGCCTATGAAATTCAGCAGACTCCCGCCGTGAGTGGCTTCATGCCTGAGCATCGGTGTGTCGACGGCACTCGGATAGATCCCACTTACAACAACATCGGTTCCTCGCAATTCATACGATAATGCGGCGAGGAATGCTCTGAGCCCAGCTTTTGCCGCAGAATAGGCCGCAGAACCAGGCAGAGCCAAGATCGCCCCTTCCGAGACCGTGGCGATCAGATGCCCCCGATTCTTCGGCGTGAAAACGCGGGTAGCGGACCGGGCGAGCCGAAGAGTGCTGGTGAGCATAACTGCCATCTGAAGTTCCAGTTCCGCAACGGTGGAATCCTTCACCTCGCCCGGAACGATCACACCTGCGTTGAGGAAGCACACCTCCAGTCGGTCGCTCCATTCACCTTCGATGCGCCCTTCGAGAGCTGATACCGATTCCGCGTCGGACAAATCGCATGCGATTGCCACCGTGCCATCGCCGATCTCCCACGCGGCATTCTTCGAGAGTTCGTCGTTTCGTTCGACAGCCAGCACCGTGTATCCCTGACGTCGAAACCTTCGCGCTACCTCACGCCCAATCCCCCCGGCGGCTCCTGTGACCAGCGCATATCGTGCCTCCATCATGACGTTTCCAATCGTCGAATTATTTGGTCATGCGTCTTGGTCATATGACCAGTACACATGACCAATTATGCACAATTTCGAGAAAGCTGCATGAAACATGGCGCTAGCGAACCGCCGGGGGAAATCAGGGCGCGAATACGCGGGTGGGAACGCTGGGCGGTGGCCATGCGGCCGACCTCACCAGCTCCTTGGTGGGCGGCTTCTTCGATCGGCATCTCCAAGGACCGGCGTTGCCGCTGCTCAAGGGCATGGACCCCATTGGCCCGGAGGTACAGTTCAACCACCCGAGACTCGAAATACCGCATGCCCCGATGGAGAGCGAAACCGCCTGGCGTGCGGCCATTTCTCCCACATAGCAGCCAACAAAACGGGCGCGTAGGTCAATTGCTTACCGGGGCCACCTGAATCGGGGGGATCGTCGCTAAGCACTCGGTCGGGCCGGGCATGCCAGTGCCGAGGAAAGTGCCGACGATGCTGATGACGCAACCGCTGGGTTCCAAGTCCGGCACATGCCCGGTGTTAGGTACCGACACGAATGTGGCGGAGGGGAACTGTGCGGCGGCCAACTCTCCGTTTGCATCGGGCGTGATCGCGTCCAGGTCGCCGGACAACACCAGCACCGGCACGTCCGGCATCGGGTCTTGGACTTGATCGGGGCGCGGATCGTTCACCGATCCCGGCCAGCGAAGGCAGATGTCACCACCATCGCGTTGCGCGGCACCCCATCCCTGGGCGCTGAACGCGCCGAAGTCTGTGGGATCCGCGTGAGCGATCGAGTCACGGTACTGCTGCTCGCGTTCGGCCGTGGTCGCGTCGGCCGACCACAGGGTGGCGTAGTCGTTGCAGGAGATCGTGATAAAGGGGTCGACCGAATCCAACTCCGGTCCGCTTACTATGGCCGCTGCCCACTCACGCAGCGGGCCGTCGTCACCATTCGCAGCCGCATGCAAGGCGGAAGGCAGCAGACCTAATGGCGTCATCTCCTCCGGATCCGCGCCGACCGAGGTGGTGGCCGACTCGAAGATCAGGTTGCCGAGCTTTCCCTCGGTCAGCAGCATCGACTGCCCCGCGGCATCGACAGTGATCGGTTCCACTTGCATCCGCGCAGCTACTGTCCGCAAGTCTTCGACTGTGGTCTCGCCGTCGCACGCCTGGCTGCGGTCACAGATACGGCGCAATGTCAGCGACACAGCCTGTGCGGTGGGACGTTGCAACCGGTCGAAGTCGAGCGGGAAGGCACCAGTCAGCACCATCGATTGCACATGCTCGGGGTGCCGTTGTGCGTAGACCGGCATCAAGTAAGTGCCGTAGGAGATGCCGTACAGCGTCAGTTTCGGGATTCCGAGCCGTTCGCGCACAGCCTCGAAATCGTCGGCGGTCGCTGCGCTAGTGTATCCAGCCGCGCGCGGCCCCAGCGTGTTTCCACACTGCTCCACGATCTGTAACTGCTGTTCCCGCGTCCCCGTCCGAAACGTGGGCTCATCGGCTCCGCAATCGAGCGGGCTCGACACCCCAGTGCCGCGCGGATCGACGAGCAGCAGGTCGTGATCGTCCAATAGGGAACCTGCCACCTCGACCACCATCGCCGCGGACTCGATCATTCCCGCCCCGGGACCACCCGGATTCGGCAGGATCGTTCCCGCTGCGGGCTCTTCGTCGCGGCTGTGCCTCACAATCGCATAACCGACGTCCACTCCCCCCAGGTCCGGTCTGCCCTCCACCAATTCCCGGTTCATCACGCCGCAGTCCACCTCGTGCCCGGCAACCGTCGGGCACCAAACCGGTTGCGGTGGAGGACTACTGGACACTTCGGCGACACACCCAGTGGCCAATCCGACCACGGTCACGGCGAGCGCCACGCTCATCGACGACCGAAAAACACTACTCATACGCTGGCTCCTGTTCATCGCTACGACCCAGCTGGCCACCGGGCGTTGCCGATGCTGCTCGAACAAACGCAAAGCGATACCAAGTTAGAGGCAAAACGATGTAAGAAAGCTCGGTCGATACACCGGAGGCGCTGAGGTTCGCCGGGCCCGAGGTCGATGCCTGAAATGCCGACCACACCGGGGAACACGCAGATTCGCCTCGGTCACTGCACTCGCGGCGATCGGGGTACTAGGAAAACCATGGCTCATTCGTGGAGCTTGCTCGATGTCAGAACCTATTCGCGTCGGGCGGAGAAGCTCGGTGCGGTCAGTCGCTTGTCGCAGGGATGCTCGCGGGTTTGGCGGACGTTCTCGGGTGTGCGGTCCACTCCCGGCAAGGTGAACCCGACGGACGCGCCGCCGTCGGTGTGATTGTCGACGTGGACTGAACCGCCGTGGGCAGTGACCACATCGTGGACGATGGCCAGGCCTAAGCCGGAACCCGGGGAGGCGCGTGTACGTTTGGCACGATAAAATCGGTCGAAAACGGCGTCGCGGTCCGCGGTGTCAATGCCAGGGCCGTGGTCACGGACAGCCACCGTAGACTTCCGGATCTCTATGTAGATGTCGGTTTCTGGCGGGCTGTATTTGGCTGCATTGTCGAGCAGGTTATCCAGGCACCGCGCCAACGCGCGAGGACGCACCCGCACTGTCGCCGGATCTACGGCTTCGACGGTGACAGAGCGTCCAGTGCACCGGCGTAAGCGGGCCGCGCAGTTTTCAGCAAGTTCGACCAGGTCGAGCGGAACCGGATTCTCGGCAGCGTACTGATCGGTTGCTAGGTCGACAAGTTCTCGCACGAGCTCATCCAGGGCGAGGGCCTCGTGTAGCAGCGTGCCCAGCACCTTGGCCTCGTCGTCGGGCGCGAGCCGTCCGCCAGCGCGCTGTAGTAATTCGGCGCTGGCGCGCACCGAAGTGAGCGGGGTGCGTAGTTCATGGCCCGCATCCTCGGCCAGCCGCTGCTGCTGGGCGCGCGAAAAGCGTAGTGCTGCAAGCATTGTATTGAAATTTCGGGTGAGTTCACCTACTTCGCCCCGCGCGGTGCCTACCAAGTTCGTGGAGAGGTCCTGAGTAGTGGCGATGCGCTCTGTAGCGGCGGCCAGTCGGCGGATCGGGCGCAAAATACCGCCGATTGCCAGCCAACAGAGAACGGCCGCAGCGGCAAGTGCGGCTGCGGTGACCCACACCGTTTGATCCAGGAATTCGCGATCAACACGTTCTACCTCGGCGTAATTGCGGCCTACCATCACTGCTCCGCCGCCGGGTCGCGCCTTGGTGACGACGTCGTGCGGAGCGCCGTCCAACTCCACGCTGACAGTCACCGTACCTCGGCCTGTGCGCGCGACCTCACGGTCGGCCTCGGTCACGGGCAGAGGATTCCGGCCGGGGGTGAGGACTTGAACGGTGCCGTCTGGCAGCAGAAATTGCTCGGTGGTGTCCGGCCGCACGGGCAGTGGCGCGCCGGCAGGCAGCACAGCGAGCAGGGTGTCGGTGCGATCGGACAGACCGCGCTCGAACTGGCCGGCGACGAGGGGCGCGACATTGTGATAGGTCGTCACCACGGTGACTACGATGGCTGCGATTGCCGCTATGACCGCGACGAGAGTGATTCTGATGCGCAGCATTACATTGCCCTGATCGTGAAGCCGACATTGCGGACGGTGTGAATCAGCCGGGCCGCACCGCCTTCCTCGGTCTTGCGGCGCAGATAGCCGATATACACGTCCAGCGATCGCGACTCGGTGTCGAAGTCGTAACCCCAAATCTCGCCGTAGATGAGGCTTCTCGACAAGACCAGACGGTCGTTGCGCATGAGCAGTTCCAGCACGTCGAATTCGGTACGAGTCAGATCCAGCGTCCGTCCACCGCGGCGCACCTCCCTCGTCGCCGGATTCAAGACCAGATCCATGACCATGCGGACACCTTGGTCAGTGGCGGGAGCATTGCGGCGCAACAGAGCGCGGACTCGCGCGAGAAGCTCTTCCGTGGCAAAAGGTTTGGTGAGGTAGTCGTCGGCTCCGGCGTCGAGGCCGGCGACCCGGTCGCCGACTTGATGGCGAGCGGTGAGCACGAGAATCGGCAACGGGTTACCGCGTCGGCGCAGCATCCGACACAGCAGAAGCCCGTCCAGTTCCGGCATCACCACATCCACCAGTGCCACATCCGGTTGCCGATGCCCGATGGCGTCCAGTGCTTCGACACCGTTGGCGGCGAGAACGACCTCATACCCCTCGAAGCGCAACAGTTGATCCAGAGTGCTGCGCACATGGGGATCGTCCTCGACAACAAGGACCACCGCCGCAGGCATTTGTTGGATGCTCACGGCCCTATTATGCGTGGTGGCGTGGCCTCGCCTGGGCCGGATCACAGTTCGTGGCTGGGTTCATGAACTGGGAAGTGAGTTGATTCCGACAGGGCTATCTGGAAAATGCCTAATCGCTACCGCCCCTGTTCAGCCGGCGTCGACCTAAGTGGATTCGTGAGATACGTCGGTATTTCGTGAGGGCTAGGCAAACTCTGTCATAAGACTCGTGCTCGGTATCGTCCCGAGTGGACTGTCAAGCCCCCCGCCACCAGGTCGGGATCGTCCCGCTCATTCGGGCTCAGATGGAGAGGTATGCGAAGCAAGAGATTCGCATACCTCTTGAACTTCACTTAGAAGAACTTCGCGGGGCGTTCCACCGCACGACACAGTCCCCTCACCCTGGATTGATAGCCGCCACTCGTCGATGGATCGTCTCCAAATACAATCCAGCACAATAGAAACCAGCAGATGGTGGTCGCGAGGAGAGAGATGTAAGCCCGGCGAGCCTCGCGATCGTCAGCTGTGACGTCGAGCATGATCACTGGGTACGTTTCGATCAGATCTGTGCTGATGAGGTGTTTCGTCGCACAGAGTCGGACCGCGCCGGACAGATCCGGCTGCATCGTTCCGATCCTGCCCATCGATGGGCATGGAGGGCCCGCTGAGCCTATCAACGACCAGTCCTGGGACATCGCCTCTGAGCAACGGCAGGCTAACCTAATTTCGCAATCCGGGCGCCCACCCGGTGGGGAGACGAATAGAAGGAGTTCCATGAAGCCGTCACGAAGTCGCTGGAGAAGGATAGGCGTCGGATTGCTCGGGGCAACAGCGTTGATGACCGGAGCTTGTGGCAACAAGACCGGGGACAACGATGCCCCGACTCGATCCGCGACGGCGGACGCCTCCGCCTTTCCGGTAACTATCGACTCGGCCCTCGGTTCCGCAACCATCGATGCAGCCCCCCAACGTGTTGTGACCCTCGGGTGGGGAAGCGAAGATGCAGCGCTCGCCCTCGGAGTAGTTCCAGTAGGCGTGCAGGACATTCAACCCGGCAGCGGGGACGGTCTACTACCCTGGTCGCGGGCACGACTCAAAGAACTCGATCCAGGTGCCGAACCTACCTTCCTGTCGCCGGAAGTATCGTTCGAACAAATCGCGGGGCTCGAACCGGACGTGATCCTCGCGGTGCATTCGGGGCTCAGCCAAGAGCAGTTCGACACGCTGTCCTCGATCGCTCCGACTGTCGCCTATCCCGAGCGCAGCTGGGCCACCTCGTGGGAAGACCAGATCAGCACGGTCGGCAAGGCACTCGGACGCAATGCGCAGGCCTCAGAGTTGATCGAGTCCACGCAGAGAGTGATCGCCGACGCGAAGGAGACACATCCCGAGTTCGCCGGCAAAACAGCCGCATTCGGCAGCGCCACCGAAACAGGTTCGTACAACTTTTATTTCGACACCGAACCCCGTACAAAACTTCTCCAGGCACTCGGATTCACGGTAGATCCGTTGGCGCAGCAGTTGCGTGAGGCCAGCGACCAGACCGCGTTCTCCGCGCCAGTGAGCATGGAAATCCTTCCGATGTACAACCCGGACGTTCTGGTGGCTTGGTACTTATCGGCGGATTTCCAGAACGAAGTGGAAAACAACCCGCTGTTCGCAAGCATGGGAGCAGTACTCGACAATTCCTATGTTCCAATTACTGATCCCTCACTTGTTTTCGCTTCGAGTTCGCCGAACGTGTTGAACATGGCCTGGTTGCTCGAACAGTTGCTTCCCCAACTGTCGGCCGCCGCGAAGAACGTCACCACTTAGGCACTTTCTCGGCCACGCTGGCGATCTCGACGTCGGTGAACCCGCTGGCGTGACCGGCAAAGAGTTATCTGTGGTAACTCGAATTTCTTCCCCGCTCAACCCCGTTCATCTTCTGGTTCTCATCGACGTGCGGGCGTTTCCTGCGGAGACGGCCGCACTGTAGTCCTTCGTATTTGGTGGCTCGTTCACTGGAACCGACAGGCAAGGGTCGGGCTCGATGGATTGGGAGTGGAAGCCTGCTCTGTACGCATTCGCGATCACGTTCGCTGATCGTTGGCCCCCGATCAATCCCGGATAGCATGGATCCGATAGGAACTCGAGACGGAAAATGGTGCCAGCCTGTGATCGGATTGGGTGAACTTGAGGCGGCAATCATGGAGGTGATGTGGGAAACGGAGTCGGCACTGCGAGTCCGAGACGTGATGGACCTACTCACGCATACTCGTCCACTCGCCTACACCACTGTGATGACGGTTCTGGACAACCTACATTCCAAGCAAATGGTTACCCGTGAACTGGACGGGCGTGCATACCGGTACCGCGCCACGCGGTCCCGGGAGGAGCAGGCCGTAGAATTACTCCGCGAAGTACTCCGCTCCAGCGGAAATGCAGAGAAGGTCATGCTGCACTTCGCAACGTCGGCCAGTGCCGAAGAATCCAAGATTCTTCGGCGTGCGGCGCGCAGAACGGCGCCAAACAAGCCGATAGACCCGGCGTCGTGATTTTCGCTACCAGCCTATGCGTGGCGGCTCTAGTCATCGGCGTTGCCGCACCTCGTTATCTCCGCCCCTTGTTGTCTCCCAAAGTCAACCCAAGCCTCGCGCTTTCGGCTTGGACGATTTCGCTGATTCTGTTTGTTCTCACTCTGGTGGCGGCTCCGGTCGCGCTGATCACCCGGCCGGGACAGTACATACCGCGACTGAGATCCCTCGTGCTGACCTGCGCCGAATCGCTGCAGAAGAACGAACTGGCATGGATACCCTTCGCTGAATTGACGCTTGTCTCAGCGACAATCGCGCTTACACTTCGGATCGGATTCGTCGGATTCGTGTTGGTGTCACGTCATCGGCAGCAGTCCGCACAACACCTTGCGATGCTGAAAATGTTGTCTCATAGGAAGTCTAGCGAGGACGTTCCGGAGACACTGTGGCTCGACAGCGCGCATCCAGCGGCATACAGTATCGCCGCCGGTCGTGGTGTCGTTGTTGCGACGGAGGGGTTGTCTGCTCTCACACCGCAACAGCAGCAAGCGGTACTCGCTCATGAGCGTGCACATTTGCGCGGAAAGCATCATCACCTGGTCTTGTTTGCCGAGATTCTCGGTGCAGCACTACCTTTCGTGCCGTTGTGTCGACAAGCTCCCGCATGGTTTCGTGTTCTCACGGAATTAGCGGCAGATCACTGTGCCGCCCGCGAATTCGGCCCCGATGCGGTTCGATCTGCACTGGTTCGAGCCGCCGACTGGGATGGGGGTAGTCGGGACGATCCACTGAGCAAGGAATTCCGGCCTTCGACAGCATTGTCAGATCGAATTCATTGGCTCGATGTCATGCCGGATCGAGGACCCGTTTCGTCCGCTGCCAGCTATCCGGTGGGGGCGATGCTGTCAGCCTTGCCGGGGCTTCTGGTCGTCGCAACGGGTTTCTGCTCGTTTGCGCTGTATTGCCTTACCCGACTACGGTGACGTTTCCCTCACATCTGATGTCAGAGCAATCGCGTCGACGCCACCGATAAGCTACCGCCATCGTGAGTAGGGCAAGCGATACTGCTGCGAGTATCGGCTGAATCGGCGCCCAGACCCCAAGTGCCCCAGAGACTCCGAGTGCCGCGACAACGAGCTTGTTGCATACCGGACAACCGACGGCGAACACAGCCAACATGACCCCCGCGTACGTCTTGGTTGGACGCTCCTCACCGCGGGGCGGCGACTGGATGCCGAACCACAAAGCAGTAAGCAGCACCGTCGCACCGAAGACGGGGTACTCCCACCATCGAACGGGAATCTCCCTGCTGAAGAGAGTTGTGTCGAGGATATCGGTGGGCACACCGACGATCAGTGCCGTCACCGCTCCCCCTGCAACGCCGCGCAGCCAATGAGGCCCCTTACGGATCTTTCGTTCGGAACTGACGTTCTCAGTGGAATCTGGGTCGGGCATGGCATCCTCTCCGGCTGACTGGCGCAGCCCCCGACTACTAAGTAGCTTAGTAGTCATAGCTACTATCGATGATAGTAGTTGAGCATTCGCGCAAACCAGTCGGGTCGAGAGGTCGTCAGTGGAAGCAACACGCAAAAAGGCTGGGAGACGAGAGCTTTGGCTGATCGGAATCTTGACGCTGGTGGCAGTCGTGCTCGGCGCGACCCTCCTGATCGGCAACAAGGATGAAACATCAGACGCCGCGACACAGCCAACTGCCGCCGAGATGGGACCGGCAGGCGATCACTCACGCCGCATCAGCGGCGACCCACTGGCCATCGGCTCCGTGGACGCCCCAGTGGTGTTGGTGGAGTATTCCGACTATCGATGTCCTTTTTGTGCAAAGTTCAGCCGTGACACGGAGCCTGCACTGATCGAGAAGTACGTCAACTCCGGGATATTGCGAATCGAATGGCGCGATTTGCCGATCTTCGGCGAACAATCGACCTCGGCAGCACGTGCCGGTCGCGCGGCCGCCGCCCAGGGCAAGTTCTGGGAGTACAACGCAGCCTTGTATTCCCAGGCACCTGACCGAGGGCACCCCGACCTCACGATTGCAGCGCTGAACGACATCGCCGCAAAGGCCGGCGTGCCTGACCTCGAGCGATTCGAAGCCGATGCCGCAAGTTCGAAGTTTGACGAATCCATTTCGCAAGACATGTACGAAGCCCGGATGACCGGTCTTTCGAGCACTCCCTCGTTTATCGTGAACGGGACTCCCGTCCTCGGCGCGCAGCCACTGAAGATCTTCGAGCGAGTCATCGATCGGGCTGCAGGACTCTAGCGCCCTATGACGAACATCGGATTGGTCGGAGCCTTCTTCGGAGGCTTACTCTCACTAGTGAGCCCCTGCTCAGCGTTGTTGCTACCGTCGTTCTTCGCCTATGCGTTCGACGGCATCGGACGCCTCGCGCTGAGAACGGCCCTCTTTTATGCCGGACTGGCTACAGTTCTCATGCCACTCGGTGCCGGACTCGGGATGATGGGGTCCATTCTGGTCGAGCACCGGATCCTCATAGCTCTGATCAGTGGCATCGTTTTGATCCTTCTCGGAGTTCTGACGGTTTTGGGGAAGGGCTTCGCATTTGCCCCAGCTCAACGCGCGGCGCAATCGATCACACTCTCGGGATCGGTGTCGGTCTTTGCGCTCGGTGGGGTATACGGGTTCGCGGGATTCTGTTCGGGCCCCCTACTTGGCAGTGTTCTTACTGTCGCAGTCTCTGGCGGCTCAGCAGGATACGGCGCAATACTGATGGCGCTGTACGCCTTCGGAATGGCGGTGCCCCTGTTCGTACTTGCCCTCTTGTGGGACCGTTTTGATCTCAGTCGGCGAAGTTGGCTTCGAGGGCGGGCCATAAAGCTCGGTCCGCTGACCACACATACAACCTCGCTGGTTTCAGGCGTTTTGTTCATTGCCATCGGCATGATCTTCCTGCTCACCGACGGTACTGCGAATCTCGGCGCACTGATGGGTGTCGACGAGCAGTTCTCGCTTCAGATCACCATGGGAAATGTGGCAGAAAAGATCTCCGATATCGGCGTTCTCTTGGCGTTGGTGCTCGTGGCCCTCTTAGTGCTAACTGTTCGTCTTTTCCGACGTGCTCGGGTCGATGCCCGTGAAATCGAATCGGATCGGATGCGTGACTTTTAGTTGGAGTTCTCTTCGAGAACGGTTTCTCGACGAGCTCATCGTTGACCTGGACGCCGACAAGGCGGTGGTTGAGTTCACCGACCGCGCTGAGCGCGATCTTCCCGCGCTGCTCGCGCATCAGAGCCATGCCGGTGGCGTTGTTGGTGACTTCCGCGTAGGTGCTCGTCCGGGTCGCACCTGTACCCACGCTGCGTTTTTCCAGCTGCTTCATCAGCCACCCCATCGTCGTGTGCGGCGGTCGCGTCGGAAAACCCTGGTGGACGAACGGTTTCGCGATGGTCCCGAGAGCCGTCGCACCCGATGCTGTTACATCCTGTTCGTCCTCGTCATCCTCGGCGACGAACACGCCTTTCCATCCGAGCACTGCGGGGACGTTCAGTGAACCGACGAAACTCGGGTACTTCTCGACGTGCCCGCGATGCTGGTCGTACTCGTAGTCCGGGGCGAGCATCGTCAGGTAGTTCTTCGCCAGGAGTTCGTAGATTCCCTTGCCCAGTGCGCCGAATTTCGTCTCCACCGCAGCCAAATTGGGGGGGACGTCCGGGCCGGAGCGGTTGGCACCGTGAGCGCCGCCGGACTTGATGTGACTCTTGCGTGGTCCGCGGTGACTGAGCGCGGCCGGGTCCACCCCGACGACGCTGGCGATCTTGTCGACCAGCGGGAGCAGTTCGTTGAACTGTTCGACCGAGATGAACTTGTCCTCGGTGCGCGGATAGGACACAACCTGCGCCTCGTACATCCTCTGATACGTCTCGAGGACCTTCTTGGCTTCGAAGCCCTCCTTCGACAGCAGCGACGAGATAGCAGCCAAGTCCATCCATTTCGGTGGACCGGTCTTTTTGCGAGTGGTGCCATCATGGACCGCCGGCGAGGACACGAGGCCGCCAGGGACGGCGCTCTTGTTCTCGAACCTGTCGATGTCGGGGGCGGTGTAGGTGACATTGTTCTCGTCACGAAATCGGTTCTCGTAGAACGCTTTCTTGACGTAGTTCTTGTGGGCGTCGAGGCCGTCTCCGACGATCACGACCATCGCCGACTTGAGTAGACCGTTGCGTACACGGTGCTCGAACCGGACACTTTCGTCGCCGCCCGTGTGAACTGCATCGAGAGCATGTCCCACTCGTCGCGGAAGTCTGCCTTGCGGTAGTCGCCTTCGGACTCGATCGAGGTCACCGCGCGACGTTTGGAGAACGCCTTCCGCCGCGATGCCGGGGTTTCGTCTAGAAACTCCACGATTACCCAGCCCAGCAGCGAACCCTCGCCGGTCGGGTCGAGATCGGTTGCTTTGCAGCCGGTCTCGCACGTCGACAGGGTCGCTTTAAGTTCGGCGAGAGGGCTCTTCGTATCGGGGTCGGTGACCAGCTTGCCGCCGGAGACCGTGCGCCTGACCTCGCGCTCCCAGCGGGAGGTCGCCGGCATTCCACCGCAGGTGTTCCAGATCCCAGCTCTTGTACTGCTCGGCCAGCGGGGCCGGCACCATCGTCGCGAGGTCCTTCAACTGCTCTCGCAGCGTGAATCAGCGGAAACGGTCCAGATGCTCACGCAGGAACGCATCCAGGCTTCGTGGCTCACGCCCCAGGACACTTGCCACCGTGTCGGTGGGTGACTCCGGGCGCGAGACGGCAAGTTGCTGGATCTCCAGAATGTGCTCGGCCAGCCACGGAGGCATGTGGGCATGATCTACGAGGTTTTGCCGCAGTTCGTGCGGTGGCAGGTCGATATATTGGACGGGGCGATCGAGCATGCGGGTCAGAGAATCGGCGATGCCGCCGTAGCCGACTGCCTCGCTACCCGTCAGGACGTAGGTACCGCCGGCGAGGTCGGCGCGAGTGAGCACGGCCGCGGCGACGTCACCGATATCTCGGCAGTCGATCCAGTTGCACGGCGCGTCCCGCATCGCGCCCAGAATCACCCCTTGCACAGCCACCGCCGGAGCCAGGAGCAACAGATTCTGCATGAACGCATAGGGGCGGAGCAGAGTGTGGCGGATCCCGGATGCGCGCAGGTGTTCGCCGACGGCATGGTGGCCACGGGAGAGAGCGATGGGGGAGTCGGTCGCGGCGGCGGGATCGGAGATCTTGACGATGTGTTCGACGCCGCTCTCGGCGGCGATGTCGATCACACGCGTTTCGAGCTCGACCTGTTCGAGTCCGTTGGCCATGGCAAGGAAAAGTTGTTCAGCCCCTTCGAAAGCCGTGCGTAGCGAAGTTGAGTCTGCGGCATCGGCCGACACTACTTCGACCAAACCGTCGGCCAAATCGCCGAGGTGGGCGCGCAGCCTGTCCGGGTCGCGGGACAACGCTCGGCTCGGCACACCCGAGGATGCGAGACTGCGTAGCAACGCGCCGCCTGTGGTTCCGGACGCTCCCATGATGACGATCATCGTGTTCCTTTCGGTCTTCCCCGCGAAGCCGGGGATCTTTGACATGTGTTGTCTGTCAGGGATTCTGACGGCGCCATCGCCAGCTGACGATGACGGCAGCGACAGCGGCAGATATCGGTAGATCGAGTTGCAGGCGAGCAAGCCAAGCAGTGTCGACCACGCTCGTGTGAGCTGGTAGCCAACGGGAGGCGAACCACCCGACGAGGCCTGCAATTGCAGCGGCTCCGACGGCAAGAATTGCCGTCACCATGACGCGAGGCAGAGCCGCGGTCCACGGTCGTGACCTCCCGCGACGCTGCAGCCAGGAGCCGATCAGCAACGCCACCACTGCCGACGTGCCCGCAATGGACGTAAATGCCGCCATCGTGAGGCCCGATTGGCCGGATGCGACTCCGCCCGCACCCGCCATCAGCGCAGGGGCAAGGTAGGCGACCAGCACCTCTCTCCACAGGGTGAATGATCGTGCGGCGCGACGATCGGCAACCGGGTCGAGTCGATTGGAATCGGTTATCTCCCTTTTGTTTTCGCGACGGATCGGCGGGGTGTGTCCGGACATGAAGGAGACCAACTTTCCGTTTATAATTAGGTGGCTAACTATTTGGGCTGGAAGGAGAAGCCTCTGTCGAGAATTGACGACGATTCGAATCGCTACGCGACGGCTTGGAATCCCAGCCGACTACTCCGCAGTCAGCGCACCGATACCGCGAACGACCCGCGAGAGCAGGTCCAGAAAAACCGCACGCTCGTCGACAGTGAGCTCGTCGACCATTTCCTCGAGACGAGCAAAGTGTTCGGGCGCCATGTCACGTAAACGCTGAGCGCCGCGAGCAGTCAGGACGACCACCGCACCACGCCCGTCCTCGGCGGACGGACGCCGAGCGACCAAACCCTCCTGCTCGAGGCCGTCGACCAGCCCGGTCACCGTGGCTCGCGAGACGCCGAGATCAGCGGCCAGTCGCGAGGGAGATTTCTCCCCGTCGTGGTCTTCCAGATCCGCAAGCAAGCGGTAACGGCCGGTCGACAGTCCATACCTCGCGAAGTGAACCTCGGTTGCTCGACCGAGCCGCGCGCCCGCCGAAATCAGCCGCACCGCAACCAGCACCGCCTGCGGATCGGACCCGAGGCCGTAATGCTCCAACTGCCGCCGCGCCTGATCCAACGTGGGTGAGTCGTGATCGGTTCCGTCCACTGCCATGCAACTAATATGGCACCTAACTACATTCTGGTCAACCCTTCACCAGAGCGAGTGTCAACGCTGCCGAAGCCGTGCGCGAGTTGCAACAGGTCCAGATCGGCATGACTGCGAGCCAGAACCTGTATACCCATTGGCAGCCCCTCAGAATTGAAGCCTGCAGGCAGGCTGATGGCCGGCACGCCGAGAAGCGTTGCGATTGTTGCAACCTCCATCCACCGGTGGTACGACGACATGGCTCTGCCGTCGATCGATGTGGGCCAGTCCATTTCGATGTCGAACGGAAACACCTGAACACTCGGTAGCACGATGAAGTCGTACGTATCGAAGAGAGTCAGGAACGCGTTGTACATCGCGGTGCGCTTCACCGAAGCCTCGTAAACGTCCAGCGCCCCGATGGGCGGACGCCCATCCGTTCCATCGACCAGGCCCTCCACCTCGTATCGAGCTTCGGGCTTGAGCGCCGCCCGCGTGACCGCGTTGCAGTAGAGGGGGTACAGCTGAGAGCCGGCGAGCCAGTGCCGGAACGTCAGCCACAGCGGCCAGAGATCCTCATTTCCGTTGAACCCGCCCGCTTTCGGCAGACCATGTTGTGAATCCATCTCGATTCCAAGCGCTTCGAAGATCTGTAGTGATGATTCACAGAGATCGAGCACTCCCGACTCCATGGGGAGATACCCACCGAGGTCACCCATCCACACTGCCCGTGCGCCGGAGAAATCTCGCTCCAACGTCGACGCCAGGCCTCCGTCCGAGTCGATGGACAACGGAGTGCGCGGATCGTATCCCGACATCGTTTGCAACAACATCGAGAGATCTGTAGCGGTGCGCGCAATCGGTCCGGGAACCCCCGCCTGTTGCACGAACACATCCGGCCCCTTCGCGGGTACGCGGCCGAAGGATGGACGAAGTCCGAGAATGTTGTTCCAAGCGGCTGGATTTCGAAGTGATCCCATGAAATCACTGCCGTCCGCTACCGGAACCATGTGAAGAGCCACTGCGACGGCAGCACCGCCGCTACTTCCGCCCGCCGATCGGCTCGGGTCGTAGGCGTTGCCGGTTGCACCGAAGATCTCGTTGTAGGTGTGTGAGCCCAGACCGAATTCCGGAACGTTGGTCTTGGCGACGAAGATCGCTCCCGCGTCCCGTATTCGAGCAACGTGAATCGAATCACTTTGCGCTGCAGGGATGTCGAACTCACCCCGAAAGAACCCTCGAGTCGTCTTGAATCCCGCCACATCGGCAGTGTCCTTGACCGCATGAGGGAACCCGTGCATCCATCCCATATCCTGGCCATCGGCCAGGAGCTTGTCGTGCTCTTGTGCCTCCTGCACCAATTCCTGTCGTGGGCGAAGACTGACAATCGCGTTGACCGAAGGGTTCACGGACTCGATCCGGTCGAGATAGGCATTCATCACCTCCTCGCATGACACTTGCCGATCATGAATTGCCGCCGACAAATCGGATGCGTCGAGTCGAACGATGTCGTTTCCAACGGGCAAAGTGGGCTGTGAAGACTTCAAGTGATGCTCCTCGAGTCGGTGCTGATCAGTAGTTCAGTGAATTGGAGCGCGGGCCGGTTTACATCGGTACCGCCACAGGGGATTCCCCGATGCGACTGAAGTGCGTCAGCCGTCCACTCAGGCGCTGTTCGGACGTCTCTCTCAGAGAGGAGACCAGCGCGGCACGTAATGACTGGCCGACGCGTTCACAGAATTGGTCAGGTTCGTCGGCGGCATCGGGGTACTCGGGTATCACCGCATGCACAATGCCGTCTGCCAGTAGATCTGTTGATCGAATGTTCTGCGCCGAGACCATCTCCGGCGCATGGACGATGTCGCGGTAGATGATCGCGCTTGCACCTTCCGGCGGTAGCGGGGACAACCAACTGTGCTGAGCGGCGAGAATGCGGTCCGCCGGCAACAGCGCCAGTGCGCCTCCACCCGCACCCTGGCCGAGGAGCAGCGATACCGTCGGCGTCCTCAGCGCCAGGAGTTCTGCCAGGCACTTCGCAATTTGGTTCGAAAGTCCGCCTTCCTCAGCTTCTCTCGACAGATTCGCGCCGGGTGTGTCGATGACTGTCACGAGCGGCAGGTCAAGCTCTCGAGCAAGGTTGATTCCCCGGCGCGCCTGACGCAGTGATGCCGGGCCGAACGACTGTTGCCCGGTCTGGGCACGGCGATCCTGCCCGAGGAGAACGCACGAGATGTCCCCGAAGCGGACCAACGCAAGAATCAGAGCGGGGCTCTGTTGGCTTTGCCCGGTTCCATTCAGGAGCACCATGTCTGAAGCTGAATGGCCAAGTAGCTCGCGGACGCCCGGCCGTCCGGAACGGCGGGACGCAAGGACCGTTTCCCAGGCGGGTGTCGCGGGGTCACTGACATTCGGAAGCGCCAGTCCGCGCTCGTCAAGTGTCGGGCGCGAGGTCAAAACCCGCAGTAGCACGTCCAGTGTCTCCGCGAGCTTGTCAGGAGAGCACACTGCATCCACCAGCCCGTGCGCGTGGAGGTTCTCGGCCGTCTGGACCCCAGGTGGAAACGCGACGCCGTACAAAGTTTTGTACACCCTGGGACCGAGGAACCCGATGAGCGCCCCGGGCTCCGCGATCGTCACGTGACCGAGCGAGCCCCAGGAAGCGAAAACTCCACCTGTGGTGGGATTTCGGAGATATACCAAGTAGGGAAGGTGGGCTTCCTTGTGCGCGGTGACAGCGGCGGTGATCCTGACCATCTGAAGGAACGCCGTCGTTCCCTCCTGCATCCGTGTTCCACCGGAAACCGGCAGGGCGACAAGGGGTAGTGCTTCTCTCGTCGCCCGCTCGATGGCATCGACGAGGCGTCCGCCGGCCGCTACACCGATCGATCCCGCCAGAAATCCGAACTCACAAATCAGTACCGCGACTCGGCGTCCACGTACCGTTGCGGACCCGGTCATCACGGACTCGTCCAGTCCGGTCCGCTCGCGCGCCGCGGCCAGTTCGTCCGTGTACGCACCACGCGCCATGCTCTGACGGACACTCGAATCCCACGACTCCCACGAGTCAGGATCAAACGTGAGATCGATCAACTCGTGTGCCGTCAGACGATTCATTGCCTTGCTCTCCTAGCCATTTCATGATTTCTTCGCCATCCGCACCGAGCACAGGAGGCGGTCGATGTGCGGTTCGGGTGAACTCACTTCCGTCAGGATCGAAGAACCGCAACGGTGGTCCCGGGATGGTCAGCCTCCCGAGCGTTCGATGATCGACGTCGACGAGGAGCCCCTGCGAGCGGGTCTGTTCCCACTCGTAGACCTCACGCAGGTTTCGGACTTTTCCTGCCGGAACGCCGGTGGCCTCCAGCTTCGTCAACAGTTCTTCGGTCCCGTAGGCCCCGAAGACCGCTTCGACCAATTCGTTGACCTTCTTACGGTTCTCGACCCGTTCCGGATTGGTCGCCATACCGTGTGTATCCGGGTCGATCCAAAATCCCGCGCAGAAACGTTTCCACAGACCTTCACTGCCGACTGCGATCTGTACGGCACCGTCTGCCGTCGGAAATAGTCCGTACGGACAGATCGACGGATGATGATTGCCCTGAGCCTCGCCGATCTCCCCTGCGACGGTCCATCTCGTCCCCTGAAAAGCATGCACACCGACAACACTCGCCAGCAGGGAGGTTCGGACAACTTGTCCCCTGCCCGTCACCTCCCTCTCTCGAAGTGCTGCAAGAATTCCGAACGCTCCGTGCACTCCCGCAAGGAGATCGGCGATAGGAACGCCGACACGTTGTGGGTCATCGGGTGACGAACCGGTCAGAGACATCAATCCGGCTTCGCCTTGGGCGATCTGGTCGTACCCGGCGCGACCACCTTCAGGACCGTCATGGCCGAATCCGCTGATCGACAGCACGACCAGTCCGGGGTTGATCTCCGCTAACCGTTCCATCGGGAATCCCAGACGGTCCATCACGCCGGTGCGAAAATTCTCGATCAGGACGTCGGCGCGTGCGATCAGGGCTGTGAGAGTTCGACAACCGTTCTCGGACTTCAGATCCAAGGCGATTGATTCCTTGTTTCGGTTTGCCGACAGGAAGTACGTCGATTCACGTTCGCCACGGGCGGGGTCGGCAAAAGGTGGACCCCACCCACGCGTGTCGTCTCCACCGTCAGGTGTTTCGACCTTGACGATGCGCGCTCCAAGATCCCCGAGCATCATGGCCGCATGCGGACCGGCCAGTGCCCTGCTCAGATCCACGACGACTGTACCTGCCAGCGGTCCTTGATAAATCGGTGTCACTGCTGCTTCTGCCGGCACTGCCAAATCCTCTCGGGCGATGGGAGACCTGCTCCGTATCTGTGAGCTAAACACTGGAAGGAGAGAGGGATTCGGAAACTTCTCCAGCAGCAGTGAGGTCCTTTCCTTTCGACTCGGGCAGGAAGAAGATCACGGTGGCGACCGAGATTGCCATCAGAACAATGGCGTACCAGTTGAAGACGCCGGGAATTCCCTTGTCGGCGAAGAAAGCCTGGAGATACGGCGTCGTGCCACCGAAAATTGCGACGGCAAGGGAAGTCGGCAATCCGATTCCCACCGCACGCATGCGAGTCGGGAACATCTCGGAGAACACAGCAGGACCGATGGACACGGTGCCGGCCATGAATACCAGGGCAATTGCCATCGCCACGAACAACTGCCACGCCTGCCCCCGAATGATGGAGGTGAGCGGAAACAGCAAGGTGATCATCATGATTCCCGAGAAGATCAAAACCGGGCGCCGGCCGATTCGATCCGAGACGGTTCCCCAAACAGGCAGCATGATGATGAACACCACATTGGCGGCGGCTCCCGCCCACATTGCTCCCGAAGGATCCACGCCGTGGACACTGATGGCATACGCCGGAGTTGCCACGGCCCACACGTAATAGTTGACCGTCGATCCAACCGTCATGGCGGCGACTCGCACCAGCAGTCGACGGTGTTCACGGATCTGCGACCACAGCGAGGGCTTGGACTGCTGCGATTCCGACTTCTGTGATTTGGCAGATGATTCGAAGATCTCTGTTTCCTGCAACCGTGATCGCAAGTACAGCGCGAACAGTCCGAACACACCGCCGAGCACAAACGGAATTCGCCAACCGTAACTGCTCATTTG
>Ga0153921_1000450_pt1 | contig 22555 bp, 25 predicted proteins | sample TSNJ005MetaG_FD_104691 | JGI IMG/M metagenome (GOLD analysis project Ga0153921, IMG submission 104691) | Attine ant fungus gardens microbial communities from New Jersey, USA - TSNJ005 MetaG | ecosystem: Host-associated > Fungi > Mycelium > Unclassified | place: USA: New Jersey, Brendon T. Byrne... | reverse complement strand
GGCGAGCCGCAGGCCCGCCTCCTCGACCTCGTGGGCGGACTGCTCGTCGACGGGCGCGTTCTCGTAGCTCTGGTTCACCTCTCCACCGTACCCACCGGCCGTCCTCCGCCGCGAGGACCGGTCGATCCCTCTGAAGGATGACGCCGCCCGCGCAGGATGACGCCGTCGTCCGATGTGCGGCGCGCGGGCCGCGGCGAGCATGGAGGCATGAACGCTTTCGTCCCCGCCCCTCCGGTGCTCAGCGCCTCGGGGCTCACCAAGACCTACGGCTCCGCCGCGGCCCTCGCCGGTGTGGATGTCGCCATCGCTCCGGGCGAGTCCGTCGCGATCATGGGCGCGTCCGGCTCGGGCAAGACCACCCTCCTGCACTGCCTCGCCGGCATCGTTCGCCCCGACACGGGATCGGTCGTGCTCGCGACCCCGCACGGTGCGGTGGAGGTGACGGCGCTGGGGGAGGCCGAACGGTCGCGCCTGCGGCGGGAGGCGTTCGGCTTCGTGTTCCAGCAGGGCCTGCTGCTGCCCGAGCTCACCGCCGTCGAGAACGTCGCCCTTCCGCTCATGCTGGCGGGTGCGCCGCGCGCGGCCGCCGAGCAGGACGCCGCCACCTGGCTGGCGGCGCTCGGGCTCGGCGGGATGGAGCAGCGCCGCATCGGCCAGCTCTCGGGTGGCCAGGCGCAGCGTGTCGCCATCGCGCGTGCGCAGGTCGGCGGAGCCTCCGTCGTCTTCGCGGACGAGCCGACCGGCGCGCTCGACTCCCGGACCTCCGCCGAGGTGATGGATGCGCTCATCGCCTCCACCACGGGCCGTGGCCGCGCCCTCGTCGTCGTCACCCACGACGACGGGGTCGCCGCGCGGTGCTCGCGCATGCTCAGCCTGGCGGACGGCCGCATCGTCGACGAGGTCCGCACGCGGACGGAGGAGGCGCGATGACCACGCTCCGCCTCGCCTGGCTGTTCGCGCGTCGCGGCGCCGCGGACCGCTCCACCATCGTGCTCCCCATCGTCGCGTTCTCGATCGTCACCACACTGCTGCTCATCGTCGCGGGAGGCGCGCAGGCCTTCTTCTCCTGGACGGACGACATCGCCCCGGTCTACCAGGGCCTCGCGGTCATCGCCCTCGCACTGCTCGTGGTCCCGCTGATCGCGCTCGGCGGATCGGCCGCGCGGCTGTCCGCACGGCGGCGCGACGACCGCCTCGCCGGGCTGCGGCTGCTCGGTGCGACGCCGGCCACGGTCACCGCACTCACGGTGATCGAGTCGACACTCCTCGCCGTGGCGGGCGCGCTGGTGGGCGTGGTGCTCTCGCTGGCGCTCGTGCCGCTGGTGGGCCTCATCCCGTTTCGCGGCGAGCCGCTCGGGATGTCCATCCTGCTCGGCCCGGGCTGGATCGCGCTCGCCGTGATCGGCGTCGGCGCGCTCGCAGCCCTCAGCGCCGTCATCGGCCTGCGCCGCGTGGTCCTCTCGCCCCTGGGCGTGCGCACCCGCCAGGACGCGCCCCGCACCCACTGGGTGCGCGTCGTCATCGCGGTCGTCGTGATCGGCATCGTGTATCTGGCGATGAGCGCGCTCGGCGGCTTCGGCGGAGTCGCCGTCATCATCGCCGTGCTCGGCGCCGGTTTCGGCGGCGCCATCGCCGTGCTGAACCTGGTGGGGCCGTGGGTGCTCCGGATGCTCGCCTCGCGCCAGGCGCGCCGCGCGCAGACGCCGCGCCGCCTCCTCGCCGCCCGCACGATCCTCGAGTCGCCGAAGGCGGCCTGGCGGCAGGTCTCGGGAGTGGCGATGACGAGCTTCATGGCCGTCTTCGCCGGAGTCGGCGTCGCGCTCATCGGCAGCGTGGGCGACACCGACCCGCAGAGCGCGCAGCTCGTCGCCGACATCCGCACCGGCGTGCTGATCACGGTGATCGCCTCGTTCCTCATGGTCGCCTGCTCGGCCGGCGTCAACCAGGCCGCCGCCATCCTCGACCGGCGCGACCTGTACGTGAGCCTGGACCGGCTCGGGATGCCGGTGAGCGAGATGAACGCCGCTCGCGGTCGTGCCGTGCTCTCGCCGCTGCGCATCACCACGGTCGGGTCCGCCCTGGTCGCCGGAGTGGTGGTGTTCCCGCTCGCCGGGCTCAGCCTCATCGTCGCGCCGGCGAGCATCGCGGTGATCGTGGGCTGCCTCGCGGCCGGCATCGGGCTGGTCTGGCTGGCCCTGCTCGCCGCACGTCCTGTGCTGACCCGCGTGCTCGCGGAGCCGTCGCCCAGCCTCTGACCCGATAGGGTCGGAGCATGGGTGACACCGAGTCAGACGAGGCCGCCGTGGAGCGGCTGCACAGCATCCGGCAGAGCATCGACAACATCGATGCGGCGGTCATCCACATGCTGGCGGAACGGTTCAAGTTCACCCAGCAGGTCGGTGCGCTGAAGGCCGAGCACGGCCTCCCGCCGGCCGATCCGGAACGCGAGCGGGAGCAGATCCAACGCCTGCGCGCGCTCGCGGAGGAGAGCCACCTCGACCCGGCGTTCGCGGAGAAGTTCCTGAACTTCATCATCGCCGAGGTCATCCACCACCACGAGCGCATCGCCACCGAGAGCGGCAAGTAGCCGATGGTGTGGGACCCGACAGCGCTGCCGGACGCCATCGGCCGCACCGTCGTCATCACCGGCGGCAACGCCGGCGTCGGCTACTTCACGGGCGAGCAGCTCGCGAGGGCGGGCGCGCGGGTCGTGCTCGCCTGCCGCGACCCCGAGCGGGCGGAGGCCGCGGTCTCGGCGATCCGCCGCCGCGTCCCCGGCTCCCGCGTCGAGGCGATGCCCCTCGACGTCACCGACCGCGCGTCGATCGACGCGGCCGCCGAGCACCTGCGCGAGCGGGAGCGGGTGGATGCGCTGGTGCTCAACGCGGGCATCGTGCACCCGCCGCGCGAGCGCGAGACCGACGCGGTCGGCAACGAGCTGGTGCTCTCGACGAACGTGCTCGGTCACGTCCGGCTCGTCGCCGGGGTGTTGTCGGCGCTGGAGCGCACCCCCGGCTCCCGCATCGTCTCCCTCGGCTCGCTCGCGACCCGGCTCGGACGCCTGCGGCTCGACGACCTCCAGCTGGAGCACTCCTACACGTCCTGGCGGGCCTACTCGCGTTCGAAGATCGCCGCCCAGGCGTTCGGGTTCGAGCTCGACCGGAGGCTGCACGCCGCGGGGAGCGGCATCAGCAGCCTGGTCGTTCATCCCGGGTACTCGACCTCCGGCCGGAGCCCCGGGATCCGCGGGGTCAACCAGCCGACGCGGGCCAAGCGGTTCGTGGACAATCTCCAGGCCGGATGGACGCAGGGCAAGGACCACGGCGCCTGGGCTCCGGTGCGCGCCGTGCTCGACCCCGACCTCACCGGCGAGGACTACATCGGACCGGTCGGACGCACCAAGGGCATCCCGACGCACCTGCACCCGACCAGGGAGTCGCGTTCGCCGCGCGTGGGCGAGCGCCTGTGGCCGCTGCTCGAGGAGGCCGCGGGCGTCGAGCTGCGCATCGGCTGACGCGTCGGGCGTTCGGCCCTGCTCCGGCTGCTCCGGCTGCTCCGGCTGCTCGCGCTACTCCGGGACGACCGTGATGGAGAGCAGCCGCTGCCCCTCGGGGACGGCGGCGCGGAGGGCGTCGCGCGCCGTGGCGTAGTCGGCGCCGTCGGCTTCGATCTCGGTCACAGCGGCGGGACGCATGACGCCGGTCGCGATCACGCGGCCGCCGCGCGGCATGGCGTTGTGCACGCGGAGCAGCTCGTACCCGTCGGGCACCTGCTCGTCGACCAGTGCACGCGCCGTCTCGGCGTCATCCGCCTCGGCCGTCAGCTCGCTCGTCTCGCTGCTCTGCACCATTCCGCGGACCTTCATGCCTCCACGCTATCGCCTTATACACCCGCACTGTTGACGCGTCTCCCAGTCGGCGTTCAGACCGCTGGAGTGGGCTGAGCCCATGGAAATCGCATACACCGCCATCGCCCACGCCTCCGGTGGAGGCCGCGACGGGCACGTCCGCAGCGAGGACGACCTGCTCGATCTCGACACCCGTCCGCCGAAGGAGCTCGGCGGCTCCGGCGAGGGCACCAACCCGGAGCAGCTCTTCGCGGCGGGTTACGCCGCCTGCTTTCTGAGCGCCCTCCACGCCGTGGGCCGCGCCGAGAAGCAGAACACCACCGACGCCGGCGTCTCGGCGAGCGTCGGCATCGGCCCGAACGGCGAGGGCGGCTTCGCCCTCGAGGTCGAGCTCGACGTCTACGTGCCCAACGTCAGCCGCGAGGTCGCCGAGGAGCTCGCCGAGAAGGCCCACCAGGTGTGCCCGTACTCGAACGCCACGCGCGGCAACATCCCCGTGAAGATCACCATCGTCGACTGACGAGGCGCTGTACCGCGAGAGGTGAGTTGTTGCGGGTCCCGGGCTACCGGGACCCGCAACAACTCACCTCTCGCGCGTCTGTTAGTCGTCCTCCGGGGTGAAGATCGCCTCGATCGGGCGGTCGAACAGCTTCGCGATCCGGAACGCCAGGGGGAGGGACGGGTCGTACTTGCCGGTCTCGAGGGCGTTCACGGTCTGCCGCGACACCCCGAGCCGCTCCGCCAGCGCCCCTTGCGAGAGCGCGTGCTCATCGCGGAGAGTCTTCAGCTCGTTCTTCATCGCAGCTTGATCGCGATCGACGCGACGAGCCAGGCGAGCATCCCGCCGCCGTACAGCCACCAGCCGAGTCCCGGGATGTCGAGGCCCGCGACCGCGAGGAACCCGGCGATGACGGCCAGCAGCATGGTGACCACGAAGCCGACCGCGAGACCCTTCAGCGCCTGAAGGAGTTCGAATTCATCGGAGCGCAGCACGAACCGGACGAGCACCACGGCCACGGCCGCGACCGGCACGACCGGTGCCAGTGCCCAGAGGAAACGCACGGGGTCGTCGCCGTCGAGGTCTCCCCACACGAGCGACGCCACGAGGACGAGGACGTAGGCCACCATCCCGAGGCCGAATTGGAGAGCGAAGCTGCGCGTGCGGCGACGCTCGCTCGGTCCGACGGTTCGAGTGTCAAGTTCGCTTGTCATGCCTCCACTCTCCCGCACAGAGGCCACGCATGTCAAGCACCCTTGACAGGGATGTCGCGAAGGGTGACTTGTTGCGGGTTGCGAGGCGTCAGCACCCGCAACGAGTCACGTCTCGCGGCGCGAGTCAGACCGTGACGCGACCGACCTTCTCGGTCTTGTCCCAGCGGGCCTCGGCCCCGGCGAGTTCCTTGAAGTAGGAGTCGAGCGTGATCGCGCACAGCAGCGAGCCGTACCCGGCCAGGTAGATGAAGATCGGAGCCAGCCAGCGCAGGCCCGCGCGCTTGTCGACGACGCGCGCCAGCCAGGCGACGAGCATCGAGACCGGCATCCAGATGTAGATCAGCAGGGTGAGCACCAGGAGCGACGCGTTGCTGAGGGTCACCCCGAACACGGCGGGGAGCCGCACCAGCATAAGCGTGGGGAACAGCGCCGTCACCATCACCAGCATGTTGATGATGCCGGGGAAGAGCAGCACGTGGCCCAGTGCGTGACGCGTCGTGCGGGTGTCGGTCAGCGATCCGAGCAGCAGCACGAACAGGTAGGCGAGCGACGCACTGATCCACAGCACGCGGAAGACGGTGGTCGCGAACGGGTACTGGAGGAACAACAGGCCCGTCAGCCCGACCGCGGACACGATCATGATGAGCGGGAGCAGCAGGAGGCTGAACCACATCAGGCCGAACATCCACCCGCCCAGGTGGTGCACCTTCGACGGCCGGAACCAGACCTTCGCGTAGCGGGCCGTCACGGTCACGTTGCCGCGCGCCCAGCGCAGACGCTGCTTCCACAGCGCGTCCACCCGGCTCGGCTCCTCCGCCAGCACGTGCGCGTGCGGCTCGAAGACGACCTTGCGGCCCTGGATCTGCGTCTCGAACGTCGTGATCGTGTCCTCGGCGAGGGAGGAGGTGTCGATCTGCCCGCCGATCGCGACGATGTTCTCGCGGGTGTGCAGCTGGGCGCCGCCCGCGAGGCAGGCCTGGGCGCCCATCACGTTCTGCGCGCGGCGCGAGGCGGGCTGCGACAGCACGTACTCGACGCCGATGAACTTCGTCAGGTAGTTGCGCCCGACGCTGCTGCCCTCGCGGATGTACGCCGACACCGCTCCCACCGCAGGGTCGGCGAGGTGCCGCGTCATGCGCCGCAGGGAGTCGGGGAGGTAGATGACGTCGGCGTCCATGACGAGCAGCGCCTCCATCCAGTCCTCGTCGAGGATGCGGCTGATGCCGTGGTTGAGGGTGTGCGCCTTGCCCTGGCCGCCCTGCTCGCGACGGAACAGGAACACGTTGCCCGGGTACTGCGCCTCGCGGCCGCGCACCACGTCAGGGGTGTCGTCGGTGGAGGCGTCGTCGACCACGTAGATGCGCAGCGCCTCTTTGGGGTAGTCGAGCTTCATCAGACGGTCGATGGAGGCGCCGATGACCGCGCCCTCGTTCCAGGCCGGCACGACGATGGCGACCCGCGGCAAGTAGGGCGCGGCCTTCTTGTAGTGGTTGATCCACGCATGGAACGGGATGACGAAGAACGTCACCGCAGCCGACACGACGGGGATGAAACCGGTCAGCGCGAGGATCAGGCACACCACCACGCCGATCCACTGCAGCACGCTCACGGCATCCACCCGGAAACTCCCCTCGTCTACCGGCAACCCTATCGTGGGAGGGCCCGCGGGCAGACGGAAGCGGGCCCCATCCGTGGACGGGGCCCGCTTGTGCACAGGGCGCTATGAGCGGGGTGCTCCGAGGGAGCCGCCCGCGGCCAGTTTCATCAGGTCGGAGCTCAGATCGATGCCGAATTCGCCGCCCGCCGCCGAGCCGAACTCGTGCTGGTAGTGGTCCCACGAGGCGTCGGTGATCTTCGCCTCCACCTCGCTCTCCATGAGCACGACCAGCTCGCGCGCGGCCCGGTCGATCCGCTTGCCCAGCGACTTGTCCTGCCAGTCCTCGGTCGAGGCGAACACCGACGTCGGAGTGGTCATCGTGCGCAGGAAGGCGAACATCGAGCGCATCTGCTCGTCGACCACGAGCGCGTGCCGGGCGGTGCCGGCGGTCGCGCCCAGCACGACCGGCTTGGCGATGAGGAGGTCGTTGTCGAGCACCTGGAAGAACGAGCTGAACAGTCCGCTCGGTCCGGCCTTGTAGACCGGCGCCGTCGCGATGATCCCGTCCGCCGACTTCAGCGCCTCAACCGCCTTGGTGAACTTCGGCCCGAGGTGGCCGGAGGCGAGCGCGCCGGACAGCTCCGGCAGCAACTCGCGCAGGTCGAGGTGCTGCGTCTCGACGGTGCGGCCGTCGCGCTGTGCCGCCGCCTCCACCCGTAGCGCCAGGCGGTCGGCCAGCATCTTGGTGGACGACGGGTCGCTGACGCCGGCGTTCACCACCACTACGCGGAACGGCCGCTGATCGGTGTTCGTCATCATGTCCTTCTCTCGATCTCAGGCCCCGTCGCTCAGAGCGACGGGTAGCTGGCCTGGAACTGCTCCTCGGTGTCCTGGTAGGGGGAGGCGCCGGTCACGTTGTCGCCGCGGTTGGCGTTGGGGCGCGGCTGACGGGGCTCCGCGTCGCCGTACTTGGCGGCGACGAGCGAGGCGTGCGTGGGGGCGTCGGGCGCCTCCGGGTCCTTGCGGGCCTCGGTCTCCTTGCGGAGCACGGGGATGACCTCCTCGCCCAGCAGGTCGAGCTGCTTGAGCACGGTGCTGAGCGGCAGGCCGGCGTGGTCCATCAGGAACAGCTGGCGCTGGTAGTCGCCCGCCCACTCGCGGAAGGTCAGCGTCTTGTCGATGACCTCCTGCGGGCTGCCGACGGTGAGCGGGGTCGCCTCGGTGAACTCCTCCATCGTCGGGCCGTTGCCGTAGACGGGGGCCTCGTTGAAGTACGGGCGGAACTCGTTCTTCGCGTCCTGCGAGTTCTTGGCGATGTACGCCTGGCCGCCGAGCCCGACGATCGCCTGCTTGGCGGTGCCGTGGCCGTAGTGCTCGTAGCGCTCGCGGTAGAAGGCGATCAGGCGCTGGTAGTGCTCCTTGGGCCAGAAGATGTTGTTCGCGAAGAAGCCGTCGCCGTAGTAGGCGGCCTGCTCGGCGATCTCGGGCGTGCGGATGCTGCCGTGCCACACGAAGGGCGGCACGTCGTCGAGCGGGCGCGGGGTGGAAGTGAAGCCCTGCAGCGGGGTGCGGAAGCGTCCCTCCCAGTCCACGACGTCCTCGCGCCACAGGCGGTTCAGGAGGTTGTAGTTCTCGAGCGCGAGCGGCAGGCTCTGGCGGATGTCCTTGCCGAACCACGGGTAGACCGGGCCGGTGTTGCCGCGGCCGAGCATCAGGTCCATGCGCCCCTTCGAGAGGTGCTGCAGCATCGCGTACTCCTCGGCGATGCGCACCGGGTCGTTCGTGGTGATCAGGGTCGTGGAGGTGGTGACCGTCAAGGTCTTCGTCAGCGCCGCGATGTGGGAGAGCAGCGTCGTGGGGGACGAGGAGAAGAACGGCGGGTTGTGGTGCTCGCCGATGGCGAAGACGTCGAGGCCGACCTCCTCCGCGTGCTTGGCGATCGTGACGATCCCCTCGATGCGCTCCGCCTCGCTCGGGGTGTGGCCCGAGACCGGGTCGCGGGTGATGTCGCTGACGGAGAAGATTCCGTACTGCATGGCTGCTCCTTGTGGGTTCGTCTCGCCGTTTCTATGCAAACGCATACAACGCTCCGCCGGCCGGAGTATTCCCGGCCTCCAGTCTGGCCTCCGGAAGGGAGATCCGGCCAGCCGTCGCAAAGGTCCGGACAGAGTGCGGCGCCGGGTCCGAATCCCGCCAGCCGGCGTCGGGGGCAGCCGCTAGCCTCGCAGAGTGAAGGTCGCGCTGCAGTTCGTCGCCATGGGGCTCATCTGGGGAGCCAGCTTCCTGTTCATGAAGATCGCCCTCGACGGGGTGTCCTTCGGTCAGGTCGCCTGGGCGCGCCTCGTGTTCGGCGCGATCACGCTCGGCGTCATCGTCCTCGTCATGCGCGGCCGGCTGCCGCGCGAGCCGATCGTCTGGCTGCACTTCACCGTCGTCGCGATCACCTACTGCGTCGTCCCGTTCCTGCTCTTCGCGTGGGCCGAGCAGTACGTGTCGTCGAGCCTCGCCAGCATCTACAACGCGGTCACCCCCATCACCACCGCCATCATGGTGACCGTCGCGTTCCGCGTCGAGAAGCTCAACCGCGACCAGGTGCTCGGCGTGCTGATCGGCGTGGTCGGCGTCGTGGTCGTCGTCGGGCCGTGGAGCGTCGCCGCCCTGACCGGCAGCCTCTGGGGGCAGCTCGCCTGCCTCGGCGCGGTCACCTGCTACGGGTTCAGCTTCGGCTACATCCGCCGCTTCATCAGCCACCGCGCCATCCCCGCGACGACCACCGCCTTCCTCAACATCGGCATCGCCGCCGTCATCATGCTGGTGCTGACCCCGTTCGTCGCGCTCGGCCCGATCACCTTCAGCTGGCCGGTGCTGCTCAGCCTCCTGGCGCTCGGGATGCTCGGCACGGGCGTCGTCTACATCTGGAACATGAACGTGCTGCGCGCCTGGGGCCCCACGGCGACCTCCGGCGTCACCTACGTGACCCCGGTGGTGGGCGTCGCGCTCGGCATCCTGGTGCTGGGCGAGCACCTCAGCTGGAACGAGCCCGTCGGGGCGCTCATCGTGATCGCGGGCATCCTGCTCACGCAGCAGCGGGTGCGGATCTTCTCCCGCCGCCAGGCCGAGCTGGCGGGTCAGCGCAGCGCGTAGCCGCCGTCGACGTACAGCGTCGATCCCGTCGTGTACGTGCTCGTGAAGAGGTGGATGACCGCGTCCGCGATCTCGTCTTCAGTGCCGGGGCGGCCGAGGACCGTCGTGGCGCTGAAGCCGCTGAAGGCCGCCTCCCGCACCTCGGCGGAGCGCTGGGACCACAGGTTGCCGTCGATCGTCCCGGGCGCGATCGCGTTGACGCGCACGGGCGCCAGCTCGACGGCGAGGCCGCGGGCCAGGCCCTCGATCGCGGCGTTCGCGGCGACGTAGGCGGCGGCCGGTCCCGCGGGACGCACACTCGCTGCGCCCGACATGAGCACGACGGAGGCATCGCGGGTCAGGAGGGGGAGCGCGGCGTGGACGACACGGTACTGGCCCCAGAACTTCGATTCGAACGGGCTGCGCGCCTCCGCGATCGTGGAGGTCGTGAACGGGCCCGTCGTGTAGCTGGCGGCCGTCGTCAGGAGCGCGTCGACCGCCTCCACCGGTTCGAAGAACCGTGCGACGGAGTCGTCGTCGGAGGTGTCGATCACGCCCCAGGATGCGGCGTCGCCCAGCTCGGCGGCGGCGCGCTCGAGGGTCGCCTGGGTGCGTCCGCCGAGGCGCACGCGGGCGCCGGCGGCCACGGCCTGGCGCGCGACGGCGAGCCCGATGCCGGAGCCGCCCCCGATCAGGACGACGGAGCGGCCGGCGAGGCGATCGGTGCTGTGCTGGGTCATGGTGCTCCCAGCCTGCCAGGCCGGTCCGCCGTCACGGAATCGTGTGACCGCCCGTGTCGTACGGCGGCAGCCGACCGTCAGGCGACGACCGGACCGAAGCGCTCCGGGAGGGTGGAGCGGTGCGTCGCGCGCAGCTCCTCCAGGCCGACGGTGAACTGGTCCTGCACCTCGAGCACCGGCTGGGTGCCGACCTCGGCGTCGGTGACGCCGATGCGCAGGATCGGGACGCCCCGGCCCTCGCAGAGACCGCGGAACTTCACGTCGTCCTCGCGGGGCACCGAGACGATCACGCGGGCGGTCGACTCGCTGAACAGCGCGGTCGCCGCATCCACACCGTCGCGGTCGACGATCTCGCCCAGCCACACGCGGGCGCCGACGCCGAACCGCATCACGCTCTCGGCGAGGGCCTGCGCGAGGCCGCCGTCGGCGAGGTCGTGCGCGGACGACACGAGACCCTCGACCGAGGCCGCGTGCAGCGTCTCGGCGAGCGTGCGCTCCGCGGCCAGGTCGACCGCCGGCGGGCGTCCGCCGAGGTGACCGTGGATGGTGCCGGCCCACGCGGAGCCGTCCAGCTCCTCGCGGGTGACGCCGAGCAGGTAGATGTTCTCGCCCTCGTCCTGCCAGCCGGCCGGGATGCGGCGGCCGACGTCGTCGATCACGCCGAGCACGCCGACGACCGGGGTCGGGAAGATCGGCACGTCGCCGGTCTGGTTGTAGAAGGAGACGTTGCCGCCGGTGACAGGGATCTCCAGCTCCAGGCAGGCGTCCGAGAGACCCTCGACGGCCTGCGAGAACTGCCACATGACCTCGGGATTCTCCGGGCTGCCGAAGTTGAGGCAGTCGGTGACCGCGGCCGGAACGGCACCGGAGGCGGCGACGTTGCGGTATGCCTCGGCGAGGGCGAGCTTCGCGCCCTCCTTCGGGTCGAGCTGGCAGTAGCGGCCGTTCGCGTCGGTGGCGATGGCGAAGCCGAGGCCGCTCTCCTCGTCGACGCGGACCATGCCTGCGTCGTCGGGGAACGAGAGGGCCGTGTTGCCGCCGACGAAGTAGTCGTACTGGTCGGTGATCCAGCCCTTGTCGGCCAGGTTGGCCGAGCCGAGGAGCGCCAGCACCTGCTCGCGCAGGGCGTCGCCGCCCTCGGGGCGGGGGAGGCGGGAGGCCGAGTCGGCCTGCAGCGCGTCGATCCAGGTGGGGTAGGCGACCGGGCGCTCGTAGACCGGGCCGTCGACCGCGACGGTGCGCGGGTCGACGTTGACGATCTCCTCGCCCTTCCAGTTGATGACGAGGCGGCCGGTCTCGGTGACCTCGCCCAGCACGCTGGTCTCGACATCCCACTTGGCGGTGACGGCGAGGAAGGCGTCGAGCAGCTCGGGCTTGACGACCGCCATCATGCGCTCCTGGCTCTCCGACATGAGGATCTCCTCGGCGGTGAGCGACGGGTCGCGCAGCAGCACCTTGTCGAGCTCGACGTACATGCCGCCGTCGCCGTTGGAGGCGAGCTCGCTCGTGGCGCAGGAGATGCCGGCCGCGCCGAGGTCCTGGATGCCCTCGACGAGCTTGTCGCGGAACAGCTCCAGGCAGCACTCGATGAGCACCTTCTCGGCGAACGGGTCGCCGACCTGGACCGCCGGGCGCTTGGTCGGGCCGCCGGCCGAGAACGTGTCGGAGGCGAGGATGCTCGCGCCGCCGATGCCGTCGCCGCCGGTGCGGGCGCCGAACAGCACGACCTTGTTGCCGGCGCCGGAGGCGTTGGCCAGGTGGAGGTCCTCGTGGCGCAGCACGCCGACCGAGAGGGCGTTGACCAGCGGGTTGCCCTGGTAGATCGGGTCGAAGTAGGTCTCGCCGCCGATGTTCGGCAGGCCGAGGCAGTTGCCGTAGAACGAGATCCCCGAGACGACGCCGTGCACGACGCGCGCCGTGTCCGGCTCGTCGATGGCGCCGAAGCGCAGCTGGTCCATCACGGCCACCGGGCGCGCGCCCATCGAGATGATGTCGCGCACGATGCCGCCGACGCCGGTCGCAGCGCCCTGGAAGGGCTCGATGTAGGAGGGGTGGTTGTGCGACTCCACCTTGAAGGTGACCGCCCAGCCCTCGCCGACGTCGACCACGCCCGCGTTCTCGCCCATCCCGACCATGAGGTTCTTCTTCATGGCCGGGGAAACCTTCTGCCCGAACTGGCGCAGGTAGATCTTCGACGACTTGTAGGAGCAGTGCTCCGACCACATCACCGAGTACATCGCCAGCTCGCCGCTGGTGGGGCGGCGGCCGAGGATCTCACGGATCTGCGCGTACTCGTCCTCCTTCAGGCCGAGCGCCGCGAACGGCTGCTCCTTCTCGGGAGTCTCGATCGCGTTCGCGACGGTGTCGACGACGTGCTGGGCGGTGGTGTCGGTCACGCGGGCACTCCAGGCTGCAGGCGGAAGCGGGGGATGGAGGCCAGTCTACCGGGGTTAGGCGGGACAGTATTCGGAGGGGATCGTGGACGACGGGCCGACGGTGATCGCATACACCTTGTCGTGGAGTGTGCCGAACACGACCCAGGTGCCGTGACCCCCGTCGATGCCGTAGTAGTTGGCGACATCACCGTACGATCCGGTCAGCGGAATCCCTGGATACGCCGCGAGAAGCTCCGCGGTCGTCGAACCGATTCCGATGCCGCGGTCCGTACGCGGTGTCGCCAGGGTCTGGTCTCCGCCGACATCGAAATTGAAGCCAACATGGATGTTGCCGACCTGATCGCCGCTCGCGGTGGTCTCGAATGCCGTGAGTGACAGGCCGTCCGGCGCGACGAGATCCAGCTGTGCCGGGCGGCAGATGTCGTACGTCTCGTCGGACATCGTGGGTGTGGCGCCGTTCACGTCCGCCATCGGCATCCCCAGCGTCACCGGTCCGACACCGTCGAAGTCGATCGTCCAGGTGGCGGGGTCGGCCGGGTCCAGCGTCGACGTGGGGGTGGGTGTCGCCGTGGGGGTGGGAGTCGGGGTCTCGGTCGGCGTCGGGGTCGGCACGAGGGTCGGGGTCGGGCTCGTCACGGGCGCCGGGTCGAGGAGGCCGGAGCTGAGGGCGTAGGCCACGCCGCCGCCGGAGATGCCCACGGCCAGCAGCACGAGGGTCACCACGAAGGCCGTGCGCTTGCGGCCGCGGCCGGCGCGTTGTGAGGCGGCCGTGGTCACGATCAGCTCGCGGATCGCCGCTTTGCGGCGCGGGTCGAAGGTGGGCTCGGTCATCGTTCTCCTCCGTTCTTCCGGTCGTTCGTATCGGTGGCGCCGTGCTCGCCGAGCAGCTCGGCGAGGTGCGCCTTGGCGCGGGACAATCGTGATCTCACGGTCCCGGGTGCGACGCCGAGGGCTTCGGCGGCATCCGCCGTGCTCAGCTCCTCGAACACGCAGAGCGTGATGATGTCCTGGTCGCGTTTCGGGAGCCGGGCGAGGGCGGCGCGCACGGAGGCGCGGCGCGCGTCGGTGTCGAGCCGGTCGTCCACGACACCGGAGTGGTCGGGCGCGTTCTCGGGCGGGGGGAGATGGCCGAGCGCCTGCCGGTAGCGCCGGGACGAGCGCAGATGGTTGCGGTGGACGTTGTTCGCGGTCACCAGCAGCCAGCCGATCACCGAGCCGTTCACCACGCGCATCGCGTCGCGTCGCCGCCACGCCTCCAGGAAGACGACCGCGGTGACGTCCTCGGCGTCGTGCACCGACGACGTCAGCCGCAGTGCCTGCCGGAACACGCGTTCGTGGTGCAGATCGAAGAGAGCGCCGAACGCGTCGGCGTCTCCGTCATGTATGCGATCGAGCACAGCGGGCTCGTCGAGCAGATATCCCCTCACATCTCTATAGTGTCCGCAGCTCGGGGTGCGGTTCCCGACGGACGGGGCCGAACGTCACGACACGCCCTCCCGGGCCGTGGACGGGCGCGCGGAAGGGCGTGTCGTGGCGGATGAGGGGCGCTCATCCACAGGTGGTGCGGCTGGTGCGGCTCAGGTGTCGAGTTCGACGACCTCGGCGGTCGGCGCGTTCTTCTGCACGGACGCGATGCCGTTCTTCGCGCCGGACTTGCTGGCGTATCCCTCCGAGGTCGCGATGGTCTCGCCGTTGGCGGCCTTCAGCCGGAAGCGATACTCGCCCGCCTTGTCCTTGTAGAGCTCGAACTTTCCTGCCATGGTGCCCTCCGTACTCGTGACGTGGTGCGAACACGCGACACAGTAGTGGGCGCGGGCGGCGGTGGGGAGTACCGGCTCAGGAGAGCTTCGGCGGCCCGATCACGAGCAGCGCGGCCATGATGACGACCGCGAGGACGGCCAGGGAGGTGGCGAGCACCGCGACGTGCGTCAGCATCCAGCGGAACAGCCTCCCGAACCGGCTGTGGTCGCGGGGATCGTCCGTTGGGGTGGTCCGCCAGCCGCCGTCGAGCCGGCCCGACCGGTCGGCCCAGAGGTCGAACGGCACGGTGGCGTACGGGACGACGGCGGTCGCGACCGCGAGCACGATGAGCGGCAGGCGCCAGCGCTGGTGGACCCCGATCAGGGCGGCCGTGATCGCGTACGCGATGAACACGAAACCATGGATCGGCCCGGCCACGGCCACGGGCCAGTCGCCCACCCCGACGGCGTACTTGAGCACCATCCCCGCGATGAGGAGGGTCCAGGTGATCGCCTCGGCGACGGCGAGGATGCGGTAGAGCAGGCGGGGGGTCATGCCTCCAGCCTGACGGATCGCCGCCGCCGGCGAATCACCCGAAAGTACGAACGCGCTCCTCGAGCTGGTCGACGTCGCGGGCCGCACCCTTGTCGGCGGAGAGGGCCATCGCGGCGTAGGCGCGCAGCGCGGCCGACACCGGACGGTCGCGGTCGAGCGGGCGGTAGCCGCGCCCGGACTCGAGCGCTTCGCGGCGGGCGTCGAGCACGGCGTCCGGCACGTCCAGGCGCAGTGCGCGGGTGTGCACGTCGATGCTGATGATGTCGCCGTCCTCGACGAGCGCGATCAGGCCGCCGGCCGCCGCCTCGGGCGAGACATGCCCGATCGAGAGGCCGGAGGTGCCGCCGGAGAAGCGGCCGTCGGTGATGAGCGCGCACTTCGCGCCCAGCCCGCGGCCCTTCAGGAACGACGTCGGGTACAGCATCTCCTGCATCCCGGGACCGCCGCGCGGCCCCTCGTAGCGGATCACGACGACGTCGCCGTCGTTCACCCGCTTGCCGAGGATCGCCTCGACCGCGGCCTCCTGCGAGTCGACGACGACCGCCGGTCCGCTGAAGGTGAGGATGCTCTCGTCGACGCCCGCGGTCTTCACCACGGCGCCGTCGGGGGCGAGGTTGCCGCGGAGGATGGCGAGGCCGCCGTCCTTCGAGTAGGCGTGCGCCACATCCCGGATCACGCCGGTCTCGGCGTCGAGGTCGAGCTCGTGCCAGCGCTCCGACTGCGAGAACGCCGACGACGAGCGCACACCGCCGGGCGCCGCGTGGAACAGCTCGATCGCCTCGGGCGTCGCCGAGCCTCCGCGGATGTCCCAGTCCGAGAGCCACGCGTCCAGCGTCGAGGCGTGCACGGTGTGAACGCCGCGGTCGAGCAGACCCGCGCGGTCGAGCTCGCCGAGCAGCGCGGGCACACCGCCGGCGCGGTGCACGTCCTCGACGAGCGCGGCGCCGTTGGGCGCGACCTTCGACAGGCACGGCACGCGGCGCGACAGGGCGTCGATGTCGGTCAGGTCGTAGTCGATCCCGCCCTCTCGGGCCGCGGCCAGCAGGTGCAGGATGGTGTTGGTCGAGCCGCCCATCGCGATGTCGAGCGCCATCGCGTTGCCGAAGGCCGCGCTGGTCGCGATCGAGCGGGGGAGCACGGACTCGTCGTCCTGGTCGTAGTAGCGGTGCGCCAGCTCGACGGCGGTCGCGCCGGCCTTCTCGTAGAGGGCGCGGCGGGCGGTGTGCGTCGCCAGGGTCGAGCCGTTGCCCGGCAGCGCCAGCCCGAGCGCCTCGGTGAGGAAGTTCATCGAGTTGGCGGTGAACATCCCGGAGCAGGAGCCGCAGGTCGGGCAGGCGTTCTCCTCGATGCGGAACAGGTCGGTGTCGCTCACGCTGTCGTTCGCGGAGTCGGCGATCGCCGAGATGAGATCGAGCTTGCGCACGGTCCCGTCGACGAGCGTGGTGCGGCCGCCCTCCATCGGGCCGCCCGAGACGAAGACGACGGGGATGTTGAGGCGCAGCGCCGCGAGCAGCATCCCGGGCGTGATCTTGTCGCAGTTGGAGACGCAGACGATCGCGTCGGCGCAGTGCGCGTTGACCATGTACTCGACGGAGTCGGCGATCAGCTCGCGCGAGGGCAGCGAGTAGAGCATGCCGCCGTGGCCCATGGCGATGCCGTCGTCGACCGCGATCGTGTTGAACTCGCGGGCGATGCCGCCCGCGTCGTGGATGGCCTGCGAGACGATGCGGCCGACCGGCTGCAGGTGCGTGTGTCCGGGGACGAACTCGGTGAAGCTGTTCGCGACCGCGATGATCGGCTTGCCGAAGTCTTCGCGGGCGACGCCGGCGGCGCGCAGCAGTGCGCGGGCGCCGGCCATGTTGCGGCCGTGCGTGACGGTGCGTGAACGGAGTGGAGGCATGCTCCCATCCTTCGGGCGGCGGCTCGAGAGCGGAAGTCAGCGTTGATACTAGTAGTGAGAGCACTAGTATCGAGCTCGTGCCTGACACCGAGGACCGCCGCCGCGAGCTCGGGCGCTTCCTGCGCTCCCGCCGCGAGCAGGCCCCGCGCGCCGACTACGGCCTCCCGCCGGTCGGCCGCACCCGCGACGTCGGCCTGCGCCGCGAGGAGGTCGCCTACCTCTCCGGCGTCAGCGTCACCTGGTACACCTGGCTGGAGCAGGGGCGCCCGATCAACCCGTCGCGCTCGGTGCTCGACGCCGTCGCCCGTACCCTGCGCCTCCCGCTGCCGGAGCAGGAGTTCGTGCTCTCCCTCGCCGGGTTCGGCCTCGCGCCGACGGTCGCGGCACGGGCGGTGGAAGATGCGCCTCCCCACCTCCAGCGGCTGCTCGACGCGATCGACCCCAACCCGGCGTTCGCGCTCGCACCCGACTGGGGCATCGCGGGTTGGAACGACGCCTACACCCGGCTGTATCCGCGGGTCGGGGAGGTGCCTCCCGAGGACCGCAATCTGCTCTGGCTCGTCTACACCGACGACGCCGTGCGGGAGCTGCTGCCGGACTGGGATGTGACCAGCGCGCGGTTCCTCGCCGAATTCCGGGCCGAGACCGGCGCGCGAGCGGGCGACCCGGGCGTGCGGGCGCTCGTGGAGCGGCTGCGCGCGGCGAGCCCGGAGTTCCGCGCGGCGTGGGAGCACTACGACATCAGCGGGTTCGCCTCCCGCGAGCGACTCTTCCGCCTCCCGAGCGGCGTCACCGCGCGCTTCGAGCACCACCAGCTGACGCCGACCGACCACCCCGAACTCCGCCTGGTCGTCTACACCCCGCTGGCGTAGCCCCCGAGCACAGCAAAAGTGCGCCGAATCCGCTCGATTCGGCGCACTTTTGCTGTGCTCGGCGGCTGGGGACCGGGTTCAGGCCTCGACGAGGGTCGCGCGGATGACGGAGGTGAAGAAGGTGAGGCCGTCGACGCCCGAGCGCATGGCGTCGGAGGTGTCGGGGCCGAAGCCGGGCTCGACCGCGTGCTCCGGGTGCGGCATGAGGCCGACCACGTTGCCGCGCTCGTTGCGCACGCCCGCGATGTCGTTGAGCGAGCCGTTCGGGTTGACGCCCTGGTAGCGGAACGCCACCAGGCCCTCGCCCTCGAGGCGCTTGAGCTCCTCGGCCGAGGCGATGAAGCCGCCCTCGCCGTTCTTGAGCGGGATGACGATCTCCTGGCCCTGCTCGAAGCCGCTGGTCCACGGGGTGTCCGTGTTCTCGACGGTCAGCGACTGGTCGCGGCGGATGAAGTTGCCGTGGTCGTTGCGGATCAGGCCGCCCGACACGAGGTGCGCCTCGGCGAGCATCTGGAAACCGTTGCAGATGCCGAGCACGGGGACGCCCTTGGCGGCCGCGTCCACGACCTCGGTCATGATCGGCGAGAGGCTCGCGATCGCGCCGCAGCGCAGGTAGTCGCCGTAGCTGAAGCCGCCGGGGAGGACGAGCGCGTCGACGCCCTGGAGGTCGTGCTCGCCGTGCCAGAGCGCGACCGGCTCGGCACCCGCGAGGCGCACGGCGCGGAGGGCGTCGCGGTCGTCGAGCGAGCCGGGGAAGGTGATGACGCCGATGCGCATCAGGCGCCGGCCTTGTCCGGGTAGTGGATGCCCACGACGTCCTCGATCACGGAGTTGGAGAGGATCTCGTCGGCGATCTCGCGGACCGCGGCGCGCGTGGCGTCGTCGATCGGGCCGTCCACGGTCAGCTCGAAGCGCTTGCCCACGCGGACGCCGCTGAACTGACCCTTGCCGATGCGCGAGAGGGCGCCGGCGACGGCCTTGCCCTGCGGGTCGAGCAGTTCGGCCTTGGGCATGACTTCCACAACGATCGTCGACAAAGGTGCGCTCCTGCTCGCTCGCGGTCGGGGGTTCGCCTGCGATTCTACCGTGCGGCGGCGGCCACGCGGTCCGGCCCGGCGATGCGGGAGGCGTGGGCGACGGCCCGCTGCTCGAGCGCCTTCCGCAGGCGCGCGAACAGGGCGGCGGAGGCGTCGCCGGGCCAGCCGGCGGGCAGCGCGGCGGGCGGGAGTCCCGGGTCGCGGTAGGGGACCACCCGCCACTCGTCGAGCGCGCGCACCCACAGTGCGAACGCCTCCTCGTCGCCGATCGCGGGCGAGACGTCGACCGAGCCGAAGCGGTCGAGGAACGCCTCGTGCACGCGGCGGATGGCGGGGAGGTCGTACCAGGACGCGAGACCCGTCGAGAGGTCGCTGCGGGCCGCCGCGTCCACGAACAGCACGGCGTCGAACTCGGCCACGACCTCCGCCAGCTCCTGCTCGAGGGCGGCCGGGCCGATCCACAAGCCGTCCGCGACCGTGCCGCAGCCGATCGCCGCGAGCCGGCGGCGCAGCTGGTGCCGCAGCGACCGCTGGCGCTCCGGGAACGAGTACGACACAAGGCACCACGCCGTCGCGGGGCGGCGCTCGCCGAAGATGCGCGCGTCGCCGCGCTCCAGCATCGGCACGGCGGCCGGGTCGAGGGCGTAGCCGGGCGCGCCGCCCTCGCCGGCCGCTCGCCGCAGCACACCGCGGGCGACGAGCCGGGCGATGCTCGACCGCGCCGTGGCGGGCGGGATGCCGAGCGAACCGAGCAGCTGCACCGTGCCCGCGGCGGACATCCACCCGCCCAGCGGGCGCAGCAGGCTGCCCACGATGGTGCGCAGCAGCGCGGTGGCGCTCCCGGAGTTCGCCTCGAGATCCTCGCGGAGGGCGACCTCAGTCATGCGTCAGCTCGCCGAGCACGTCGCGCACGGCGGACATCCCCCGCCACACCTCCTCGAAGCTCGTGCTCAGCGGCGACAGCCCGATGCGCAGCCCGTTCGGGTCGCGGTAGTCGGGGATGACGTCCTGCTCCCAGAGGGCAGCGGTCACCCCGCGCATGGCCGGGTGATTGACCGTGACGTGGCCGCCGCGACGGTCCGGGTCGCGCGGGCTCGCGAGCGTCGCGCCGAGCGGGGCGAGCCATTCGTCCGCGAGCGCGACCGCGAACTCCGTGAGGGAGACAGACTTCGCCCGCACCGCCTCGATGCCGGCCTCGGCGATCATGGCGATCGTGTCCTGCATCGCGAGCATCCCGACGACCGGCGGAGTGCCGCTGATGAACCGGCGGATGCCGTCGGCCGGGCGGTACTCCGGCCCCATCGCGAAGACGTCGCTGGTGCCCATCCAGCCCTGGATCGGCTGGGCGAGTCGGTGCTGGAGGCGCGTGGCGACGTAGCCGAACGCGGGGGATCCCGGTCCGCCGTTGAGGTACTTGTAGGTGCAGCCCGCGGCGAGGTCGACGCCCCACGCGTCCAGCTCCACCGGGACGGAACCCGCCGAATGGCAGAGGTCCCACAAGACGAGCGCGCCCGCGTCATGGGCGATCCGCGTGATCGCGGGCACGTCGGCGAGGAACCCGGAGCGGTAGGCGACGTGGCTCAGCACGACGAGCGCCGTCTGCGGCCCGACGACGGCCGCGACCTGCTCGGGGGTGACGCCGGCCTCGGTGTCCGCCTCGATCCAGACCAGGTCGAGACCGCGCTCGCGGGCGATCCCGTCGAGCAGGTAGCGATCGGTCGGGAAGTTGTCGGTGTCGAGGACGATCTGGGTGCGGTCGGGGCCGGCGTCCACGGCGGCGCGGGCGAGCTTGTAGAGGACGACCGTGGTCGAGTCGCCGATGAACGTCTGACCGGCGGCGGCTCCCAGCGCGGCATCGCCGAGGGCGTCGCCGATCGTGAACGGCAGCTCCATCCACGCCTCGTCCCAGCCGCGGATGAGGCGGCCGCCCCAGCCATCGAGCAGGAATCGCTGCACCCGCTCGACGCTCGCGAGGGTGGGGCGGCCGAGCGAGTTGCCGTCGAAGTAGGCCGTGACGCCCGTGCCGTCGGGCACGCCGACGAAGCGCTCGCGGTAGGTGGCGAGCTGGTCGGCGCCGTCGAGCGCGCGGGCGGCCGTGAGCGGGTCGGGCGCGAGGAGGGCGGAGGTGGTGGCGTCGTCGGTCATGGGAGCGGTCCTTCGGTGCTCGAGGTGGGAGGGGAGGAGGGCGTGGGGGAGGGGTGGGGTGAGGGCGCGTGCGCGTGCGGGTGCGTTCTTGGGCTCGGGCCGGGGTCTGGGCCGGGGCCGGGGAGGTCTGTGGCGTGGAGTCCGCGGGCGGTCGCGAGCCAGGCGGGGAGCTGGGCCGGGTCGACGGGAGGGGCGCCGGGAACCCAGGCGATCCGCGGGCCGATCGGCGCTTCTGGGCTGAGGTGGCCGTCGCCCGAGTCGCCGGCGATCAAGCGCAGCAGGGAGGTGCCGTCCAGGCCCGCGGAGAGGAGGGCGGTGAGCTCGCGGGCGTTCACCCCGAGCGGGAGCGGTCCGTTGCCGAGGTCGGTGCCGTAGAGCACGCGTCCGCCGGCGGTGGCGAAGCGCCGCAGGTTGTCGACGGCGATGCTGCTCTCGATGGTCGCGGCTCCCCAGCCGTGGATGTCGAGCGTGGAGATCCAGCTCATCCCGCGACCGGCGGCGTCGGCGATGACCCGATCGGAGAGGCGTTCGCTGAACGGCGTGTGCGCCAGCTGGGCGACGCCGGCGTGGATGGCGCGAGTGGTCTGGCCGGTGCCCTGTGCGTGCGCGACGACGGGGAGCCCAGCGGTCACGGCCTCCTCCACAATGGCGGCGAGAGTGGCGTTGTCCACCGTTTCGCCGGCCTCGCTGTTGAGGGCGACCTTGATGCGGGAGGCTCCTGCCATGACCTGTTCACGCACCGCTCGCCGCGCCTCCCGAGGGCCCCCGACCTCCCGCGCCGCGGCGGAGGGAGCCCAGCCGGAACGCGTGGGATAGCCGCCGGGCGCGGTGAGGAAGGCTCCGGCGATCGTCACGCTCGGCCATCGCGGATCGTCGTGCAGCCAGGTGGACGCGATCTCCGGGCTCCAGCCGAGGTCCGCGGCGTGCGTGATGCCGTTCCGGAAGAGTGCCGCGGGGTCGACGAGGCCGAGGTGCACATGGTGGTCGGTCAGTCGGGGGAAGAGGGTGCCGCCGAGGTGGTGGAGGCCGTGGGTGCTGCCGGGAATAGGGGGGTTCGAGGTCTGGTCGATCGGCGCCAGGTGGTCGCCGCGGAGTCGGTACGTGGTCGGGCCGCGGAAGCCGTCGCCGGTCCAGACGGCGTCGAATGCGAGGGTGACGGGGGCGTCCGCGGCGGCGTCCGTGGGGGCGTCCGCGTCGGACGTGACCGCGCCGGCGGCGTCCGCGTCCGGGCTCACCGGGGTGTGCCGATCTCGGTGCGGACGGCGTACAGCTCGGGGAAGAACGTCAGCTCGAGCGCCTTCTGCAAGAAGTTGACGCCGGAGGAGCCGCCGGTGCCGATCTTCATGCCGATCGTGCGCTGCACGGTCTTGAGGTGCCGGAACCGCCAGAGC
>Ga0153921_1000449_pt1 | contig 22565 bp, 12 predicted proteins | sample TSNJ005MetaG_FD_104691 | JGI IMG/M metagenome (GOLD analysis project Ga0153921, IMG submission 104691) | Attine ant fungus gardens microbial communities from New Jersey, USA - TSNJ005 MetaG | ecosystem: Host-associated > Fungi > Mycelium > Unclassified | place: USA: New Jersey, Brendon T. Byrne... | reverse complement strand
TTTTAAGACAATAAGAACGTACTGGTAATTATTACCAAATCGTAATTTTGATGGTCGTGTTTCTAGTGTCGGCCGATATTGACTACTAATGAAACCTTATGTGGATGACAAGAGCCAGACAGAAAAGTTTATCAAGCTGTCTGATTTTACCGGAGAATACTGACCTGCCTCTCTATTTTTACCGGGATCGGGATGCACGGGAAATCGATCTGCTGATCGCTCATGACGGTATGCTTTTCCCGATTGAGATCAAAAAACATGCTGATCCCAGCAAAGATGATATTGACGCATTTTCTCTTCTGGATAAGATTCACGGGGTACAACGCGGCCCGTAAAGAGGAAAAGAAATAATCCAGATAGTATCCCGCTTCATAATAATTGCGTGACAGCCGTGAGAGGTCTTTGACGATTACACAATTAACCTTTTTCGCCTTGATGTCCCGCAGCAAACGGCTGAAATGTTCCCGGTCGGAATTGCTGCCGCTGGCTCTGATATCTACATACAGTTCCGCTGACTGAAATTCTTCTCCGTGCGTATCAACAAAATTATACAGGCGTTTCTTTTGGTTTTCTATACTATACTCGTTTGAGTTATCATCACGGGAAATACGGGCATACAGCGCGGCCGTCCATTTTTTAGAGCATGGCTTGATCTTTTTTCATCACCCCCTTTTCTATCTTCTGCGTTCAAAGTACTTCGCTAACAGCTCATTAGTGGACGGCCCAGCCGGGTCGTATTCAATACGAATTACAGTCTCGCCATATCTAAAACGGTAAGGATTTTGGATTTCCATCAGGTATTGCAGCTTTCTATCTTCGAGAGGCAAAGACAGATCAACGGCAGCTTCGCGGATGTCAATGGGTAACTTGCTGTTTTGCGTGTCGGCAGCCTCCGTGCCAGTTTGTTTAGTAACATTCTTGTAATCATGAAAAAACCTCCTTAATATGATGGGAATATCATATCAAGGGAAGAATGTGCGAAAATTGAAGTGTGTTGTTATTTAATTGGCTATATTCAATAATGAACGTGCTATGCGTATCCCTGACCGGCTTGCGTTTTTCCTGATAGGCAGATGTTTTCTTTTATGATATAATACTTTTGGCTGGTCGAATGGATACAATTGGATTTTCGAGCAGTTCAACCTATGGCTAATTATGGTAGTAGTGGGAAGCTACCGGATACAATAACGGAGGAAAAATGAGGCTAATTAACTTTTCAGTGTTGAATTTTAGAAGCATTACAACAGCACATAGAATTCAAATGAGTAATATGACCGTTCTTGTTGGAAAAAACAATGAGGGAAAATCTAACATCTTGCTGGCACTGTCTTTGGCAATGGATATCATGAAGTTATATAAAGATAATCCACGTATGCTTAATATACCTATTCGATTTCTAAAGACCCGATATGTTTGGGATAGAGACTACCCTATCTCCTTACAAGAAAAGAACCCAAATGGATATTCCTCTATAGCCTTAACTTTTGAACTGACAGAAGGAGAACTTCAAAGCATCAGAGGATTTACTGGGATAAGGCTTAACAGTTATCTGCCTGTAAGAGTCTCAATTTATGGAGAAGAAGCAAAAATTGATATCCCCAAACGGGGTACGCCTGCATTTGCTAATAACCAAAACAAACTAAGAATAATTGAGTTTGTATGCAATAAAATTGATTTCAATTTTATTCCTGCTGTAAGAACCGACAATGATGCCATACGAGTTATTAATGTTCTAATTGAAAAAGAATTGTCAACTTTGGATGCATCCCCTGAATATGCAGCTGCAACAGCTACTATCGAAAGACTGCAGCAAGGCATCTTAGATGGTATTTCTAGTCAAATTATCGATCCATTAAAAACTTTTTTGCCAACGGTTAGAGAAATTCAAATACGTATCTTAAAAGAACAGCGACGTGCTGCGCTTCGTCAAAATATAGAGGTTGTCATAGATGATGGCACACCAACCCCTATTCAGCTGAAAGGTGATGGGATAAAGAGTTTAACTGCATTGGCCATGCTGAATATTCCGAATCAAGCTGATAGAGTGTCAGTTATAGCGATTGAAGAGCCAGAATCTCATCTTCATCCAGAAGGTGCTAGGCAGCTTTACAAAACAATTTCTTCCCTTTCAGAAAAGCATCAAGTTATTTTGACAACGCATAGCCCATTGTTTGTTAACCGTATGAATCTGCGAGAAAACATTATTGTCAACAATGGTAAAGCTACTTCGGTTAAAAAGATCAAAGAGATACGAGATATATTAGGAACGCTTGTATCCGATAATTTAATTAATGCAGAAAACATTCTAGTAGTTGAAGGAGAAGATGATAAGATTGTTCTTGATAAATTATTACCTCGTATGAGCGAGAAAATAAGAAAGGCAATTCAAAACGGTACGTTATTAATTGACTATGTAGCTGGGGCAGGGAACTTATCTTATAAATTGTCCTTATATAGAAATATTCAATGTCGATATCATGTTTTACTAGATAATGATGAAGCAGGGAGACGAGCGGGCCAAGATGCTGAAACGCAGGGATTAGCAACCACTAGAAATATTACATATACTTTATGTAAGGGCGCGCCTAATGCCGAGTTAGAAGATTGCTACAATAAGGATGCTTACGACCAAGCATTATTAGATGAGTTTGGAGTTAATCTCAACGTAGGAGAGTTTAGGGGTAATAATAAATGGTCCGATAGAATAGCAGCCTGTTTCAAATCACAAGGTAAGCAGTGGGGTGAATCAGTTAAGAAGAAAGTTAAAATTGTAGTAGCACATGCAATTATGCCAAATCCAGATCAGATTCTAAATCCACATAAGCGCACATCAGTCGATGCGCTGGTGTCTGCGATTGAAGATATGTTAATGTAATTTATATAAAAACGTGATACGTAAAGGAAGCAATTTACGTTCTCCATATAATGTGATGTAATAGGAGAAGCAGAGTCCTTCCCCAAATTCCTTTGATTCTGCCTGTGAAGTAATAATTTTGATGTAAATACTGCCTATTGACTGCTCTGAAACCATTGATATTACAGGTTTATCGAAAAGTTCTGTATCACCACTCCGACCAAAACCCTTGTTTCAAAGAGCCATCCCAAATTTAGATTTACCCGGTTTGGGATTGGAAAGGTTTTACGGCGGCGGGATTTTTCCCGCCGCCGTAAATGTAAATCCCTAACCCATCCCTAACGGGTTCAAAAACGCATACTTAGCGCCCGTATCATCGCCCTGTTCTTTGTCGTAGGCGAATTGGCTGAGCAATTCGCAGGGAAAGTCACTGCATTTACCGCAATGCTCCAGGCCTTTACCTTCGCAGCAACTTTTTACAGGGCAGGAATCGCCCCAAAACGGCTCATTTCTGCGGTCGGAAAGGGGGAATGTGCGGTGTTCGAGTATTTCCGCAAGACGGTGGCCGAGGGCGCAGGCAAGCCTGACTTTCCGGGTGATACTCCGGAGCTGGATTTGGGCAGCATGGAGCTTACCGAAGCAGGTATGGAAATCGCTTCCGTCCTTGCGGGCATGAGCACCATCGCCACGAATAGGAAATAACAAAACCCTATCGGTTCACCACACCGAAAGGGTTTTAATTTGTTGCGCTATGTTTTGTTAATATACTTCCCCTGCATCAGGTAGAGCGGGTGGGTACAGGGGCGTGTAGAGGCGCGGAGCCTGCTATTCGCCCATAATGCCTTCAATTTTGTCGATATCTCCCTCGTCATCCACCACAGTACCCAGTCCATACTGACGACTTTGTACCGGTTTCATACTTTTTGCGATGCAGATATACGCATAATTTTGAGTTAAAAGTGCCGATAGTTTTTCTGCGTACGTTCCCACATCAGTTGGCGGCACATCCCCTATTTGTCCCCCGTGGCCTTTGCACGTTTTTCTTCGCTGATCCGCTGAGCCTTATTGGTAAACTGCTCGATTTCTGCGTCCGACAAATCAGCTGCTTTGATATGTCTCAGCAGATTCATAATAGTCGGCTTGTCATGTAGAAACGTCACAATCTCAGGATCGGTGGAGGAAGATAGCCTGAATAAAACGTCCGGGTCTGCTGCCAGAACGTGAGCAAGCTCCTTTATCACTTCCGGACGCGGTGGACATTCCTTGCCGCGCTCGATGCGACTGAGGTAAGTGGGGGATATATTTACTTTTGTCGCAGTTTCTCGGAGTCCGAGGTTCTGCGCCACTCGAAGCTCGCGTATTGTTTCTCCAAAGTCTTTCATACCACGATTATAGCACATCGTTTAGTGTTGCGCAATACTAAACAGAGTAAAATTGAAAAGCTTTTCGAGCTTTCAATTTATGGATTCACAGCGGTCTTCGTCCCGCCGCCGTGCTGCGTTACACGCGGGCGGCATTTGACTTTGACCACGCCTCTTGAAAACGCATCGTCGCTCGCCTTGCTCGACCAGACATACGCTTCGCCCGTGCCAAGGTTGCTCATTTTCTCGGATGACAAGGAGGCAAGAGCAGCATTAGCTTTCTGGATGTGTTTCAGCCATGCAGGAGAGTTGAACTTATGCATGATAATCTGGGATGAAAGTTCAATCAGTTGCGTAGGCACGGATGGAGGGTCTTGTGACGCGACCAAGATGCTCGTTCCCTTATGCCTCATTTCGCGTACGATTTCCACCAACCCGGAAATCAAGTCGGCGTTTTCGATATACTTGTGCGCCTCGTCGAATACCACCAGCTTGTTGAAGGATGTGCCATTGAATTTGGCTTCGGCGAAAATTTCAAGCATCACGACGAACAGGCCCAAGGCTTCGTCCTTCTCGATAAATTCATCCCGCAAGTCAACGATAATCAAGCGACCGGGGCGAATGACATCCGCAAGCAAATGAGAGTCGTTCACATATTCGGCAGCAAAGGACAAGCGAGTCAATGCAAGCTCTTTCAAGTTGTCGCTAAGATGTGAATTCTCAATCCCCGTGCACAGTCCGTCCATCGTAAGGTTTGAGCGAAGCGAGCGCATAATCTGATTGATTTGTTGCAAGTACATCCGCTGGCTTCCGGTGGCACCCATTAGGAACTTCCAATGAGCCGCTTTCAATTCTGCCGCAGCAAAAGAAATCGGCAAGACTTCAATGCCGGGGAACTCGGCTCTGCGTTCATCGACCTTATTCTCCGGTGCAAGCAGTAGGATGTCGTGCAGCGCCGCAGGTTCAGCATGATAGACATCGTGCAATGACGCAACTTCCCCTGCGGAGGTGTTTGCCCGAAGCATAGAGGCAAATTCCGGAGCATAATCCTGCGTGGGACTGTAGTGGAATATCACCGTGGCGAGTGGGCTTGGTAGTACATTGATATTCTCAATTGACATCGTCGCCATCTCGACGATGGAACCAAGCGTGTAGCTTTTACCGCCGCCCTGAACACCGAACAAGCTGATGGTATTGCAGCCGTCCAAATCCAAAGCGATTTTCCTGCCTGCATATTCGCCCAGCAGTCCATATTGCGGTGTTGCTTCATTTGCTCCAAGAAAAATATCATATGGAACATCGTGAACCGGTAAATCTGCCATCGGAAGCCCAGATGGTTCTTCATCAACACCATCTTGCATCCCAGAATCGACACTTGGCAGTTCGACCCCTATCAACGTGTCAGTGTCAGCACTATAAACCGTATCTTCGTCATCGTGAATTCTATTTGGAGATTCCAAAGGTAATGAACCATCAACGAGTTTCTCTTCAACGACTTCGTATTGAAGCTCTGGCTCTTTTGACGATGAGGATTCCCATCCAACCGTTCTTTTCCTCGCAGGGGCAAGAAACGCCGCAGTCTCAAGTTTGGGTACAGCAGGGAAATACGCCTCGCTGAGCGAGCGACTGACAACGGTTCCTTCGTCTGCCGATGTATCTTGCTTCCGGCAGTTTTCCAGCAAATCGCGGATAAGGTTTTTCCCGATACGGTGATACTCGATGCCCGCTTCCATATCCGGCGATTCCGTCCCATCTTTCTCGAAGTCAAACACCAAGGCGGCACGGCGGAATTCCAGGATGTACCCACTTTCTATCGTGTCGAAAAAGCTACATGCCTCCTTCGCAGCATCTTCCGCGAAGATTCCATAGCGAATCGCCCGTTCCAAATAGAACCGAAGTATGCTCATCAGTTCACGGCTTTTCAACAGACGTTCCGGTCTGTCTGGCGTTTTCATGGCTGGGTCAAAGTGTCTTTGTAGAATACGTTCGCTCTGATATATCTGCTGAGAGATACTCTCTTTCAACTTATTGTAAGAGGAAATATCTCCGACATCGGAGTAGCACTTCACTTCGACCAGATTGCAGGTAATCACCCGGTCAATGGCGTTCAAATCAAACAGAGCCAAGTCCGTTCGATTCAGGCTGATGCCGTCGTCCACGTTTTCGATATCTTTGCCGGAACGATACAAGTCAATGTGTGCGTCAAGCGGGACGATTACCTGATTGTCCAAGGCGCCTTGATACTCCAGATAAAGCCTTGCCAGCGCAAGCCCAAGCGCCTCGGCTTGCTGCGTCGATGCGGAAATCAGCTTCAAAGCAAGCTGCCCTGACAATGAGCGCAAGTTCGCCATTATCTGAGATGCCTGCGCATTGTCAATCGTGATTCCACGCTCGGCAAGGATGGGCTGGAGCATCGCCCTCAGTTCATCCCCGGAACGCGATGATATTATCAGGTTGTGAGTGGCATTCGTCTTCGAACCCGGAACAAAATCTATCAGGTAATCAGGTCTGTTTTTCCGACCGCCGTGGTCGAAAAACTCAATGCCCATGTATCGGTCAATCGTGAAAACCCAATCACTCACTTGATGAATTTCGTAAATCAACTCGCGGCTCTCCACCGTCAGGCACAACGTCACTACCGGCACGGAATGGAAGTCCGAACCACCTGTGGCAACAGCGGCAGTAGCCATGCAAATCTGGCGGCTCAACTCTGCCAAGGAGTCGAAAGAGAAGTCAGCCTTTTCGAGCAAGGCGGTGCTCGGTTGCCCGACAATCGGATGCTTCCTCCAGAGCGTACCCGTCTCATCGTCCGTGAAGTCTACTTCAAAACCCTGAATCAGCCCGAAGAGCGGGACATTAACATCCGGTTTTTGCATCACCGACAATTCTTCCGCTGGGAATACATCCATCATGATGCTGATATGCGCTTGGAATTTTTCGGCTTTTTCGTGAAACTCCTTAACGTCGTACCGGGCAAGTTTCAACTTGGTAAACAAATGGCTTCCCGTTGAAGTGGCAAACGCTTCGACTTCCGCTTTCACAGTATTGTCCGCGTGAAGCAAAGACTCCAGTGATTCGCCGAGCGCTGGGGAATCGGGGTCTACTGCGAACAAACGGAGGTCATAACGCAAATCAGCGTACTCTTTTTTCTGCTGCAACAGAGTCATCGCTTCTGCCAATACTGAACCGGAACCGGGATTGAATACATTTAGCGAAAGTTCGCATACATAAGGGTGCTGAGTGAGATAGCGTTCAATTTTCTCAGCAATCACATCACCGGTGATATCCGCCCCTACATCAGCAGGCGCACTCAGGCCAAGCGCCGAACAAATCTCAGACATCAAACCCCTCGTATTCACTTCGGACGTAGGCATATAAACCGCCCAGAACACATTGAGATTATCGATAGCGGCAAATATCCGACCATCGCTGCTCGGTAAAGCCACAGGGAAAGCATAGGGGCGCAGAGAATCCAGTAACGCTTGGCGAACGCCGGGAATCATCTCCTTGCTCCCGTTCTCTATTTTTTTTAGCCAACTTTCGCCTGTGGCTGCCCAACAGGAAAACCACTGCACACGCAAAGGATGCGTGGGCGAAAGTAATAGAGCCTCTTTTTTGTGACCGCGATAATCTGTCAGAATCACATGCAGTGAATCTATGGACAGTACATTGCGAATCGTGCCTATCAGGGAATGCAGTTTCTGACCTTGCGCGGTGTTTGCTTGGCGTAACAGGCTACCCAACAACTCAATATAAGCATTGGCATAGTTCAAACATTCTTGTTTCGCATCGCGGTATACGAATCCTTGTGAAATGCAGTTGGCGTCCCCGCTGCGAATCATCTCAAACATAACCTGCCTTGCGCTGTGATAAGCTGCAAGTGCCGGTGTTTCTGGGAATTGGATTTCAGTTTTCTGAGCAGGCGCTACCGCCCCTTTATCAACGAGCATTCTGAAATTGAACGTCTTTTGCGGCTCTGCCAGTATCGCTTGTTCAATCTCTTTCAAAGCTCTCGACACAGGAACCTGCCAGGTGCCTTCGCCCTCGAACTTAATATGGAGCGAATCTTGTTTCGCATTCTTTCTGTTGTTCTCCGCCCATGCCGCTCCTAAAACAGCTATGTCTGTACTGCGTTCATCGCCCAAGGCGGTCATTTGCACTGTAAATAATGCGTGTTCAAGGCTCGTCTCTATCTGGATGGCGCGTTGCGGCGTATCCCCTTCAACTGTTCCGTTTTCCAAGATATAGAACAAGGGGCTTTCAACTGAAGAGTCTTCGGCAAGAGGCATAGGGTCATCGTCCGATGTCCAAGGGGTGATACGGATATAGTGCCACCCTTCATCGAAATCGAACTTATTCAGTTTTGCGATGTTCGTCGTGCATTTTGTCCGGTTGCCAGACCATGCCTTCACCATTTTCGCTTTGCCAACTGCTCCGCCGTCTTTTGAAACAATCTGAACCTTAAAGTATTCTAAGCCCCGCACCTTTACTGGGAGAGGATTCACCTCGAAGCTGATGTTCATCTTTCTGGTCTTGCTCGGTATCAACACTTTTTGACCAGCCAGCTCTGAAAGCCTCTCGTCTGTTTCCTTTTCCGAGACTTCCGGCAATTCTGTCTCAACAGAGTGAATCCTGATGGCGTCAAGGTTCAAGTCCTCTTTGAATATCCATTTATGAAAAGACAAGTTCCACCATGCCTTTTCACACGCAATCAGCGGCATCCATGCTTTTGTTTCCTGTACATCGTATTTGCCGAAGAAAGCTACAATGCTTTTTTCAAGCTGCGCATCCTTTAGATTCAACCCTGAAATCCGTCCGAGAACAGACTTATGCGAATCTATAAGCTCCTGCACAGTATTGAGATTCCTGATGATTCTTGCCTCAAAATTCACGGTCTCCAAAAATACCTTGAAATCCGGTACCAGGGAAAGCTCGTACAATGACGCGCCAAGCGTCTCGCCATCAATCCCATTTTCCATTGCTGTCAGCAGATAGCGAACCATTGCCACTTCTCCAGCGGCAGAATTCTTCTCTTGTGACAAACACCGGAAAAGGCTCCGCACCTGCCCGGCGAGGGTCTGTGGTACACGGTCGAGCAACGATGACAGCACAGCACCAAATATACCTTCAAACGATATATCTTCAAATGTGGCGACACCGAATGAATCCTCCGCGCTTGTGCGAAGATGAGATGGGATAAAAACAAGCAAGCAGGGACGCAGGTTGCCCTCGCTATCAGGATTGCGCAGTTCAACCAACTTGGTGGAAGTAATATGGTATGGCTTAGACACTTGGTCGTTTTGGCAGAGAATAAAGATATTCTCGTTCGCTGTAGCTTTCCGCAAATTGATACAGGCTGTCTCCATGACTTCGGCGTCAAGGTCTGCTACCCGCATACAATGACCTGCTCCTCTTACGGAAATCATTTGCGCCAACTGCGGGCAGAGAGCGTCGGCAAGAGCCTGATTCAACTTATCGGATGACAGTTTTATAAATGTACTCATAAAGACCTCCTGCCGGTATTTTGCGTGCCCGCCTTTTCAATCACATAGCGCGGAGATACCCTTTGCGTGACATAAGCATCAGACAAATCCTCGAAGAACCCGATTTCCCTGAGCCGACGTTTGAATGCTTCCGCATTTAAACGCAACGCTCGCTTGTCAGCAATACTGCTTGACAGATCGTCCTCCGGCAAACGATCTATATACAAGCCGTATCTATTCCTGAGAAAATCGAGTAAATCCTCAACCCGGATGTCCCTCGTTAGAAAACGTCCTTCTTCCTGCGTCAAAACCGCGATTTGAAGAAGAACTTCAAGGAGCTTGCTTCCCATCGCAAATCGACGTCGTCCATCCCGAACACGCGGCTGGGCAAGCAACCCGTTTTCTTTGTTTTTCAGCAGCAGGGAATCCAAACATTCCGTGATGTACTGCCGATGGAAACGACCGCGATATGCCATGAGGATTTCAATATACGAATCAAAGGGATCCAGATTCATCCCCATGATGCTCTTGACTTCCGGGTCAACATCGCCGCTCCCATCTGTCATTTCCTCGATAATGGATGCCAGCCTTGCCTCGAAATATGGCTTGCGCAAGGAATCATACTCTTTGTTTTGCAGGACAACGAGGTCTTGCACACCAAAAACGCCGTTTGCGGGCGGCACGAGTTTCCCGGTCTTGTGGCACAGATAGTCCGACATTTCATCCAGCTTTTTGACCGCGAAATTGGCTTGTATGAAAGCGGGGATTTTCCTGTAAATGCTTTCAGCTGATAGCTGTGCCAATTGGGTCATTTGCGGATTGTTGACATCGCCCATATCGACGACCAATGCGATATGGTACGGGCAGCCGTCCATTGCATCATCGAAACTCGGATTCACCGGGCACGACGTAATCCCACAATGGGTATTTCCGCAATGCTGCTTCACAAACTGAGGCAAAAGTTTCAGCAGCTTGATGTGATACAGCGATAAATGAAACGCCATGAGCGTTTTCAAATAGTCCACCAATACAGACCTCGGTATGAATGGCTCATACGCCAGCAAACGGAGAATATCATCAGCAAGAATGTCGGATTGCCCAATACACAACGGCTCAACGCGAACAGGCTCTTTGGAATCCTTTGCGTCCTGCGTCACTTGGCTGTCCAAGCGCAGAAGCGCCTGCGTTTCCACGTCGATGGAGATGTTGGGATTGTATCGATCAGTCACCATGTCAATCGCGGTGAAGAAGAAGCGTTTCAGCAAATCCCTGACAGCCTGCCCCCTTCCTTTGCGGGCATAGAAAAGCATCCAGTACAACTGCTCGGAAGCATTGTAGTCCCTCGAATGCTTGGCATTGCGGAACTTGTATGTGTTCCCATGTAATGGGCGTGGAGCCGCAAACGACTGCTTCGCCTTGCCCCTGTTCACGACATCCATCAAATCGGTCTCAATCCACTTCTGGACGATTTGAGGATACTGCTCGAAGCCTTCAAACCACTCCGGGTGGTCAAGGAACTCCTCTGTGAATTTGTCAATTTCAAGGTCATTGCTCCTTGCCGGTCTTCGACTGGTATACCCATCGTACTTCAATCTCGGAAAGAGCATTGTGAGAACCCTGTCCATTTCAATATGCTTGAAGTCTATATAGGTTGTTTTCTGAATGCGGAACTCTTTGTCCCTGCCTTTAATACTCAACAGCGCCCCTCCTCTCGATACGTTCCATATGCAGTACGCTCTGGTCATCTCGCCTGATTTGATAAAACTCGACGCCGTTTTCGGTCAGTAAGACTTCCTGATAGGGAGCAGCGGCCAGAATATTTTTAAATACTGAAAGGCTGAGATAGAACCCTTCCTGTTCCTCAATGTTGGGGATATACCCGCTATTTAAGCGTGTCAACATCTCATGTACGTCAAGGTTGATTTTCATTGATGCAGACTGCCCGTTCTGGTCTGAACGATACACCAGCAGGAGACTGTCTGGTAGGTACTCCAAGTACGCATTGCCTCCATCCCGAATCCTTTGGATGGAGAAGCATTCACCATCGAAAAGGCGGTAACTGCGAATCGTTCCTTTCTCCACATGCCTAACGCGGAGTGCCAGTTGATTGCCGAGGCTTTCTGGCGCTGTTAGCCCCTCCCCACGATTGATGGCAAGAATGTACTGTTCTGCACTTTTGTTTGTATTTTCAGCGACATCCTGAACCGTTTTCACAAAACTGTTCACGCCTTTGTAGGGGAGCATATCCATCCAATCGCTTTCGTTATTGCCCCGGCACTCAAAAAAATACCTTCTGCGCAGGTGCGACAGGTAACGGTGATGCCTGCCCATGAGGTTCGTTCGGTTTCCAGAAGAATAATCCCTCGGCAGCGCATGATAAAGCGTATCAATGATGACATCATCGTAATCGCCACGAGTACCAAAAGAAAACCGGTTGCCGCTTTTCGCTCTCGGAGAGAACATTCCTAAATGACGATCAAGCGTGGGATTGCTCACATCGGCCATGTCGATTTCACGCAGCAAGGATATAAACCTGTCTTGGTTGGCGTTGCTGCCTCCCATCCATGAGTTGAAATAATAGCTGTCAAGGATGAGGTTCTGTACTTCTTCACCGCCGTTTTGGTACAGAGAGTGGATTTCATCACAGTTGCGCACACCGACCAGCATGAAAGAAAGCGCGGAACGCAAATCCCTCATCGTGATGTGCATCCGGCTACGGAAGTGCGTGATGGTGTACAGATACTTCAGGCGTTCAACGACTTTGGCCCCGGCAACATCGTCCTGAAACGTCTGGATATTGTGCCTGATATAGCATCTCTCTTTAATATCACATGACTCGCAAGCTGACCAATAGTCTTGCTGAATCATTCTCTCCAGCATCCGTTCCATGATGGAATCCTTCTCGCCGCTGCCTGCAACAACAGAACGCATATTCAAGTTAATGGTCATCACGCCGAAAACCGGTTCCGGCATGGCATTCAAACCTTGCTGGACGATTTGGGACAGCAACTCGAATTTGTCGCTGTGTTCAATCAAGAAATCTACCAGACGGCCTTCGTTGATGGCGATGATGCGCGTCTGTGCATCCGGCCATGCTGCAGAGCCCTTGCCCGCATAGGGGGCAAAGAACTTGGAAAGAACATCGTCATTCTGCTCGTTGCCCTCGTCCTGGCTTCCGTCATAATTGCTTTGAAATGTATGCTCATTAAGGCGGAACAATGCCCCGTTTGTGCCTCTTTGCATCGTTGCCCCTTTGCTTTTAAGCACAGACTCAAACTGTTGGATGAAAGCGGTTTTTCCATCACCGGCATTGCCGCTGATGATAACAAGTTTTTGTTCCCCCGCCAATAGGGACGGAATCAACTTTTCGTCCAGCAGCGTAGGGATATAGGTCGCCTTGCCGATTTCGTCCAGTCCTCTCGTTCCCGCATTTGAGACTTTGCTCTGGCTGAACAGTGTCAGGAGATAGGAAACATAAGGATTAAAGTTCGTCCTGTCAGATGCGAAGCTAACAGGTATACCGGCAGTTACGGCGACAATCCCAAGGTTATCTGCCGTCGTATTTCGGAACTGTGTAATCATCGACAGGGCAGACAAAAGTTCCTCTGTCGAAGCAAATCGGTCAGCGCGATTGGGCGCAATAAGCTTCTCGATGAAATTTATGAACGTCTGTGTCAGTTCACTCCCGCCTTTGAACTGGCGAATATCCCTCGGCGGAGTATTGAGCGGAGGGTTCAACTCGCTGAATGGGTATTTTCCGGCAGTCAGGCATTCATATAATGTGATACCCAGAGCATAAAGGTCGCGGTCTATGCGGTCTTGCTCTTGCGGTTCAACCGTAAAGTCGTAATCGGGTGGAATGTATCGCTTTGTACCACCGCCTCCGGCATGAGTGTCGTCTGCCTTTACAGATACGTTGAAATCAATGATGCGAACACCGCTATCTGTCCAAAGCAAGTTGGATGGCTTGATGTCTTGATGGTATACCCCATTCTTGTGCAGGTGGGCAAGACCTTCTGCAGTTTCCCTTACGATACGGACGCAATCATTCAAGGAAAGCGTGTCTGCATCCATCATATCGGACACATCCAGACCATCCAGATACTCGAAAACGATGTAAGGAGTCCTTTCCGTATCAGTAAGTCTGTCAGCCCAAATCACTTTCACGACATGATGGTGTTCAGGCAATGCGCTCAAAGCCTTGTATTCTTTCCGCATCCGTTCGTAGACGCTAAGTCTGTCTTTCGTCACCAGTTTAATGACTCTAACCACATCGCCGAAAGCGTCAAACACCTTGTATGTTACGCCAAATCCGCCTGTACCGAGTTTCCTTTGAATCCGAAACCGCTCGGCGAGGATGAAATCCTGTGGCAAGTCGAGCAGCATCTCCGCCGTGAGCGGGGGCGAAGCTGCGTTTTTTGCCGCCGAAACAAGTATCTCTCCTGCAGCTTCCGGCAATATGATTGCTTCTAACGCTTTATCCGCAACAGCAGCGCTTAAATGACGGTCTTCCGGGTCAAACTCACAGAACTTTTGCAGCCATTCATCTATGCCAACCGGCAAGTCGCTATTTAGTTCCGAGGCTTTTAACGGGAATTTACCGTCTGCTTCAAGCATCTGATCTGTGCTCTCGAACGGAGTCTCACCTGTCAACAGTTCATAGAAAATCAGTCCAGCCGAATACAAGTCCGAGGAGATGCTGGCTTGGGTTGGGTCTTTGTAGCATTCCGGCGCTTGATACTCATCTTCAAGGTCATTTGCGATTTGATATGCTATAGTGGATGTTCGATTCTTGCCCACGCGGGCGTAATCAAAACCGGTAATACGTGCGATACCGCCCTTTGAGACAATGATGTCGTCCGGCGTCAGGTTTCGATGGATGACTTCATAGTGATGCGCATGGTTAAGCGCCGCCAATACGCCGTGCATGACTTGGAGTTTCTGGTCAAATGTCAAAGCGAGCGACTGCTTGATGATATGCAGCCGTAATACTTGGCCGGGCGTATCTTCCGTCACGAGGACGAAGCGGTCTTCTTCCTCGGTGGGGAAGAAATCTTTGACCGCAAGTATATTGGCGTGTGTGGGCATGTGCGCAACTGCCCTGTAAGCGTTACTGATGCGCAGCAATTCCTCTTTTCTTGATGCCTCATCCTGATAGGGGTCTGCCTGATAAATGCGTAGTCTTGCCTGCCCGCCGTTTTTTCCAAGTAGGCTATGTTTGGCGCGATATTCCGTATATCTATCCGTACCTCCGAGTCTTTCTTCCACCTGCCACTCACGAAAGACTGTTGCCGTGTTCTTTGGTTTGCCACGCCCTGTAATCACCTTGGCAACATGAGAAACATAGGGCTGGATGTCGTCCAAAAAATGCGAGGGTGTTTTCGACTTATCTTGGAAATATTTCAGACAATGTTTGATGTCTGTAACATCCGGGCTGTCGCGCCCGTCGCGGTCGGTCAATGTGGCGTCATCAGCCGTCAGCAAAACCGCCGCATGGACGTATACCTTACGCAGTTCGTACTGTCCAGGGTTGCTGTCGGTGATGATATTGTGCAAGACCTTGGCATGGCTGCGGAGTTTGGCTAAAGGCGAGACAAAGGGCTGCCGCCCTTCCGGATACCACTTGGATCCAATCACGTCGATATTTCCACCTGTTCCTTTAATATCGACCAGATAAACGGCATGGGGCGCGATGATCGCCACATCAATTTCAAAGACTTCGTTATGTTTGCGCATCTCGAAATTGTGAATGACAAGCCAGCCGTCCGGCAGACGGTCACGGAGGAAGCCGATGGCTTTGCGTTCGGCATCGTTGACAGGTTGCCCTATGGGTAAGACCTTTGCCATCATTCCCCTCCTTCTTCGATTGCGTGTTCTACAAGCGCACGTGCTTGGTCTTCGAGTTCTGTCGCCAACGCTCGATTTTCCCATGCCTTTTCAGCTATATTGCTAATACTGTGCCTTCTGTCTGCATCAGGCCAATAGATAAGTATTTTTTCGGCACCGCCTTCTTGCAAGACGGGAATGGATGTCCCTGCCGAGTGGCGCATCACAAGTCTCTGCCCAAATTCAGTAGCAAGATACACGGTGATATATCCGGCATCATACGGGTCATTTGGTATCAAGCGCATCACAGCTTCCGTAACAGTTTTTCCGATAATCGCACGACTCGCAAGAACAGGTCTGCCAAACAGGCCATACCGTTGCCCTACACATTGGAAAAGAACGTATCCGGGATGCACTATAAATTGTTCAATACTTGGAGTACGTTCAGATATTTTCGTTTTGCTACGCTGCTCTAAGGTCACGAGTTCACTGCCTCCCAAGAACTCATACCCGCTTTCTTCGACACGATTGCGTTTCATAATCGGTGGACGCAATGATTTTGCGTATGTCCCCACTTCAACCAATGGAACAGCAGCTTTTTCGATTGCTTCACCAACATACCCGACGTAGTGAAATGCATCCAGCCTCGCAAACAAATTGCTTACTGTTCTCGTTTCAACGGCAAATGACTGCACATGACGATGCTTCCAATCAACAGGGCCACCGCCTATTTCAAGTTCTAAATCTGTCGTGGCGTCTTTCAACAACCGGTTCGCTTCTACACGCAAATCCGCAGCTCTCTGAACCAATTCGTGTGCCGGTTCCTCCACCGCGCCAAGGCGGGGAACAGGGAGGTCGGCAAGATGAAAGGGTTCAATATGTTGTATAATTGCACCATATGTTCCCGAAACTACAAGAGGGACCCCAAATCTGCTGGATAAGAACGAATATAGGAATCCTGGTTTTATTTTTTCGTTATTTGGAACCACACGCATAAAATGTTGGGAGCCTGCCATTCCACTCATATCTATACGGGAATACGCCGTTCTTCCAATAGTCCCAGAACAGGTGATTAGCGTCCAGTCATTTTCAATCAGCAATTCCGGCGATGAAGCCGTTTGCCTTTTCGATATGAAGGGCAGGTGTGTAATATCCGCATCAAGTATGTCTGTGCTTCCCAAAAAAGGCACACCACACTCGCTGCTATCAACATACTGGCGTGCAAAACGAGGGCCATTGAAAATCCCTCCATTATACCCAACCGTCAGGCTGTCCAGTCTCTCTGTATGATGCTTTTTCAGTAGCGCTCTCGCCTCAACAGCACCTGAAAGATACGGCCCACAATCCAGCCGATGCCCTTCGCTTAAAAGCAGCTTGCTTGGGACAACCTTTGTTTGAAACTTCCTGCTCATAACGTCACCTCGCCCGTTTCGAGAAACTCTCGGAACTTATCCGCCACGATGGGTAGTTCATCATGCACCTTTTTATCGCGTCTTGTGGTACTGCGAATCTCCACTTGGTTGCCATGCCGGACGCGCTCTATCACTTCTTCATCGAAGATGAGTTCTTCACCGTCGGGTGAACGCCGGAATAGGGTATTTCCCCGCGCATCCACACCTGCGCGGTCTACAACCGCCATGAAGACTTTATAGTCGGGATGCGTCATCTGATTCAACTCCTGCTGACTGCGACGCCGCAACACCAAAAGACTGGGCAGTGCAGGGGTCAGACCGTATTCCTTGACTGTCACCTTGAACGGTTCTATTGGCAGGTCAACGCTGGCCATCACTTCGCAGTGGCGCAGTATCCACCAACGGATATATTCATCCCCCGGATTTCCCAACAAGCCATCTGGCAGGAGGATCCCTACCCGTCCTGTTCCGGGTTTGACCCATTGCAGGGCGCGTTCCACAAACAGCACCTCCGGTGGAATCCCACCAATATTCAGGTTGCCCGTGTTGCGGAAGCCACCCTCGCCGTCAGAAATCCAATTGTTGCCCAATTCGTAGCGGTTTAGCACCAAAGGGTCAGTCACCTTGTCCTGCGTGGAAAACCAAGGATTGAGCAGGACGACATCTATGCTCTCCAGCGGAATCACCGATCTGGCCGCTTCATTGCCATCCAAATCCCCATCCGGATAGGTGCGGGCATCCAACCGGAATACTCTCCCCGCATTGCCGGAGGTAAACAACAGGTTTATCCTGCTGGTAACGGCAAGGAACGGATCAATTTCACACCCGAAAGCATTCTTCGCCGCCCAAGCCTCTGCTTCGGCAAGCGCCTCTTTCAACACGCCGTTGGTCGCTGCCTCTGGGCTTGTCCCGCAAACAGCAAGGTGCTGTCTGAAAATATATTCTGCAGTCATAGCAAGGAAAGTTCCCGTGCCGCAAGAACAGTCCAACACCCGCTCGCCGCATTTGGGGTCAAGCATGGATACAGCAAGCTCGGCGACATTCAGCGGCGTGGGATAACGGCCTTCTCTGCCGTCCATGACACCACGGGCAATCGTTCGAAATGCGGTTGTCCGATATTTTGGCTGCGTATCTCTCAGAGCATAACGAGCAAGCTCCTTCACCACAACAGCGGTTTCTTGCGGAGCCAAGTTCAACTCCCAGCCACGGGCGAGCAGACCTGGTTGCCATGCCTTAGCATTGGTGACTACCTGACTGATGCGATCAGCGATAGCCTGTTGCCCCTCTTCGGTATAAGGTTCTTCACCCTTTATCCAGAATTGCCTGTCGCCAATCGGTTGTGTCTCGTCGTGCATTTTTGCAAAAACAAGTACCGCCAGCTGCCTGAAAGCATCCTTGTGGTCTAAACCAAGGTTTCTGTTCAAATATTGCAAGCAACGGCTCAGCGCATCCTGGAGACCTTCTGCATATGCCGCTACCTGAATCACGCCGCCGGTTCTGTTTAAATCCGTGGTACCTTCGTCGGGCGCAGGCCACACGCCAATCGGCTTTAGAATAGTTTCAAAGCGGGTCTGTTCAACCCGTACCATGAATTCTTCTTGCCCGTTTGTCCACATGCCAAGGGAGGCATTTGGCAAGGACTCCATCAATTCTCTCAGCGTCTGCACATCAGCATCGGCTTCTTGGAAAGTACGGAGTTTGTCCCGCTTCCTCTGGTTGACACAAACAATGATGCGCTGGAGATTGTCATTTGTGTGCTCCGCATTCGATTGGAATATGGCTATATCAATTCGTGCTCTCCCGCGACCGGCAATGCGAGGATTGTAGTTTGTTTCCAAGTCGCCTCGATTAAAGCCATATCCCTCAATCAATTGGCGCAAAACCTTTTGTACGAGCAGCTTTTTCGGATTGGCTGTCTCCGTATTTCCGGTCAGTATGTCGATAAAGAAATTCTCTGGAGCGTTTTCTTCTTCGGCTGTTTCGGTGTTGATGTCGATGTTTTCCAGCTCGCTCATTGTTCCCTCTCCATACGAAATTTGCGGTATTCTTTTGCAATCACGGGCAGGTCGTTATCTTCCTCTTTTTCGTTCCGCGTAAGGATGCGCTCTACAACTCTGCCGCCGATTCGCAATCTTTCAACCTTTTCGACTGGTTTGACGATTTCATCTCCATTAGGGGTGCGCTTATATAGCTTGTTCCCGCGACGGTCATAGCCCACCTTATCTGCCACCGCCATAAATACAGGATACTCTGCCATGCCGTTCATGGCTTCATGCAACTTTTCCTGATCACTTTTCCTGCGCAGGAAGAGCAGGCTGGTCAGAATATTGACATTCGCCTCGGCAATGAAGGCTTCCACCGGCAAATCAACCGATGCAAGGACTTGTGTTTCCCGCATAATCCACCAGCGGATATATTCGGAAGCCGGATTCCCAAGAACGCCATCCGGCAGGACGATTCCCATACGTCCAGTCCCCGGCTTCAGCCACTTGATACAGCGTTCGATGAATAGGATTTCCGGCGACATACTGCTTTTCAAAGTCTGTGTCTTACGGAAACCACCTTCGCCATCCGCCTCCCAGTTATGCGCCAGTTCATATTGTTCGAGTATGTGGCGGTCAGTAATAGGTATATCAGATCCAAACGGCGGATTCGTTGCGATGATGTCCACCGTTTCAAAGCCAATCTCTTTTTTAGCGGCGGAAACATCCGCCATATGACCCAAGGGGAATTCCAGCGAATTGAGGTTATAGATATGCCCTCTGCCGTCACCGGCCAGCACCATATTCATCTGTGCCGCACGAATTAGGAACGGGTCGAAGTCTGCTCCATAAACCATTGAGGCTGCATATTCACGCAGACGCTCATGGACGTTCAAAAACTCTTGTGTGTTCTCCGCGCCGGCCTCGGTATCTTGCTCTTTGCGGAACTTCTCCAACATATTGGCCAATGTCGCTACCATGAAGCCACCTGTTCCGCAGGCAGGGTCAAGTAGACGTTCGTTCTCTTGGGGGTCCAGCATATCAATCACCAGCTTGACCACGCCTCTGGGTGTAAAATACTGTCCACGATCTCCGCGTAGGTTCACGCCGACAAGCTCTTGATAGGCGACACCTTTTGCATCAACATCGGTTCTCGTGAAATCGTACTTCGCAAGCTCGGAAACGATGAAGGCCAACGCCCGGTTGGACAGGGTGATTTCCTCGTTACCACGAAAGATATTGTTGTACTGTTTCTTCACCTCGGAAAAAAGCGAATTAATCCTCTTTTTGATTTCCTTTTGGCCTGCTTCTTTGAATTGCTCTTGCGGGCCTGCCCAAAACCGAGGCTTCCAAGACTGCCTCTGCTTTGAGCGCAAGCCTTCATCGTGCATCTTGCAGAAAATCAAGTATAGGAACTGCCAAAATGCGGCGTCTTTGGGCATCCCCTCGTTGCCGTGGATGTAATTGTGGCAGCGACGGAAAGTTATTTTCAGCATTTCATTGTCAGCAATGCGGGTGTGAGCATCGGATAGGACATCCTTCGTGCCGACAGATTCTTCCGCCATCGGCCAATCACCGATAGGTATGCACTTCGCTTCAAAACGGGTTTGCTCTTTCTGTATGTAGAAGAAATCCAATCCGTTCGTCCAAAGTCCGAAGATGATGGAATCAACATCCTGCATGATGGCCTCGATTTCTTCCAAATCCTTGGCGGCTTGGTCAAAATCACGGATTCGCACAACATTTTTACCGATGTTCGGCTCCGGCCGGCAAATCACCGCACGGCTCAGATTTTCCGCAATATGCTCCCGTTCATGATGGAAAATCGCAACGTCAATTTTCTTTCGACCCCTAACCGTATAGTCCAACATCATATCATCTGGGGAAAATCCGTATTCATGAATAAGCGCACGTACAACCCGCTGGCGAACTAATTCCTTCTTCGTCTCTTTAATCTGCTTGCCGGATACATAATCCAATGTATAGCCAGCGGGGATAGTGCTTTCGGCTTTGCTTTTCAACTCGTTCGTCATAAGACCTCTCCCTGTCTTGTACTTCGCTTGCGGCAAACATGGCTGAGTTTATGTTTCATGCCGTCACTTCGGCAACTCATGCGTCTTCGGAGGAATCAAGGAATTCCACAATGTCGCTTACATCAACTTGCAAGGCATCGCATAGCTTGAGCAGAATATCCATGCTCACATTCTCGTGGTTGGATAACTTTACAATGGTAGCCGAACTGATACCGGCCAGGCCCTGCAAGTCTTTCTTCTTGAGGTCTCGGTCAATCAATAGCTTCCAAAGCTTCTTATAACTGGGCTTTTTCATAATGACTTCACACTTTCCACTTTCCACATTTAGTATAATTATCCTTTGTCCTTTGTCCTTTGTCCTTTGTCCTTTGTCCTTTTGTCCTTTTGTCCTTTGTTGCTTGTATTCTATCAAAATAACTTCAAAAGCGCAATAAAAATATTGTATTCTTAAAGAATTATACCATAAACAATACACACACGAGGCACGAGGAAACGAGGCAACGAGGGTATTAACGGTTTGCAGCAGTATTATATGAAACGCCTGTTTGCTTTGCGACGTCCTTAATACTGAGCACAGGCTTTTGTTCGATGAAGTCATAGACAATTGGCAGACTCTTCACGTTTTTCACAAACAGATCGAGTCTTTGTTTATTCTTATAGCTTAATTCGTGAGCCTGTCCAATTTGATTTATTGAGTTATCCGATGAGTTAATTTCTCCTTGGACAAATAACTTTATCCACTCCATATGCTCTCCAAAATGCTGAACACCTCTAAAATGTTTCAAACATTCGTCATTATACTCATACAGAAAATCTGATAAAGATAAGACCGGTCGTGAAAGTATGTGTTCCTTCATTAAAACAGCAACAGGCAATAGGCGACCTACACGCCCGTTTCCTGACTCAAATGAATGGATAGTCTCAAATTGATAATAAATCAAAGCCGCTTTTACCAGCACATTCACCTTACCTGTTGTTTGGGCAAACGCATTTAAATCTTCAAGCAAACTTGGAATAAATTCAGGTATTGGAGAATTGTATTCTTCACTGCTTGTAGAGTAGTTAGGGTGCATTAAAATGGTTCTGTTCTAAAATCACCTACCAGTCCATCGGTTACACCACTCATGACGGAACTATGCAGATCACAAAGCAACTCATCGGTCAAAGCCTGACCGTTATAGCTCTTTGCTGCATTGTAGCAATTTAATGCAGGTCGCTATTCTTTTCATGAGCAATCAATGCGTCTTTACAATCAACAACAATATTGTCAATAGCACGGGATTTACAAGCCTCATTAAGGACAATCATATTTTCAAACGCATCCATGTGTAGCATATAGCGTGATATTCCTTCTAAAGTGCCTAAGACACGATGTACATGTATCAACATCGCTGATAACTTATCATCTACCTTTAGATACTGCATAATTGTACATAAATCTGTTGGGATAAACTGGTAGTGTTGCATTTTGCTTTTGGGGGGTAAATAGCGAAAAAAGTCTCCGTTTTTAATAATCATTACGCTGCGTTTTGTGTATAGAGAAATTACACATCCGGGCAGCCGTGTAAAGCAGCTGCCCGGCTTTTGCGTTTAGGAGGATCTGTATTCCAATGC
>Ga0153921_1000447_pt1 | contig 22587 bp, 23 predicted proteins | sample TSNJ005MetaG_FD_104691 | JGI IMG/M metagenome (GOLD analysis project Ga0153921, IMG submission 104691) | Attine ant fungus gardens microbial communities from New Jersey, USA - TSNJ005 MetaG | ecosystem: Host-associated > Fungi > Mycelium > Unclassified | place: USA: New Jersey, Brendon T. Byrne... | reverse complement strand
CGGAGATACGGCAAGGCAGATGGTCTTTTCTGATCGCTCCGGGTCTGCCACGACCAGATTTGTTGTTATAGGGTCAAGTCCACGCTCCCGGCATTCTACAGAAGCGTAAAACGACTTCAGATCAATACAGATATAGATTCTGTTCGTATCCATTTTACGCCCCCTTACTCTATTGTAATCCTTTTGACCTTTCTCATCTGTACTTTCGTCTTTGCTGCTTTTTCTTCCTTAAATATTGCTGCCATTTTATCAAGAACATTTCCTGCTGTTTCTATCTCCCTGATAGAGAGGGCTTCTAATAATTTCTGCCCATAGTAAATAAATTCCTTCAGGATGTTCTGCATCAGTTCCTTTCCGCAGTCGGCAAGTTCTATGGTAACAACTCTTTTATCTTCTTTACCTCTTTCCCGGCAGACCATTTGTTTTTTTTCCATTCTAGCCACAATTCCGGTTGCAGTATTCAAGGGTACCTCAATGTATTCTGCAATTTGCGTCATATTTATATTGGTTCTGCGGTAAAGGAGTAATAAAATCAACAACTCATTTTTTGAGCAGTCCAAAAGTATATTCTCCCAAGTCTCCGGTGAAATCAGTACTTTGATTTGATCAATATATTCAAATAATATGTCTTCTAAATTATTCTTATCTATTTTCAATTTATTTCTCCCTTCGAAGTAATTTGATTCTACTCTGGGAATATTTGTTTGTCAACTATTATTTTGCTGCAGTTCAGCCAAAGTGAAAATGAGTCATGGCGGTGGCTGCGGCGATTGACGACATTTACATCTTATCATCAAAATATTTTTCGAATTTTTGCAGATAATAGTTTCGTGTTACTTCATAACAACATGAACAGGAGGAAAATATTATGGCAAAAGACAGTCAAATTGATCCAAAGGAAGTACGAAAGCTGAAATCGAATGGTGGACCAACCATTGCCAATGATGAGCCAGATGGCGAGAGCAGAAATGCGAAAAAACAATCCGGTAATAAAAATGATGTTTAATTAATGAGACCACCTGCACTGCTTTAATACATGGGGGAGGAAAAGCCAGGATCTTCCAATCTTCTCTTCTCCCAAATCCGTATTTTTACTATCTGTCATGCTGCCTCCCTGTCGGTTGATTTTATGCAAAGTAATCTTTTTTGCATTTCGGAAAAGCAGACGTTTTCCAGCGCAGTCCTATATTTTTCACGGTTTTATCCGATTGCAGAAAAATAGCATAAAATCCCGAACTGTCATTACACTGAACATCAATATGGTAATACCGCTTTCCTACCTTTACAATATTCCATTGATGACTGGGATTAATGCTTGCTTCAGTAGCATGGACATAATAACATTTAATCCCCATTCCATCGCAAAGAGCCTTAAATGCCCTGGCATAACCGCTGCACTGGGCTTTCTTTTTTACAAGAGCTCCATAAGCCGTATTCGCTTTTGTGGTTGACCAGTCTAAAGAATATTCATAAGAACAGATTTTTACCAGATAGTCGTGAGCTGCTTTGACTTTTTCTAAATCTGTCATATTAGGCGCTATTTCTTTTTTTAAAAACTTTTTTACTACGTTTTTTACTTTTGCCAATTCATCTGCAGTGGAATAAGGGCCATACACTGTACCATAACTATAATTTCCTTTTACTTTTTTCACTTTCATGGCAGAGCCAACGGTTCCCTTACTGCTAAAATAATAGCGCTTTCCTTTTATCTTTACCCATCCGGTCTTCCATTTTCCTTTGGCGGTAAAATAATAAGTCTTTTTGCCTATTTTCGTTTTACCGGTCTGCATTATGCCTTTCTGGTTGAAATAGTAAGTATTAGAATTTATTTCCTGCCAGCCCGTTAGTGGAGTTCCGGTTTCATCATAGTAATACTTTTTATTATCCACAGTCTTCCAGCCCGTTACTATGCTCACTTCCGTTTCTGCTGCCTGGCAAACAAAAGCTCCTCCCAAAGTTGCTAAACAAAAAACGAACAACAGTATTCTTAATTTCTTCATAACTCCCTCCTTATTTTTATTTCCAATGCTATCTATTTGTTTATCCTAAATTATAGCTTATGAATACAGATTTTTCAATCATAATCAGATGGATTGGGTGTATAAACTCCCTCTTTTAAAAAATTGGTTCAATGTACTTTTCAATAAGTTCTATTCTATCCCTGGCATTAGATTTAAAAAGAGAAGCTATTGATATCACCATGTTTTTCTTTGTGTTGACATAGATGACATTTCCTCCATCCCCCATTGCGGCGTAGCCATCCTCATAAATCCACCATAAATATCCATATGATAAATTGAATTTTTCCCATCGGCTATGTTTCCTTGTACTCTCGTCTATCCACCCTGCAGATACAATTTGTTTATCTTCCCATATTCCGCCATCCAGGCATAATTGGCCTATTTTTGCCATATCCGCAGGCGCGAGGGTAAGACCCCATCCTGCTGTATTTGTTCCAGCCAGGTCAGCAACCCAGCCGCTGATATTTTTTGCTTTATTAAATGCGAGTTGTTCCTCTTTACTATGAAAAATCACATTACCCGAGACAGTAATTCCCAATGGTGAGAATAAATTATCTGTTGCAAAATCAAGCACGGATTGCCCGGTTGCTTTTACAAGAATACCCGACAAAATATCCGGCCCTATAAGGGGCGTGTATCTAAATTCCCCTGTCTGACCCCTGCCTCCTAATAGATCAAGCGTAAATTTTACCCAGTCATCATTCGTGAAATACTTTATGTAGGGGGCAAACTTATATTTATACGGAGTTGTCATTGTCAGCAGATTTTTAAGTGTAACTTTCTGTATTGTTTTTTCTCTTCTTTGAACTGTGTAATCTGGAAAAAAGTCCAATACTTTCTGGTTGATACTTTCGATGTACCCTTTATCTATAGCAATCCCAATCAATATGGAAATAATACTTTTTGTCACTGAATAAATATGGATTCGGCTTGCAGCAGTGCATTCGTTAAAGTAGTGTTCATATAGCGTTTTACCATTTTTTAGTACAAGAATCCCCGCAGTATTACTATAACTACTGTTTATTATCTTTTCTAACTCTGTTATTTTTTCCTGATTCATATAATTTCCTCCTATACCTGTTTGGAATGGTTTGTCACCTGTTACATTATTTCTTTTCCACGGCAACCCAGATTTCACAGGTATAGTAAGGATTCGCCACATCTGCGGAAGGATAGGCTTCAAAATCCGTACCGCCGCAAGGCTGATATTCGCTGGTTGGGAAAAACTCACTGTAAATCTGCTGATAAAGCTTTACAAAAGCCTCCGGCATCTTGCCTTCACAAGTGAATACCACATAGGTGTGGGCGGGAATTTCCTCCACTGTCAGGCCATCATCAGTAACCGCAGCCCCATTATAGTGGGCGCCGATGGCATAGGGGAATTCGGCGTCGGCTGCGTCCTTGCCGAAGCTCACTCCGACAATGCAGTTCTTGAATATATCTTTATCCGGGATATATTTGCACAATGCGGGAATTGTACCGTCAGCGATGCATTCCTGCCAGAAACGTTTGATAATCTGTTCCGTTGTCATTTCAGCTTTGCGGGGGTTCCGCATCTTTTTGCAAACAATTTGAAATGCGCCTTTTGTTTCGATTCTGTAATTCACCATGTTTCCTCCGTCTAAAATCAATTTTACGAAAAGAGGGGAAAAGGATTTGAGTGCAACACCGCCCTGCTTTGCCTTCGATGGCGATACGCCGTGGAACCGTGCGAACGCCCGACTGAAGCTTTCCGGCGTATCATAACCATACTTGAGCGCAGCGTCGATCACTCGGACTCCGGATGAGGACAGCTCGTTTCCCGCCATGGAAAGCCGGCGCATACGAATGTAGTCGCCCAAGGTAAAGCCGCACAGAATGCTAAAGACCCGCTGAAAATGGAAACTGGACGAATATGCCTGTTTCGCAACTTCTTCGTAATCAATAGGTTCCTTGATATGCGCTTCCACATAGTTGATGGCTCGCTGTATGCCTGTAATCCAATCCATTTTCTTCTCTCCTTCCATTGTATTAATTTTAGGGGCAATATTCCTAAGCTTCATGACTTTTTGTGCGGAGTGGTGCAAACAAGTCTGTTGAAAAAGCGAATTAACCGGTCTTTATCATGAAGATGTAATCCGGTAGTAGGTTCATCTAAAAAATATAGCGTTTTGTATTACTACATTAAAAAGAATAACACCAGATGAGAATCTGGCGTTAAACTGTAGGGTTTGTTGAAAAGTGGCGTGATTTATTTACATTTGATTATGGAGTTTGTGCAGCATCATCATTTTCCTGATTATCATTCGGTACTTCATTTTCTATGATATCTTCATAAAGCGGCATTTTTTTTAAATTTGCCCATTCTTTTACTCCAATCGCAAGACAGTATATCACCCAGGCATGAAACACTACATCAATTATTGTAGCAAAATCAATATCAATAGTTAAGAACGACAATAATAACATGGTATCAAATACGAAAAGCACGAGTGCCACAAGGATAAATACTTTATATTTTTTAGATAATAAATAGCATATACCATAAAAAGCAATAACTATAAACGCTATAACTATTCCTATAACCAAAAATACGTTATCTCCAAATTCTTCTGAAAACACTTTCCCTATTTCGACAGAAAACGTTGGAAACGTAGCAGAAAACAAAAAGGTGATTCCGGAATTAACAATTGTTAAAATAACATTAATACCGGAAAGTGCAACAAGTAAAAGCAAATTGCTTCTACAGTTTTTAAATATTGTTTCAACATCAGTACGTTTTTGCATAAGCCACCTCGTTTTTTTAATTTAAATCGTTATTATGTGCCGTTTTTTCTTTTTGAATGATTTTATTTCAATAAATCTCTCATAGCTCCATCCAACTCGAAATCATCTATATGGTATCACGATTTAATCTCGATATCAAGTTCCTTTAGAGAGAAAAAAACAAAACCTACTGGCCTATTTTAGATGAAAACCGTAATCTTTTTATAACAAGCGTGAGAGTTGCAAAACTCATAGATACGGCAAAGCTTTCAAGCAGGTACAAAAGTACGGTTTTATCATAATCGAACCACTTGTATTCTGCAAGCAAAAATAGTTCTTCCCACAGCTTTCTTTCGGCAAATACGAATGTACCGTATATGGCTATGGTTAAGGCTATGGCATAGAGAATAACTCGGAGCGTTTTTATCGTTTTGGGTATCCTGATATGCAAGCCGAGATGAACACTCATAAGTACAAATCCCCAAGCAGTGCAAAGCATATGAAGTCCTCTGCTGAGTTCAATATTTGGCAGGCGAATACTACTAAACACCACGCCTGAAATCATAAGCGAACTGATAAGGCATCCCAAAACGGCAAGGATCAACAAAATATTTACCGCCGTTTGCACCGAACGCAATACCGTGTATTTTCCCTTAAACAATGCTTTGTACCATTTGTAATTCAGAATATTATGCAGAATGAAACACACAAACAGACCAACACCGGACCATTCGTGAAAAGCGGCGGAGGTCAGATGTTTTCCCATTAACAACAGAAAGAGCAGATACATTACAAGGTCAAGGGCGAGTTTGACGCCTCCTTTAAGCCGCATTATATCTGTTTTCATCAGAACCCGCTCTTCTCTTGCCTCACCTTCAAAAGCAGTAAACCACTTACTTCGCATAGCCAAGTCCTTTCAACCACTCGGCAATATCCGCCTGTGCATCTTCAATCTCGTTTCGGGATATGGACAGTCCTTTTGTGACAGCAGCATCCGGCTCAAGCTCGGCTATAGTTTGATTGGTGTCGGAAAAGCCGCTGCCGCCGTGGGTGTTAAAGGTGATGATGGTCTTGCCCGAAAAATCGTAGGCATCAAAAAAAGTGTAAAGTATCATCGGCATATCCGCCCACCAGTTAGGGTAACCAACAAATACCGTGTCATAGCTGTCAAAATTTTCGATGGTGTCCTTGATTTTCGGACGGGCATTGTTTTGCTGTTCTTCCTTTGCCAAATCCACCAGCTCATCGTGATCGGTGGTGTAAGGTTCTTCGGGCAGAATACGAAAAATATCGGCTCCCGTATTCTCCTGTATGACATATGCCATATATTGGGTGTTTCCTACGGTTTCACCGTCGATCACAACCGAGCTGTTATCCACATTGTCCGGCATAGAGAAGTAAACCACAAGTGTTTTTGAATTCTCCTCTGTCGAAGTGTCTGTACCGGGCGCAGTGGATGCCCCGGGTGTTTCCTCTAAATTATTTTTCGTTTCAGAATTTACGGGCGGCTGCGTTTTGCTGCCTCCCGTTTCGTTGTTACCACAGGCAGCAATGGATAATGTGAGAACACAACAGAGCATAATACAAAATATTTTCATAAGATTTTTCATCGACTTTTTCCTTTACCAGCTTTTCTTTTCTTTGGAGCAATCATGTTTCTGTTTGCGCGCCTCTACCATTTTTACAAACCATTCGACCATATTGGGATCGGAATGAGAGAAAAAGGAACTCGTGTTTTTGTCGAGGACGGCAATCTCTGTCATATCCTCTGCGCTCAGTTCAAAATCAAAGACATTAAGATTTTCTTCCATTCTCTCAATGTGGGTACTTTTCGGAATAACCACAACGCCACGCTGCAAGTGCCAGCGAAGAATAACCTGTGCAGCGGTTTTGTTATGTTTATCAGCAATGATTTTCAATTCGGGCAGTTCAAACATACCGCCGCGGCCTTCACCGAATGGTGCCCATGCTTCAAGCTGCAAGCCGTATTTTTCGTTCCATTCCTTTGCTCCGGTTTGCTGATTATGAGGATGCACCTCCACCTGATTGATCATCGGGCGAATTCTTGCAAAGGATGCGATATCCACCATTCGGTCAGGATAGAAGTTGGAAATGCCGATGGCACGGAGCTTGCCTTCTTCGTACAATTCCTCAAGAGCTCTCCACGCACCGTAATAATCGGCAAAAGGCTGATGCAGGAGCATTAAGTCAATATAATCGGTTCTGAGTTTTTTGAGTGAACTTTCAACCGACTTTTTACATTCTTCATAGCCGTAATGCTCTACCCAAACCTTTGTGGTAAGGAAGATTTGATTACGGGGGATTCCCGATTTTCCGACCGCACTTCCGACCTCTTCCTCATTAAAATAACTCTGTGCGGTGTCAATAGAGCGATAGCCGGCCTTTAAGGCATCAAGCACACAACGCTCACATTCTTCTTTTGTCACTTGATACACGCCGTAGCCTAACATCGGCATTTTTACGCCGTTTGATAAAGTAGCATATTTCATTTTTGTTCCTCCTTGACTGTAATCAAAAATTGGTATATAGTTTAAGTATAAGTCAACTATACAAGTTAAACCTAACTTTCAGTCAAGAGGTTTTTTGAAAATCCCAAAAATTTTTCGGAGGTATGTAATGCTTTACACCGTAGGCGAAATGGCAAAGCGGATCGGCGTTGCTCCTTCTACACTCAGATATTATGATAAAGAGGGGTTGCTCCCTTTTGTAGAACGCTCCAGTGGCGGTATCAGAATGTTTAAGGATGCGGACTTTGAATGGCTGCAGGTAATAGATTGTCTGAAAAAGACCGGTATGCAGCTTGTTGATATTAAACGTTTTATTGAAAAGTCTATGCAGGGCGATGAAACCATAGATGAACGCCTGCTATTGATTGTTAAGCAAAAAGAGGCGGTAAAACTCCAGATTGAAGAGCTTAACGCAACGCTGAAAACCCTTGAATTCAAACATTGGTATTATGAAACTGCAAAAAATGCGGGCACAACAGAAGTACCACGCAATATGACACTTGAAGAATTGCCGGAGGAATACCGAGAGGTGCGTAAAAAACTTCGGGGCGAATAACTGCAGGCGGCGTAGGAGTATATCCCACGCCCCTGTTTAATATTGGCATAAAGGTGGTAGATGAAATGAAATTCTTAATATATGGGGCCGGAGCAATCGGCCTTACCTATTCCTGGCTTCTATCTTCTTCGCATGACGTTGCTGTTTTGGTGAAGCCGGAAAGGGTAGCAGACGTACAAAGCGGATATAATTTTATCGTGCATGATTTGAGAGAAAAACCGAAGCATGATTTTAAGTTTGTTTATCAGCCCCGTATTGTTACCCAAATTGAAGATGATTACAATGCGATACTTGTTACCGTCAACCGTTATCAGCTAAAAGATGTTTTACCATCCCTGCAAAATTGTAAATCAGATATTATCTTTATGCAAAATAATTGGGACATATATAACGAAGTATCGCAGTATTTACAGCCACAACATTATTTAATCGGGTTCCCTTCTCAAGTGGGCGGTGGGCGTGAGAATAAACGCATTGAAGTAAATGTTTATAATGAGGGAACTGTTTTAGGCGAAGCAAACGGACAAATGACCGAGAGACTTGGCAATTACAAGCAAGCCTTTGAACTGGCCGGTTTGTCAGTAGAAATAAAAGACGATATATTGGAATGGCTAAAGGTGCATTATCTTCAACAATCCATAAGCGCGGGAGCAATTCTAAAAGCTGGGGACTATCATGCTTTCGTAAAAAGCTATAAGGCCGTAAAAGAAATGGTTTATGCTTTTCGTGAGGGTATTGCGGTATGCGAAGCCTACGGAGTGGATACTAAAAATATTTTCCCGGCAAGCATGTTCCGGTATCCTGCGCCTCTTGTTGCTATTGCCATGAAAAAAATGTTTAATCAAACGGATACCATTATGATGGTAACAGGTCATATGAAGCAAGGAATTAAGGAATGGATTGTTGGGTACTATGAAGTATTGAAAAGCGGAGAAGAAAAAGAAATTTCTATGCCTATGTGGAAATCCTACAAGTCCTATGTAGATGATTATGTTCATGGATTAGGGCATGACGATTATCTTCAATGAGGATAATTTTTCGACAATGCAGAGGGGGATAAGATGAAAAACAGGAGAATTTATACTTTGATTATTGCTTTAATTCTTTATATGCTTCTTTCAACAACTGCCTACGCAAACTCTTCATGGCATTGGCTTACAAAAACTCCATTTGATATTTTACCATATGCTGCCGTTTTGACTTTACTAATTGAATATGTCACGATTAAAAAACTAAACTCGATCATTCATCCTTTTAGGCTTTTATTAATTATATGTTTAGCCAATATGGCATCTTTTTTGTTACCATATGCCACATTGCTCATGCCTTCTGACGTTGGGTATACCTTTGAAATGTCAATCAAGTACTTACCTATATATATTGTTGGGTTTGGCTACCTTTTTTTAACTTTAGCCGCAGAAGTTCCTATCGTTTATATTAGTTTAAGAAATATCGTAACAAATAGGAAAAAACTCTTAATTTCAATAATAACTGTAAACGTAGTGACTACCATTATGGTTGCAGCCATTGAGAGGATATTTTGCAGAGGCTCCTGGTAGCTTATGGCAGTAATGCCAATTATATGCTTTTGGTCAATGGATTACCTTGTAATAAATAGTAAAATGCTGCAAACAGGAACGCTATCTATTCTGAACATGAAAAATAAGAAATCATTTGTCAAATGAAATAAAAACCGCCCCTGCTGCAAACAGGAACGGCTTTTCAGCACTTCACCATACAAGCTACCGATGGGAATCGAACCCATGACCTCCTCACTACCAATGAGGTGAGAACGCCCATTTTATGCGGGTTTCAAGGCTTTTTACTAACATTTTACTAACATTTCTCTAATATTTTCGGCAAATCGCTTTGTGTCTTGATAGGCATATTATCTACACAGTAGTATCATATTCTTAACAGAGGGCAAGCACGCCGCCCTCTGTTTTCCTTTATTCATCGGGAATATACTCCATTAAGTCTCCGGGCTGGCAGTCAAGTTCTTTGCATAATTTATCCAGAGTCTTCCTATCAAGCCCTCCTTCGCCTTTCTTCAATGCATAATAACTTCTTTGCCCTATCAGTTTTTTTTCTCTTATTTCTGTAGTATTAATCCCTCTGTCTTCTAATAATTTAAATAATTTATTATATGAAATCATTGAACTCACCTCCAATACTTATATACATTATATCACCTCTCATACACTCAATCAAGTGTAATAATTGTACAATAATTCAGCGGATAATTACCGTAAGTTTGTGCACTATTTTGAGTGCAATTATATTGACTTTTCACTCATTTGAGTGTATAATGATATTATCAAATAAAGAAAGGGGGTGATGACAATGAGAAAGCAAAAAAAGAGTGACAAGAACGACACCCTACAAAAGTTAGTTCTTGCCACTGCTCTACTAAACCTAATCAAATCTGTTATAGATATTATAACAAAGATACTTAATTAGGTCAAGGGGGAGGAAACCTCCCCCATCAAAATAATAATTGAAAATGGAACTGTTGTCAATAGAACGGAGGGATTGATATGTTGAATTATTTAGATATGATTGCAACTGTAATAATCGCTATATTTAGCCTTGTAGTGGTTATATGGGTAGCGAAAAATTGGAGAAATGAGAAATGACAAAAATCGCAACAATGAGTTATGTGTAAAAAGAAAAAGCCCCCCGGAACAATCCGGGGGACCTCTTCTTGAAACAATCTAAATATCTATTTATCAAAAGCATAATATCACATTTGCCAAGCAAATGCTACAAAATTGTTTCGACAAATCTAACATACCAGGCTTGTACTTATTTGACCCGATATTTCCCTTTGTATTTGACGCACAGCCACCCATTCTTAATGCGAATCCAGACATTCCCGTTCGACTGCGTTTTCACTTCCAGAGCCTGCACGGTATTACCCTTTTTCAGTTTGCTTTTACTTTTTTTAGTAGATTTTTTCTTTGCTGATTCTGATAATTCTTTCCATTTCACATACTCGCCAGACGGGGTTTTCCGGAAGTATATGTTTACCAGAAGCTTGTACTTTCCGCCGACCTTTATCTGCGGTTCCATTGCCGCTTTTACCGCCCCCCTGAAGCCATCCATCGTATACCCCAATTTGCTCCATACATGGGTAGGGTCTACATGTCCCGAAGACAATCCGGCCAGACGTCCCTCATTGTGGGAAGAAATAAGGTACAGGCCGTTTTTCAGCTTCGCAAGCGGATTCCATCCACGTCTCTTGCAAATATCAGCGCAAAGTAAGACCATGCCATTATAGGAGCGTTTAATGTCAGCCTTAAATTTTTCTACATTCGTGATTGTGAAGTTCGCACCGCTCGTGTACTTCATGTAGTCGGATTCCATCCCCTCAATGGTGATGAGGTGGCCATTCCCATATCCGGCATCCGCCCAGGAACGGTAATTTTCCGGTAAGAACTGCAATACCTTCCCTTCCACTTCTGCATCCACGGCGTAATGTACACAGGCCTGAATGCCTGCCTGATTCCAATAGCTTGCCAAAGATTCAGCGGTATTCTGCGGCGTCCCTAACGTGTGTATCTGTATTCCCTCTGGGTTAATTCTGCCGCCGCTGTTATAGCAACTGCTTTTTGTTAGATATTTTTTAATAATATTTAATGCCATGCTGTACTCCTTTCCTGCTTTTTGTGCATAAGAAAAGAGCGATTACTCGCCCTTTCTATTCATCCTCTTCCTGTCCGCCTTTTGCGTCTATCTTATTTTTCAGTACCGCTATGTACTTAGACAGCCACGTAGGTATATTTGCGCCCATCCTCCCGACATTTTCAATAATGGATAGAAGTTCATTCAATATATACCATACCGCTACCACCAAGCCGAAAAAGGCTTTTGCATTCAGCTGCAAATCAAATTGTCCGGCTACTTTTAAGATGATGTAATCCAACACCATCGCAACCGCAATTATGAACACGTAGCCGACTTTTTTCGTGATTCCCTTTGCGCCTTTTTTAGAGTTCCATCCGTACTCCGGGTTATCCGGATGATCTATAGCTTCTACCTTGCTTGCAAGCATGCCGGACCAATAGTCCACTATCATCATTACGGTTAAAATAATCAGGATCGGGAGCAAAATCCCTAACCTTGCGCTAATAAAGGCGACCACTCCGGCCGCCCCTGCTGATACTGCATAATATACTTTTTCCATTTTCTTTTACCTTCCTTATCCCTAAATATAAGATATATAAACCTTGCTGTTTGTCGGGGGCGTGTACGCACCGGTTCCGACATTTCGGATGCATATGGTAGTGGCGCCGCTGAACCCAGAGTACATCAAGGGGTGGTTGGCGCCGTTGCAATATATGTTGACATTAATAATATCGCCACCGTTGGGTAGTGACGTTGCAATAGTTATACCGCCGCCCACCGCAATAGATGACACCGGGATTGCATATTGCACAATATTTATCTTGCTTGCCTCAAGCGTTGCCACGCTTGTTTCAAGATCATCCACCTGGTTTTGCACAAGATCACCGACCACTCTCCAATACGTGCCGTCATATATTAAGGTTACTAACGCATTAGCCTGTACATACCCCGCAGGCAAAACTGCTCCTTTGTAGTAGATGCTTTTTGCTCCTGTACTCGTTACGTTTAGCGTTGCACCACTTACGGTTATGCTATAGGTAAATCTCACGGTTACGCGTGCGCCGGTAGCAAGTGTAAATCCCGTTATACTCACCGTCTTTGCGACTGTAGCCGATACCGTACTACAAGTTCCGTAATGGGTTCTGTCCACAGAGCCGTCTATAGTTATCCCCTCTATCGTTCTGACCGTCTGCCATTTCGTCGCAGTACCCGCATTTCCCGTTATATTCGTCGGCGTGACTGCATTATTGGCTACGTAATCTTTTATTTTTGTCCATAGCCTGCTCAACCCGTTATTATCTATGTATCCCATAGGCGCCCCCTATACGCATATTGCGTCGATTTCAGCATTTGTCATGGACGTGATCGTGAAAATTTCTCCCAGCGGATCCCACTTGGTTCCATCCCACGCAACATTCATGCCTGCGCCGCCGTAGGCGGATGCGCTTTCAATGTTGTAGACATCACCGGCTTTCTGCGCTGTCGTTGGCAAACTGGATGCGGTTGAAACAGATCCTTTGTATTTATACATCCCCACAATGTCTTCTTTTTTTGCGTATGTGTTTCCCACATTAGTTTCGACGGTTGCCATTGCGCTAGCTACGTAAGTCGCAATTGCCTGACCACTTACAACGCCTCCGAAAGACGACGTATTAAGCTCATCAGGGACAGCGTACCATTGTGCCGCTCCGGGAGTCCCTCCCCAGCTAAGTATGCTCTTTGCCGTGCCTCCGGCCGGTATATGATTACTTCCTGTCCCGCTTGGATGCACGTATTTATTTGCACCCGCCTCTACCCCGTCCAGTTTGGTTTTATCCGTTGAAGACATTAGGCCGTTTGCCGATTGCGTGGCGGCGCTGTACGTCGTATCCTGCGCAGGGATGCCAAGCGCCGTAATATCCGCTTTTGCAACAGCAGTTGTCGCGCTTACATGACCGGTGCTGTCTACCGTTGTTTTATACAGGCTGCTTGCTTTTGCGGTATAACTCGGATGCGTATATTTGTTTGCTGTTACCGTGCTCGTAACAAGTGCTTTTACCTTTGACCATAAATAAATCGTGCCGTCTTTATCTAAAAATCCCATATCTTTCCTCCTATTATTTGCATATCTCTTCTAGTTCCGTGTTTGTAATCCGTGTTGTCGCATATTCTTCCAGCCCCCTTACCTGTGTTGCATTTACGCTGTTTATCTTCGCTCCGATAATGATGCCGTTTCCAAGCAAGATATTGCTCGTGGATTCGGCGGCTGCAAAAAGTTTTTTTTGCATTTCTTCAAAACTTAACACCGTATTGGATAATTCACAGGTGTTTTTTTGTGGATTTTCTATGTATTCCACTGTTTTTACAATTCTTTGCTTTTCGCATATGTCCATATCACTATCAACCAGCGTAATGACGTCGCCAATCCCATACTGCAAAGCCGAATAATTGGAATTCATGTTTGCCAGGTCTGTTATTTTCACGGAATACGCTTTTCTCGGCTTCGACAGTTCGTTCAGCTTATACTCTGCGTCCTCTTTTAGCGCCCGAGCGTCATCATAATTCTGGTCCTCCCAAAAGATCGGGATGACTTTGCTTGAATATTGATAATTCTCTACATAATCCTTTCCGTTGTTTACCCCGGCAATGCCAAGTCCGTCTTGACCGATCGGGATAATTCTCGTGCAGTAGTCATATGAATCCGAGGAGTCATTAAGTTCCACTAGGTTTAGTTCCCTCATGAAATAAACCCCTTTGTCTGCGCCCAATTTGTTTCTCAAGGATAATCTCCTGTTTATTGTGTCATACTTCCTTTCGCAGCCAAACGCTTCACATATTTTATCTATTATATTTACGGCGTTCACATTGGAAAGGATAATATTTCTTTTCTTTCCGCTGGATATATCTGTGTCTACTACCCACCCCGTGTCTTTCAGGGCTTCAGCGGCACATTCCTTTGCAGTCACGTTTGCTGCATCGAACTCGCTGAACAGCTTACTTTCCAAGTCCTCCAGATTTAACCTTGCGACAACGTTTCTGAATCCCTGGCTTCCTTCCGTGTTCTCCTTGATTACAAACACGTCATTTTCCGTCCAAACATAATATTCATTTTTTACTGCATGCTCTGCTTCTTTAGGGTAGCTGAAATAAAGCGTTTTATCTCCACTGGCCAGTACGCTTTCAATTCTTGCGTCTTTGTGGTTTTTTATCCATCCGATTTCATTGTCTCCTGTATTCCGCAATGTAAAAATCATCTCCGACGCCCCCCTTTAAATAAAATGCGGCTCATATCTCACGTACAACCTTGACCCTTTCAATGTTTGCATCGCCGTGCATTTAATTTTGTTTTCTCCCGGCAGCAGACTCGGAAACCCTGTCAGGGTAACGCAATATGGCTGATATGGAAGGATTTCACCTCCCTGGACGAATTTCACATTCCCGTTTATCCCATCAATTTCTATATAATTCACAACGTTCGATACCGTATTAATCTGAATATCCTTTGCTTCTCCCGTGAATCTGTTTCTGTCAAGCCCACTGATTAAAACATATTTCAAATCGATATATGACGCACAGAATATTGCCGGCGACGTAAGGGTGCCTTTGTTGTTTATGGTTAATTCGTTTATATAATAACCATCTTGATAATATTCGTTTTGATTGTTGAATTCTAAGTATACCCTATTACCATATTCATACCCTATTAATTCCAGGGTGACTTTGTGGAATCTGGATATTGCCGCTTCGACGTGTTCCGGGTTGTTTAACACGACTTTGAAGTGATTAGTAAATCCATCCAGGTCTACGACCGCCGGACTCAAAAGACTTGACACAATCCTATTTCCTCTATCCCAAATTTCCTGTCGGCTCCCACCTTTTATGATTACGATTACTTTTATTTTTTTCATTCCGACGGTCCCGGGAAGTAACAGGGGGGATGTCGCTCCATCGTTCCAAACGCTTGTATTTGTCACGTTCCCGTACCCCATTGCCACGTGCCATTGCTTGGCCCCGTATTGCGAAATATCCACTCCGTTAATTTTCATGTTCTCAACCTCCTGCTCATCATGGCGAATTGGTGGCTCATATCCGCGCCCGTTTCCCCTACCAGGGTCCCCGTGTCCAGCACCAAGTTTTGCCTTTCCGCCAGGTACGGAAGATACTCCGCCATAATCTCCATCATCTGCCCGAATAATCCGGCAAGTGACGAATTGTCTACGTTTACGGTTGTCTGCCGCATCGGTGCCGTGGCTGTCAGATTGTTCAACGCTTCAATTCCTGCGCCGCCATTAATGTTTTCGCTATATGCCGCCAGCGTTGCGCTCTGCCTTTGCAGCTGCTCCTTCGATTTATCTAGCAGGTCGCTGATCATTTTTGTGCCCGCTTTCGCTGCGTCCGCAGTGCCCTCTTCGATTCCTTCGCCAACTCCGGCCGGTATCTCAAATCCAACATCTTTTTTAAACAGGCGACTTGGGCTATGGATGTCCGCAGCGTCCGTCATGGCTTTTTTGAGCGTGTTTATAAACGTTGTTGCAGAAGATTTTATTTTCTTCTTATTTACCAACCCGTCAAGGATCCCCTGCAGCGTGTCAGTCCCTATCGTCTTTCCTGCTGCCGGTAATTTGCTAAGCGAATTTGTGACAGTCGTATTGACGGTTTTTAACTCTGTTGCGGTGCTTTTCTTTGTTGCCCCGCTCTTTATTCCGGAAATCAGCTTTGCGGTTGCCGCCTCTCCCAATGTTGTAGCCTTGCTTGCAAGGTCTTTCAGCGGCTTTTCAATTGCCACCGTGAGTTCTTTCGCGGCTTTCTCATATTCTGCCTTATAGGTGTTAAGCTGCCGCTGTGCCTCTGTTGTTAACTCCTTAATCTGATTCTCTGTTTCCACACGCATGGATTCAAGGTCTTTCACGGCCTGGGAATTGGAAAGGTCCGTTTTCTGCTGCCAGAGATCGTTGTATTCCTTTAATTGTTCGCCCGTCAAAGAATTTAGCGCGTGGAGGGAGGCGGATGCTTCCGGTCCCATTTCCTTCAATTCCTCAAGAAGTTCATCAGACAGGATTTTCTTATTCTGGAGTTCTTCAATTTGCAACTCCCAGTCAGCGTATCCGGCAACTTGGGTTTTCAAGTTGAACAAAAGTGTTTCTCCACTGGCGGATGTACTTTTGAACCGATCAAACAGGTTAAATGATGAATATATGGACTTTGCACGATCTTTTACGGCATCCTCGTAGGCATCCGTCAGATCCTTGATATCGCTTGTAAGCTTATCCTGGACTTCCTTGCAGTTATCATAATATTCCTGGTTTAATGACTCCTGCTGCTCCTTGAGGCTTTCCTGAGCTTGAAAATATTTCTGATCTGCTTCTATACGTTCGGCGGTGCCCTTTTTATATTGCTGTCTGACGATATTCCAGTAATCAACTTCTGCTTTTGCAGACACCTTGTAATAGGTTTTGTACTGCTCTAATCCGGTACCGGACAAACCAAACTGCTTCGCCGCCTCTTTTGCCTGCTTGTCAGCTTTTTTGTTCGCCGCGGTTTCTTTTTTGATATCGGCATTTATTTTCTTTATTTTTTTTGCCGCATCTGTATATGCCTGGCTTCCTGAATTAACGTGCTTTTTAACCTGCTGCCAGTAGTATTTCTCTTGTTGTAGGCTTATCTTATTTCTTGCTTTCTGGTTTTCGATGTAAGATGTTGCGGCTTTTGATACTTCTGAATAATACGCTTTCGCATCTTTTTTAACGGTCTCCTTGCCCTTTTTCGTTGTTTTCGATACTCCAAAGGCACTATTGAGTTTCTTATTCCACTCTTTGATATAAGCGTCGCTTGCTGTTGCATTTTTCATGGCTGACTTGTAAGATGCAGAATCATTTTTCACTGTCTTTGCTAATTGCTTCCAGAATTTTTTTTCTTCTGCAAGGCTAACCGAGTGGGTCCTTTTGTATGCCTCCATCCATGCAGCGGACTCCTTATACACATCGCCTGCCATCTTTTTCGATATAGACACGGCATATCCAGCTTTATTTTTGATTCCGATACCCATGCCCTCACTGATATATCCACCAAGCTTTTTAAAGATCCTGCTTGGGGATTGTATTTCCAGTTCATCAGTTGTACCATTTATGGCGGCTCTACAGAGATCTGTTATACTTGACACAACATTTTTCTTCCCGGCATCAATGCCGAGTGCCATACCTTTTGGTAGCATGATGCCGATTTCGTCCCTGAATAATTGTGACGGCGATTTTATTTTCCCTTTGTCTTTTGCTGCCTGCGCCGCATCCGTAACCATCCTGGCTGCCGCATTTATAACTTCGCTTCTTCCGGAATTAATGCCATCCCTGACGCCTGCCGATATATTGTAGCCCACTGACCTGAATTCGCCGTTATGACTGCCGGCTGCTGCAACTGCCGCTTGCGCTGCGCTGTTCACGGCTGACGATACCGTACCGCTGCCACTGCTAACGCCTTGCCCCTGCTGTTTCAACCACTCAAGCCCGGATGTCATGAATTGCCCTTTAAAACTGTCCGCTTTCGCCTTTGCTGCCTGCGCTGCCTTGCCGGCCGCACTTACAACGTTTCCTTTGCCGCTTTCCATTCCTGCTGATTGTTGTTGCAGCCATTCCAGGCCGGATGTTGCAAAACCATCGTTTCCTTTTTCCAGCTCTGCGGCGATCAGCTCGTTTAGTGCCTGGATTGCCTGGATTGCCGAACTCCCACCCGCATCAATGCCGGCCTGCAACTCCGCCGGAATTTCAATGCCGAGTTCGTTCATTGTTGTCGACAATTCACCTGCCTTTGCGGATATGGCTTCATTGACCTGTGCCGCAGCATCCTCGACCGTTGTCGTTCCGTTAGCGATGCCTTCCGCCAGCCCTGCCGGTATTTGCATGCCGCATTCTTTCGCTGCAAGCACCAGGCCCTCCGCACTGTCGCTGAACGCCGTCTGCACATCCGCCAGTTTTTCGGACGCTTCCGTCTTGAAATCCATCGCATCGGCATAGGCTTTCGCTATCTCTTCAAACTTGCCGTTTTCTTTTCCGAGTTCATTTACCAGGGCCTGCACGGCGTTCGCTCCCTGCGGACCCAGGTCAATCAGATAGTCAAGGAATTCCCGGGACATTCCGCTTCCGGCCTGACCGGCCAGGATCGTCATGTTGTCTTTCCAGTTTTCCAAGCCCCTTAACTGGGATTGCAGGTTTTCCAGCATTTTTTCTGCCGTGATTTCCTGCCCGCCGTTAAATTCATTGAAAGCGGATATGGCGCCGTCAATGCTTTGCTCGATAGAAGACCGCGCTTCTTCGTATTTCTCTTTTATTTTATCCGCAAGCTCTTCCACCGCCTGCGCCGCTTCTTTTTGCGCCTCTGTCAATTCCTCTGTGACCATTGTGGATTCTTCCGTTGCATCCTTCGAGAGTCCCAGTTTCTCTGTCAACGATTCCTGGACATTTCCCATCTCCTCGATCTGGGCATTGCAATCCGAAACAATTCTTTCCTGATCCCCTATGGTTTTATTGAGGGTTTCAGTTTCATCTCTCAACATCGTTGAGTCGCTTGCAAGTTTTTGGATATGGAAATCCGCATTAATCACTTCATCCGTTGTCAGTCCAAATTTCTTCGCCACGGCTTCGGCGGCAGTCCACATATTTTCGTAACCGGCTTTGGACATTTCCATATAAGCCTTTGATAGTTTTGCCGCTTTCTCTTCCGCTTCGTTTGCGGCATCCCTTAACTCCTGCTGCTTAATGAGTGTTTTTTCAAGCAAAACCCCCGCTTCCGCCTGCTGCTTGATGGTTTCAGTCAATTCCTCTTCCATTGCGGCCATCACTGCTTTTTGCTTCATGGACTCAATGCAGGCGTCCGTTGCTTCCTTCTCCCCGATCAGCGCGCCGGTCTGTTCGTCTATCGCAAGGCTTAACTCCGGCATTGCTTCATTCAGTTGGTCAACCAGCGCTTTCATTTGCATTTTCTTTGCGGTTGAATCATCTTCGCTTTTCGCCAGCTCGTACAATTTATTGGACATGATTTGCAGGGAGGCGTAATTTGACTCTACGCTGCCCTTATTTTCTTCAAATGCATTCCGGCTTTCCTTTATGCTGTTTTTCAGGCTGTTCGTCTCTTTCGCAAGCGCTCTCGAGGCTTCCGTCTGTTTTTCCATCTCGGTCTGCGCATGTGGCATTGTCTCCGCAAAAGCGATTACCGCCGCGGTCAATCCGACAATGGCTGTGGCAACCAAGACAGCCGGGTTGCCTGTGAGTGCGGCGTTAAATGCCTGTATGGCCGGCGTTATTGCTTTCACAATCGTAAATCCCGCAAAGGCGGTAACAAGCATCCCGAGTGCCGCGGTCAGCGCCGTGACTGCGCTTACCAGCCAGGGATTTTCTTTCACGAAATCAGTCGCCCACTCAAATGCATCCGTTCCTGCTTTTTTCATTTCAACCAACGCAGGAGATATTTGCTCCCCTATTGCGATTTTAAGGTTGTTTGCGGAATTTTGCATTTTTTGATCTGCAAACTCTGCCTCGTTGGTCATCTTTTTATAATTCTCTTCCGTTGCCCCGAGCGAATTCTGCATCTCGGAGAGAACGCCATTGAACTTGTCCGCTCCCGCATTGTACAGCGCTAAAGCCCCTACGCCAGCCTGAGAACTGCTCCAAAGGTTGGCGAATGCGGTTGAATTCCCATCGCATTTATCACCGAGGATTTGCAGCACGTCCCCGAGCGACATGCCGCCCTCCATCAACTCCGTAAACGTCTGCCCTGTTTCCTCTTTCAGCGTCTTTGATGCTTTGCTGCCGTTTTTCGCAAGCTCGCCAAGCATTGCGCTGATATACGTGGTCGCTATCCTTGTTTTCACGCCATTTGCGGTAAGCACGGCGTATGAGGCAGATAAATTGTCCATGTTGACGCTGTAGGCGGCTGCCACCGGGATAACCTTGCCTATCGTTGCCGCTAACTCCCCAACGGAAGTTTTACCCAGATCCTGCGTCTTTACCAGTTTGTCTGATATGGATTCCGTGTGCTTTGCGCTTAATCCATAGGCATTCAACGCGGTTGTCAGAACGTCAATTGAAGTCGTGGTATCTGTGAACCCGCCGACAGCAAGCTTATTCGCTTTTTCCACCATGTTCACTGCGTTTTCGGTATCAACGCTTGCCGAAATCGCCTGGTATGCCGATTCCGTCAATTCTTCTGCCGCTTTCCCGGTATCCCCCGACAGTTCCAGTATTTCATTTTTCATTTTCTCAAGCGGCACTTTTGTTTCGTCCGCAATGGTTGAAAGCTTAGCGACGCTCGTCTGGAATTTATCTGACGCTTCAACACATTTTTCCAGGGATTCTGTAATTTCATCAACGCTCTTTTTCACTCCCGACGCAATCAAGGCTTCTGCCATTGCATTCACTGAATCTTTTGCAGTGTCACCCATCTTTGACGCGCTGTCGCCGGCCTTGTCGGTTTTTTTCCCAAACTCATCAATGCTTGTGGCGCAATGGTCGGCAGCCTTTTCCGCTTCTTTCATGTACGCCGCATTTTTATCAAGCTCCCTGCTCGCCTTGATCGTCTGCGCTTCTGCGGTATTTAATTTTGTTTCCCAGTCCATTATCCGGTTACCGGCCGTTTCGTAGCTCTTTTCGCCTTTTTGGATCGCTTGCGCAAGTTCATTGACTTCCTTTTCCTGTTTTGCCAACGCTTCCGAAGAGGTATCGGAGGATTTCTTCATTTCCTCCATTTTGGCTTTTGCGGCCTCATGTTTTTGCTTTAACTGGTCAAGACCGGTTCCAACCTTGTCATACGATTCTTTTGCATTATCAAGGCCGGCTTTTGTCGCTTCCACTTTTTGTTTTTGCGCTTCCAGCGTCTTGCTTAACGACTCATGTTTCGCCTTTAGAGCCTCCAAGGAATTAGCCTGACCGGCAAACGTTTCTTTCAGTAGCCCGGTCTGCGACTTCAGATTCTTGATTTCCGAATTTATTGACGTGACCGCGCTCTTAAATTCCTGTTCCCCGTCCAACTTTATCCCGGCTTTAATGTCAAATTCTTCTGCCAATGTTGTCACCTGCCTTTAAAAAATAAAAAGAGCACCCTGTGAGGATGCCAACGTTTACGCTACGGTAAATCATCTATTGTTGTTTCTTTCTTTTTTAATCCGTTAAGTTCCTGATACTCGTTATAGATCAGGAAGAACTTACGCAATGTCATGTCAAACACTTCCCGTTCCGCATAGTTCAATATCTTGCAGCCTATATAAAGAATGCGGGCAACATTTATTTTTGCTGCCCGCTCTGTGCGTTTGGGGTTTCGTCTTCGTCCGGTTCCGGAAGTGACGTGCCATAGGCGTTTAACATTGCAAGGGTCACCTCGTATGCGTTTTCTTTCGAAACAAGCCATCCGGCTTCTTTCTCGGTGTATCTTTTCAAACTGCATTCGCCGTCTTTGTGTTTCAGACGATCCGCTTCGTCATTAAGCAGCGCGGCAAGCACAAATTTCATTGTGCCTGGCATCTTCCGGTCATCCGTAAGTCTGTCCATTATTTCTTCCAGAGGCGCGTCAAAATGCTCCTGCACTTCATCAATCACGTTGAGGTCAAACAGCAAGCGCCGTTCAACCCCGTCAAGCATTAATGATTCCCCGGCGGGTTTTAAATCGCTCATCCTGCACCTCCGGCTGTAATTCCGACTTTTTCATTCAGCCAAGCCTTGGCGGCATCTAATTCGTCAAAGCCGCGCACTTCCTTCCAGTCCCCGTTTTCCAGCGTGAATAAGTTTCCTTCCAGCGTGGTATGCGCAAATGTTACGCTTTCCTGCTTGGTCGCGTTTTCATCGTTTGGCTCCTTGAATTGAGCCTTATGATAGAATTTGACGGTGTATTTATTCCTGTTATCTGCTTTTGATTTCCCAACGGCACCGATTCCAAGGAATGGCGCCACATCATTCGCATTACATTTTACGCTGTCCTTTGTTTTATCATGCTCATGCCCCAGCATCCTTGCATAGTGTTCGTTTACCATTTCGTTTAATTCTACCGAGACCGTGCCGCCAGTTACCGAGTTATCCGTTTCCACGGCTCTATCGTCGCCATAATCCTTAACGTCGGACGTGGCAGGGCTTCCGTTGAACGTTGAGGTGGG
>Ga0153921_1000444_pt1 | contig 22661 bp, 21 predicted proteins | sample TSNJ005MetaG_FD_104691 | JGI IMG/M metagenome (GOLD analysis project Ga0153921, IMG submission 104691) | Attine ant fungus gardens microbial communities from New Jersey, USA - TSNJ005 MetaG | ecosystem: Host-associated > Fungi > Mycelium > Unclassified | place: USA: New Jersey, Brendon T. Byrne... | reverse complement strand
TCTCAGAAAGTGGTGGCGCTGCATGTCGATGCAGCGTGGAAAGGATGGTGTCCGCGTGGGTTTTGTACGGACAAAAGATCTGACAGGGCATTTCAGCCTGGAACTGATCGCCGGAGAAAAAGGACTGGACCGCAAGATTACGACGAGTGACATCTCACGGCCAGGCATCGAGATGACCGGATATTACAAATACTACCCGAAAGAGCGGCTGCAGCTGATTGGCCGCAAGGAAATGTGCTATTTTTTGGAGTTGGATGACCAGACACAGCGCGAGCGGCTGGAACCCCTGTTTACGGATGAAACCCCGGGTTTTATCATAGCCAGAGGCATGGATGTCCCGGCCATTTTCATTGAAGAAGGCAACCGGCACAATATGCCGATCTTTCAGTCTCCGCTGAAAACGACAAGGGTCATCAGCAGGCTGACCAATTACCTGGAGGCGAAATTCGCCCCATTTACAGCTGTCCATGGTGTGCTGCTGGATATTTATGGCGTCGGTGTGCTGATTACAGGACAGAGCGGTGTCGGCAAAAGTGAGACAGCCCTCGAACTGGTTAAGCGCGGCCACCGGCTTGTTGCCGATGACAGTGTGGAAATTCGCCAGGAAGACTATGAGAGTTTGATTGGCACGGCACCAAACTTGATTGAACATCTTCTGGAGATTCGCGGACTTGGCATCATCAATGTGATGACCTTGTTCGGTGCCGGATCTGTACGACGTTTTAAAAAGATTAATATGATCATTCATCTTGAAGAGTGGGTGGAAGGCAAGCAGTATAACCGCCTTGGCCTTGAAGAAGAAACGGAACAGATTATGGATGTGGTGTTGCCAAAAGCAACTGTGCCAATCCGGCCAGGCCGAAATTTAGCCGTCATTATTGAAGTGGCGGCCATGAATTTCCGGCTGAAGCTGTTTGGTCTGAATCCAGCTGAAGAATTTTCTGACCGGCTCACTTCGATGATTGAGCAGGGTAAGCATGATTTGGAATAGGAGTGAGCGCTTTGAGTTGTAATGCACCACATTTAAACAGGGTTTTTCTTCAGCTTGGCAATATAACGATCTATTGGTACGGCGTCATCATTGCGGCAGGCGTGCTGATTGCGCTTTACTTTGCACAGAAGGAAGCGGACCGCCTGGGGCTGAAAAAAGATACGGTCATTGATCTGATTATTTATGCTGTGCCGATCTCTATTTTGTTTGCCCGGATGTACTATGTGACCTTTGAATGGAGTGCATATGAAAGCGGTCCCTGGTGGAAACTTTTTGCAGTCTGGGAAGGCGGCATTGCCATCCATGGTGCCCTGATTGGCGCGACCTTAACAGCGATTGTGTATACGCGGATCAAGAAAATGTCATTTTGGAAAATTGCTGATATTCTGGCTCCGAGCATTATTCTCGGCCAGGCAATCGGACGCTGGGGCAATTTTATGAACCAGGAAGCACACGGCGGCCCGATGTCACAGGCAGCCTATGAGAACTTCCATCAGTATTTGCCTGATTTCATCATGAACCAGATGTGCATTGACGGGGTTACATACTATCCGACTTTCCTATATGAATCCCTTTGGAATTTGCTCGTCTTTGGGCTTCTGCTCTACCTGCGACGGAAGAATCCGCTCCGCGGCGAAGTTTTCCTCAGCTATATCATGCTGTATTCATTCGGCCGTTACTTCATTGAAGGGCTGCGGACGGACAGCCTGTACGTCATGCCAGGGCTGAGAACTGCCCAGCTGCTGTCGATTGTGCTGATTGTAGTGGCCATTGGACTGATTGTGTACCGCCGAAAGAGCGGCATGGCTGATGTAAGGTACAATGGCAGCAAACGGACTTGACCGGAAACAGGATAGAAGGCTGCCCGCATGGCGGGCACCTTTTTCTGTTGCCGAGAAATAAAAAGGAGGCATGGCCATGCAGGGAACACTGTACCGAGGCTGGCAGCAAGGTTTGTCTGTCACCTGGACATTGGGGAAAATTATATTCCCGGTAACATTGATCATTACGGTATTGCAGCATACACCTGTACTTCCCTGGCTTGTTCAGCTTGTGAGCCCGCTGATGGGGCTGATCGGGCTTCCGGGTGAAGCGGCTGTACCGCTTGTAATCGGCAACACGCTTAATTTGTATGCGGCCATTGGAGCCATTGTTTCGTTTGATTTTTCTGTTAAAGAAGTTTTTATTCTTGCCATCATGTTATCTTTTTCACATAATTTATTTATCGAAAATACGCTTGCTGCTAAGGTAGGCGTCAGCTGGTGGCTTGTAACAGCCATCCGTGTTGGACTGGCGCTGGTGGCAGCAGCTGTCATCCATCTCGTCTGGAACGGCGGCGGAGAGCCTGCCCAATTTGGGCTGATTTCTCAGCACACGGCAGACGTATCCGGATGGGGGCAGATTGTTCTGCTGGCAGTGAAAAAAGCGTTGCTGGCGGTTGTCCAAATTGCTTGTATTGTAATCCCCCTGATGATCGCCATGCAGTTCTTCCGGGAGCTTGGTTTGCTGCAGCTGTTCGCTGACAAGTCGGCGCCATTTGCCCGTTTTCTTGGAATGGAAAAGAACGCATCCGCCACATTGGTCTCAGGACTGGCGATCGGACTTGCCTTCGGAGCAGGACTGATGATGCAGGCTGTGAAAGAGGACGGCGTTTCGAAAAGAGATATTCATCTCGTCATGATCTTTCTCGTGGCCTGCCATGCCGTGGTGGAAGATACACTGATCTTCATCCCGCTCGGCATTCCGGTCTGGCCGCTGCTGCTGATCCGGCTTGGAACGGCTGTCTTGCTTACTGTGGCTGTCAGCCGGATATGGAACAGACATGAAATTAAAAAACGAAAGGAAGCTGTCCATGAGCATTCATACGGTTCTTTTTGACCTGGACGGAACACTGATTGATACAAATGAATTGATCATCTCGTCCTTCCAGCATACATTTGATTATTACAATTTGCAGTTTACAAGAGAAGAAATTATGCACTTCAACGGCCCGCCGCTGCGGGATACGTTTTACAACGTCAATCCTGAGCTTGTGGACGAAATGACTGCGACATATCGGAAACATAATATTGAACACCATGACAGTTATGTAAAGGCCTTTCCCCATGTTGTTGAAACGGTTGCTGTCTTGCATCGCAAAGGCTTTGGGCTCGGTATTGTGACGGCAAAGGTTGACCAGACGGTGGAGATGGGACTCAAGCTGACAGGGCTGGACCGTTATTTTGATGTTGTCGTGACGCTGGATGATGTCACCCACTCCAAGCCGCATCCTGAACCGGTCATCAAGGCGATGAAGGCACTGGACGCCAAACCGGAGTCGACCCTGATGGTCGGCGACAACTCCCATGATATCGAAGCAGGCCACAATGCCGGAATCAGGACGGCAGGCGTTGCCTGGACACATAAAGGCCGGGATTTTTTGGCCGGCTTTAAACCAACCTATATGCTCGAAGACATGAGAGATCTTCTGAACATCGTCGGAGTCTAGCCGGATGCGCCGAACAAACCGCTATGGTACAGAGGGGCCGAATGCGCTCTGGCAAATGTATAAAACGGTGTCATTCTGGAAGGTTATGAAAAACTTCATCGTCATCCAGATTGCCAGGTATACGCCTTTTCTGCGGATGAAGAATTGGCTGTACCGGACCTTTCTTCGTATGGAAATCGGCGAGTACACCGCCTTTGCGCTGATGGTTATGCCGGACATCATGTTTCCGGAGCAGATTCGCATTGGCAGAAATACCATTATCGGCTACAACACCACGATTCTCGCCCATGAATATCTGATTGAGGAATACAGAATAGGTCCTGTGGAAATTGGCGATGACGTAATGATCGGAGCGAATACCACGATCCTGCCCGGCGTTTCCATCGGCGACGGTGCCATCGTTTCAGCTGGAAGCCTGGTGCATAAGGATGTCCCGCCTGGCACATTTGCAGGCGGGAATCCGCTCCAGCTGATTTATACAAAGGAAGAGATGGACAGCCGCCGGGCGGCTGATGCGGCACACCGCAATATGGAAAATGAGCGCAACTGATCAGACTGCCGCAGACAGGGTTACCTGTTCTGCGGCTTTTTATTAAACATGAACCAGGACAAAATAGGGTATTCATATACTAGGGAAATACCGAACACGAAACCGAGGGAGTGTGGATCGATGCAATCATTTTCAAGTGAAGAGCGACAGGATATCATTCAGGACATGAAGTCAGGGGCCCTTGATCTGCTGATTATCGGCGGCGGCATTACAGGCGCGGGGATTGCGCTTGATGCCGTAACAAGAGGATTGAGAGCAGCTGTGGTTGAGATGCAGGACTTTGCGGCAGGCACATCGAGCCGTTCAACAAAACTTGTCCACGGCGGCCTCCGCTACCTGAAAAATTATGAGATCGGCATCGTTGCTGAAGTCGGTAAGGAACGGGCCATTGTATATGAAAACGGACCCCATGTCACAACTCCAGAGTGGATGATGCTGCCGTTTCATAAGGGCGGCACATTCGGGCCATTTACAACAAATGTTGGCCTGAGGCTGTATGACTTTCTTGCTGGTGTCAAAAAGAAAGAGCGCCGTAAAATGCTGAGCGCCTCTGAAGCGCTCGAACATGAGCCGCTCATCAGACAAGACAGTCTGAAAGGCGCCGGCTATTACGTTGAATACCGGACAGACGATGCCAGGCTGACGATTGAAGTTTTGAAAAAGGCTGTTCAAAAAGGTGCCCTTGCGGTGAACTACGCGAAAGCCGCCCGGCTGCTGCGCGGGGCTGACGGCAAGATAAATGGCGTTGCCCTTGAGGATACGCTAACGGGAAAAACACATCATGTTCATGCCAAAAAGGTCATTAATGCTGCCGGTCCATGGGTCGACCAGGTACGGGCGCTGGACAAAAGAGTGGAAGGGAAACGGCTGCAATTGACAAAGGGTGTCCATCTCGTCTTCTCAGCTGAACGCTTCCCGCTTCGTCAGGCCATTTACTTTGATACGCCTGATAAACGAATGATATTTGCAATTCCCCGCAGCGGCAAAACCTATGTCGGGACAACAGACACCGTTTATGAAGGAGACATTGCCCATCCGCTGACAACCAAAGAAGATCGGGACTATCTGCTAGAGGCAATCCAGTATATGTTCCCGTCTCTCGGCATCGGGGCGGCAGATATCGAATCCAGCTGGGCGGGACTCAGGCCACTGATTGCTGAGCCGGGCAAGAAGCCTGGAGAGATTTCCCGTAAAGAAGAAATTTTTATTTCTGAATCCGGGCTGATCTCAATGGCAGGCGGCAAGCTTACAGGCTACCGCAAAATGGCTGAACAAGCGGTCAATGTTGTGACAGATCAGCTGAAAGAGGAAGAAGGCATCCTCTATTCGGAATCGGAAACAGCTCATATGCCGATCTCTGGCGGTGAAGTCGGCGGTTCAAGCGGTTTTGCCAGATTCAAGGCGCGTAAAATTGAAGAGCTGGAGGCATTCGGTTTTAAAGAAGAAGAGGCGAAACGGCTGATTGCCTTGTATGGTGCAAACCTGGAAGCGGTTCTCGACATTTACCTGAACCAGAAGACGGAAGCTGCTGCGGCCGGATTGGAGCGGATGGTCCATGCCCAGCTCGTTTATGCAATCGAGCAGGAAATGACTGTGACACCGGCTGATTTCTTCATCAGGCGGACAGGTGCCCTATTCTTCCATATAGATTGGGTACGCAGACATAAGGAGCCGGTCATCCGATACATGACAGACCGTTTTGGCTGGACAGAAGAACAGTTGAAAGGTTATGGGGAAGAGCTTGACCGCCAGCTGGATGAGGCGGCTCTGGAAGGGATTCGCAGCTGATTTCAGAAGACCCTGTTACACGTGTTGAAAAATGGTCATTTCTCACTATGCATGTCAAAATTCCCTTGTATAAATCTCTTTGTATATATGGTATACTGTGGTCTGATATTTAAAATTAGGGGGATTGGGATGCCGAGTGTAAAGGATAGACCAATCGATCGCGAAAAGAATAAATTAGTCCCTTTTATTCCCGACGGTGATTTTTATTTTACAAAAGGAGTAGAGGCTTTTCGCAAGACGAAATTCCAGTCTGCTATTAAGTGGCTGCGAAGAGCATTGGAAATCACTCCAAAAAATCCGCTTTACCAGTGCCAGCTCTCTGTTGTCTATACAGAGATCGGTTTTTACCATTCAGCGAATGAATTGCTGATGGAAGTTTTGGAAAGCAACCGGGATGAGTATCCGGACAGTTACTATCTTCTGGCTAACAACTATGCCCATCTGGGGCTTTTAAATGAAGCGAAGAAATACGCGCTGAATTATTTGGCAGCGGAGCCTGAAGGCGATTTTGCCGAGGAAGCGGATACGCTGCTTGAACTGATTGACATTGATGACGAGGACGGCGATTGGGAACTGGAGGATGAAGACGAGCTGCTTGTCACCCAGGAAACGATCTTCCACCATATGGAGTATATGGAATGGGAGCTGGCCATGCCGATGCTTAAGCAGATGATGAGCAGATTCCCGGATCAGCCGCTGACAAGGCATGACTATGCCCAGGCTCTTTTCCATACAGGGAAACAGGAAGAAGCCATTCAGCTGGAGAATGAGCTGTTGAAAGATGATGTCAATTCCATATACAGCTACATGAACCTGGCTGTTTTTCATTATGAAAGGGATGACTTTGAAGCATCTGAAGCATGCATTGCAAATGTGCTGAATGTATATCCGATGCATGAACAGCAGAAACTGAGAATAGCGGTGGCCCTGGCCAGAACAGGCCATGAAAAAGAAGCCTGTGCACGCTTCCAGAAACTTGAACGTTCGCCCGTTCGCAATCACCCGTCTTTCTTCCGCTGGTACAGCCGCAGCTGCTATGCTGCCGGACAAAAGGAAAAGGCAGAAAAGATGTGGAAGGATGCGTGTCAACAGCATGCCATCCTCAAACTGGAACAGGCACCATGGGAACTGAGCAGAAAAATAGACGAAAATGCCACATTCTAATAAGCTGAATACAGAGGCATAAGAATGGAAGGGGCGATCATGATGTCTGAAGAACGTATTTATGATGTGATTATCGCAGGAGCAGGCCCTGCAGGCATGACAGCTGCATTGTACGCTTCACGCGCGAACCTGGATACAATGATGATAGAACGGGGCATTCCAGGCGGCCAGATGGCCAATACGGAAGAAGTAGAGAACTTCCCGGGATTTGAGAGCATTCTCGGTCCGGAGCTGTCCAACAAAATGTTTGAACATGCGAAGAAATTCGGAACAGAATACCAGTACGGCGACATTAAAGAAGTCATTGATCATGGTGACTATAAGACAGTCGTTGCCGGTTCTGGCAAAGAATTCAAAACGCGTACTCTGATTATTGCCACTGGCGCAGAACACAAGAAAATCGGAGTGCCTGGAGAAGAAGAACTGTCCGGGCGCGGCGTTTCTTACTGCGCGGTATGTGACGGCGCTTTCTTCAAAAACAAGGAACTTGTCGTCATCGGCGGCGGCGACTCTGCTGTCGAGGAAGGCATTTATCTGACGAAGTTTGCAAGCAAGGTGACCATCATCCACCGCCGCAGTGAATTGCGGGCCCAAAAGATCATTCAGGACCGGGCTTTTGACAATGAAAAGATTGACTTCATCTGGAATACAGCATTGGAGTCTATCAATGGTGAAAATGGCAAAGTCGGCAGCGTGACACTCGTCAACCGCGAAAACGGTGAAAAATCCGAATTCAAAACAGACGGCGTGTTTATCTATATCGGCATGCTGCCGCTGAGTGATCCTTTCAAGTCGCTCGGCATCACGAACAAAGAAGGCTACATTCCGACAAATGATGAGATGGAAACATCAATTCACGGGATCTTTGCGGCCGGGGATATTCGTGAGAAGACCTTGCGCCAGATTGTAACAGCAACAGGCGACGGCAGCATCGCAGCTGAATCAGCCCAGAAATATCTGGAAGAACTCAAAGATAAGCTGAAGACAGCAAAATAAAGCCTGTACAAAAAAATGTTACCGTTCTTTAACGCTGACGTAACACAACCGCAACATTGCCGGGGTACAATAGAATTACTAATTGACCCCCTTTTAATAAATGTTGGCACAGGCAAATTATGGCCTGTGTCCTTTTTTTTGTCCAAGCCCGGGCGGATTGTTGCTTCTGCCATTTCATTGTATAATAGGATAGAAGACAACGTGCGTTCATATACTGGGACAGGAGGCAGTCTGCAGGATTGCCTTTCTGATCCTTTTTTAGAAGGCAGAACTCGCTCTCTGCGGACATTTATTGCTGAAGGGAAGAAGACATGGCATGAAGAACGGGGAACAGGAAACAAAATTGGTTATCATAACAGGAATGTCCGGGGCAGGAAAAACAGTCGCCATCCAAAGTTTTGAGGATTTGGGCTATTATTGTGTCGACAATCTGCCTCCGGCACTGCTGCCGAAATTTTTAGAACTGATGCGTGACTCATCGAATGCCATTTGCAAGGTTGCCCTTGTCATGGATTTGCGCGGAAGAGAATTTTTTGAATCGCTGTTTGAGGCGCTTGATGTGCTGGACGGTGAGGAATGGCTCGAAGAACATATTCTATTCTTAGATGCAAAAGATGAAGCGCTTGTCACCCGCTATAAAGAAACGAGACGCTCCCATCCGCTGGAACAGGGCGGATTGCCTCTGGATGGCATTCACCGGGAAAGAAAATTGCTTGACGAAATGCGCGGGCGTGCTCAGCGGATCATTGATACGACAAATCTGAAACCGCGTGATCTGCGTGAAAAAATCCTTGCTCTCTATACAGAGGAGAAACAGGATATCTTCTCAGTCCACTTTGTTTCCTTCGGTTTTAAATATGGCCTGCCGATTGATGCGGATCTTGTTTTTGATGTCCGGTTCCTGCCAAATCCGCATTATGTTGCCAGTATGCGGCCGCTTACCGGCCTTAATCCCGAAGTTGCCTCCTATGTGTTCAAATGGTCCGATACTCAGAAATTCATTGAGAAGCTGACAGATCTGCTGCAGTTCATGCTGCCGCAGTATAAACGTGAAGGCAAATCCCAGCTGGTTGTGGCGATTGGCTGTACAGGCGGCCAGCACAGATCAGTGGCACTGACAGAGTTCTTTGCGAAAGAGTTCGCCGGCCCATTTATCACGCATGTCAGCCATCGTGATATTGACAAAAGGAAAGAAGCGAATTGAAGGCGCAGGACAAGCGCCCTCAAGTCACTGTCATTGGCGGCGGCACTGGAATGCCGGTGCTTCTGCGGGGACTGAAGAACCTGCCGGTGGATCTGAAGGCTCTTGTCACGGTTGCAGATGATGGCGGCAGTTCGGGCCGGCTCCGTTCAGAAATGGAAATTCCGGCGCCTGGCGATGTGCGCAACTGCCTTGCTGCTCTTTCAGATGCCGAACCGATGCTGCTGGAATTGTTTCAGCACCGTTTCCTGAAAGGCGATAGCGGGTTGACTGGTCATTCCATGGGCAATTTGCTTTTGGCGGCCATGGCCTCGGTCACGGGTGACTTTTACACCGGGATCAAAGAAATTTCGCGGGTCCTGTCTGTCAAAGGGGACATTTATCCGATTACGAATGAAAACATGAGCCTTGTCGCTGAAATGGAAGATGGCAGCATTGTCACAGGGGAATCGAATATTCCTAAGGCAGGCAAGCGCATCCGGCGTGTGTTCCTGCAGCCGCAGCCGGCCAAGCCGCTGCCAAATGCAGTGGATGCGATCCTGCATGCTGACATGATTGTTATTTCACCAGGAAGCTTGTATACCAGCATTCTGCCTAACCTGATCTTTCCGGAAATTGATGAAGCGATCAGGAAAACAGAAGCCAAAGTGGTTTACATCTGCAATGTCATGACTCAAAAAGGCGAGACGGACGGCTACCGGGCCTCTGATCACATCCAGGCCATTTTTGATCATTTGGGCACAGGCACGGTCGATGCCATCGTTGTGCATAATGAGCCGATTGCGGAGAATATAAAAGAGAAATATGCGGAAGAACATGCGGAGCCCGTGATTTATGATTTGGACCGGCTTGTCGACATGGGCGTGGAAATCATCGAAGGCGATATCATAGAACATGCCAGTCCGACGATCCGCCATGATACAGATAAAGTAGCAAAGCTCGTCCAGACACTGATCGAGCGGGAACAGCAGCAAAAGAGAACAGGCGGCTCAGCGGAGTAAGGCCTGTCTGCTGTTTTTATGGAAGGGGGGATCAGAATGTCCTTTGCTTCTGAGATAAAGAAGGAATTGACAGGAATTGAAGTGGAAGACTGCTGTACATATTCAGAATTGACAGCGTTGATCCGCATGAATGGTGTGCTGTCGGTTTCGAAAGAGGACTATACCTTGGATGTACAGACCGAGAATGCGGCCATAGCCCGCCGGATTTACACGCTCGTCAAAAGTGTCTATGACATGCCTGTTGAACTTCTTGTACGCAAAAAAATGAAATTGAAAAAGAACAATGTCTATATTGTCAGACTGAAGAAAAAAGTAGCGCCGCTTTTGGAAGAACTGGGTATCCTGAAGCAGCCATTTATCTTCACAAGAAACATTTCAGAGAAGTATCTGCAAAAGACCTGCTGCAAGAAAGCCTATTTGCGCGGTGCTTTCTTAGCCGGCGGTTCTGTCAACAATCCAGAAACATCGTCATATCATCTGGAGATATTCAACTTTTATCCCGAACACAATGAAGCGCTTTGCCATCTTCTGAATGATTTTGGACTGAGGGCAAGAGAGCTGGAGCGGAAAAATGGGTATATTGTATATATAAAGGAAGCGGAGAAGATTACCGAATTCCTCAATATCATCGGCGCGCATAATGCACTGTTCAAGTTTGAAGACGTGCGGATTGTCCGGGATATGCGGAACTCTGTCAACCGGCTTGTCAATTGTGAGACAGCGAATCTAAATAAAACGATCGGTGCCGCCTTCAGGCAAATTGAGAGCATTAAGTTTATCCAGCGTACGGTCGGTCTTGAAGCTTTGCCTGAGAAGCTTCAAGAGATCGCCAGGCTGCGTGTGGAGCATCAGGATGTTTCGCTGAGAGAACTTGGCGAACTGGCAGTCGGTGAGAAAATCTCCAAATCCGGTGTCAACCACCGCTTGAAGAAAATTGATGATTTTGCCGATAAGCTCCGGCGCGGCGAGCAGGTATTTCAAAAATAGGAGAAATATGCCGATATATAAATAAAATGCATAGGGCACGGCATAAAGAAAGATAAGATTTCGGAAGGATGATCAAGATGGTTGAAAGGACAGTCGAAGTCCAGTTGGATCCAGGCCTGCAGGCAAGACTCGCAGCAAAGTTTGTTCAAGAAGCAACAAAGTTTTCTTCCCATGTCTTCTTAATTAAAGATGAGAAGAAAGTCAATGCAAAAAGCATTATGGGCCTGATGAGCCTCGTCATTGCCAAAGGCGAACAAATTACGCTGACAGCAGAAGGCCCGGACGAGGAAGAAGCGCTTGAACAGCTTGTGCAGTTTGTCACCAGCCAGGACTAAAATGAAAAATCCCCCAGAGAGCGCCGCGGCGCATCTCTGAGGGATTTCTTTTTATTCGCTGTCTTTGTTTGTTTTGGCTTTCTTTTCCAAAACCTTATCAATCAGGCCATACTCTTTTGCACGGTCTGCTGTCATAAAGTTGTCGCGGTCTGTGTCGCGCTCGATGACTTCTAGCGGCTGACCAGTGCGCTCAGCCATAATCTGGTTCAATTTCTCACGCATTTCAATGATGCGTTTGGCATGAATCTGGATATCGGCTGCCTGGCCCTGTGTGCCGCCGAGCGGCTGGTGAATCATGACTTCCGCATTCGGAAGCGCATAACGCTTGCCGTCTGCACCTGCTGTCAAGAGGAATGCGCCCATTGAAGCAGCCATCCCGATACAAATGGTTGATACGTCCGCATTGATAAACTGCATGGTATCGTAAATGGCCATTCCGGCTGTAATAGAGCCGCCTGGCGAGTTGATGTATAGGGAAATATCCTTCTCCGGATCTTCAGCTTCCAGGAAGAGCAGCTGGGCAACAATAGAGTTGGCCACATTGTCATCAATCGCGCTTCCGAGCAGGATAATCCGGTCTTTCAATAGACGGGAGTAAATATCATAAGCCCGTTCGCCGCGGTTTGTTTGTTCGATTACTGTAGGTATGAGATTCATCCAAGTTCCTCCTTAAAAATCCAATCGTACTTTCCAAATTCATCATAACGCAATAGGTCAATGAAGGTCAAACAAAAACGTTCAACAATTTTTGCATAGCCAGCTGTCATTGTACTGATATGTACAGATTGCTTCAGTATTCTCTTTCCATTATCCCCGAACTGGAAATAGGATAAACATGGAAGTAGCATACTTTCAGGAGACTGACGGTCAGCAGAAGCTGGGGCAGACATGCAAGCTGACTGGAAAATGATGTTGCCTCATTATAACGATAAATGCACTGCCAAGCCAGTGTTCTGCACCGCTTGGCTGTCTGCGGCGAAGGGGCTTCCACCAACCATATGATAAGCGCCTTCCTTACATGCGTTTCTAGCTTAAAGCTCACAAGGTGATTCTTGATGGAATCGCAAACGTTGAGCATGCTGCATACGATAGCATATGGGCTGAATCACCAACAGCCATTAATGTGAAGCCTCATGCGCGCTGAAGGGAGGCATTCGATGAAGCTGTTAAGTAAAACGGATTTTAGGGGGCAGACAGTTCAGCTGCCTGATTGGCTTGTAAGTCAGTATGGCGAGTGGCGGAAGATTATTGAAAACAGGGACTTTCCCTGCTACTTTGGCACACAGGCCGAGAAATTGGGCGACTTGCGTTATTGCTATATGGAGAAGCTGGATTCTGCGGGCTTAGCAAACGTGCTGCGGCAATTTCTTGACCTGTCAAAGAAGCAGCCGGATCATCGCCATGCTCTGGTTCTGTTTATCAAGCCGGAACAAGAAGAAAGAAGTTTTGACTTTTACAGGGAACGATTCTGGCAACTGCTTAATAACTTGCATCAGCTGGATGAGACTCCATGGCCAGAAGACTTTCCGAAAGATCCGGAGAACGCGCACTGGGAGTTTGTCTTTGGCGGTGAACAGATGTTTGTTTCAGGTGCCATGCCAGCTTATAAAAACCGGGTTTCGCGCAATGTGGGAGACAGCCAGGTCCTGATCTTCCAGCCGAGAAGAATCTTTGCCGACATCGTACAGTGCCCGAAAACCGGGAAAAAGACTGTGGAAACTATTCGCAAAAGAGCAGAACAGTTTGAAGGCATCCCGGTACATCCCGATCTTGGCAGCTTTGGAACAGAACAACTGGAATGGAAGCAGTATATCATCTCAGATGATATGGAGCCCGAAACGGGGGAATGTCCGTTCAGGTTCAAATAGATAATCGAGGCAAGGAGGCTAACACCCTTCTTGCTTATTTTTATATACTATAGGAAAAGCTGGGAGGTCAAAAGGATGAAGATTATCAGTGTGAAAGAAAAACCTGCATATAAAGACCAGGCCATACGCTATATACAAAGCAAATGGGCGGATGCTGCTACAATGAAAGTATATGAAAACTGTATTGCCCACAGCACAGGAGATGGCGTGCTGCCTATTTGGTATCTGATGCTGGAAGCGGGAGAGATCATCGGCTGTGCCGGACTGATTACAAATGATTTTATCAGCCGCATGGATTTGTATCCCTGGATATGTGCGGTTTACATTGAGACAAGCCATCGCGGCCAAGCATTGGGGAAGGAACTGCTAATCCGGGCAAAGGCCGATGCAGATAAAGCGGGTTTTCCTTCTGTTTACTTGTGCACAGGTTTAGAGGAGTATTACGAAAAATATGGATTTGCCTATATTGGTGATGGCTATCATCCGTGGGGGCAGAGTTCCAGAATCTATCAAAGCAAAACCTGAATAGAAAAATCGGTGCAATCAAGTTAAAAATTTATAAGGAAATGGTGGGTTGGATCCATTTAGATATCATATACATAATGAACAGTTGCTGAACTGTTAAAAGAGGTGGTCTCTTTATGGGGATGAGCGTCTGGGTCTTTTTTGGTATGCTTGCCATCGGACTGATCTGGAGCTTGAGGAGCAAGCGGTTGTCAATACTGGACGGGCTCTTAAGCGTTTCCGTTTTTCTGCTTTATTATTTAATTGGCTATGCATGGGATATATCTGTGTTAAGCTCGGTTGCTTTTAAAGAGGATCAGCTCACAGTCAGTTTTCCAGGCATCATCTTGCTGGCCGGTACCTTTTTACTTGTTAAATGGGCAATCAGCAAGACGCGGGAATTCATGCAGGCATAAACAGAGTGTGAGCGTCTAGCTGTTAAAGGAGGGCATGCATGAGAAAGTATGTATATATCGGTATTGCCATTGTGGTGTCTGTTCCGGTGATCTTAATATTATTATATCTGACTACCGGACCTAAATAGAAAAGGCAAGGGTGCATTTGCTGCACCCTTGCCTTTTTACGGTTGATCTTAACTAGCGCGCCTAAGAGGATTCGAACCCCTGCACCTGGTACCGGAAACCAGTGCTCTATCCGACTGAGCTATAGGCGCATAAAAAACACTGCAAGATATAGTATAGCCTTTTCAGTCTCTTTATGCAAGAGAAAAAGCAGGAAAGCTGAATCAGCTTTCCTGCTTGGCATTATTTGTCTTGCAGCATCAGTGCGATAATCGCTGCGCTGATGTATGTGGTAAGGCGGAATGCGGAGTCAAGTCCATTCCAAATTTGGCTTTGCCACATCGCAAACCACTCGCCGCCGACAACTTGAAACCCGAGGAACCAGACACCGATGCCCAAGAGCAGTCCGATCAAGCCCCATTTTTTAGATTCATGGAAGGATGCAGCATCTTTCTTTATGTTTCTTGCCATATTCCAGGCGCCGTACAGGCAGGCAATCGCAATCAGCCATTCTATCGCAATAATGACAATATAGCCGGTATGATGAACAGCAGGGCTTGTAAAGGCCCGGTACATCAGGCTGTTGCCTTCAAACGTTGTATCCATGCTCAGTACGTGTTTCACAAACTCGAAGTTGGAGTTATAGTCGGTTACATTTCCAAATGCAACGATTAAAACATACAGTCCAAAAAATCCGTTCATAAGTGTTTTTGTAAGTCGGATGATGTGATTCATTTTCATAGCTGCAGTCCTTCTCTCTATTGAATTAGTTTACTTTGAATTTTTCTACTTCAGAAATCATGCTCTCAGCAATCGAAGATAAATGACTTGCTCCATCTGACATGTCTTCTACAATCGCTGTCTGTTGCTCTGTCGTAGCTGCAACTTCCTGGGCATTGGCGCTGAGTTTCCCGTACAGCTCGGAAATCTGCTGAACGGAGCTGAGCAGACCTGTTGTAATTTGTTCTACCTGTTTGGATATGCTTGCTGTTTCCTTGGATTGGCCTGATGCTTCCTCAACAGAACCGAGTATCTCCCGGAATGCCTGACCAGCCTCTTCGGTCAGCTCATTGCCTTCCTGTACAGCTTCATAGCCTAGGTTCATGCTGTCCATTGCTTTGCTGACTTCTCCTTTGATCTGGGCGATCAGTTCATTGATCTGTTTGGCGGCTTTACTCGATTCAACTGCCAGCTTGCGCACTTCGTCGGCAACAACAGCAAAGCCTTTTCCTGCTTCGCCTGCACGCGCGGACTCAATCGCTGCATTGAGAGCAAGCAAGTTGGTCTGTTCGGCAATCGACGTGATAAAGGAGGAGATGTTCTCAATTTGGGTAGATTTGTCGTTCAGCTGGATGACGACATCTTTTGAATCCTTCGTGTATGTATTTATTTTTTGCATGTTGCTGGCAGAGTGGTCTACAGCCTCCTGTCCTGTGTTGGAGATCTCCACAGTACGGCTGACCAATGTATTAACTTCCTGCATATTGTCACTGACTCGCTTTACTTCGGTTGTAATCGAAACGATTGCATCCATCGCATTTTGGACAATGGCAGACTGGCTGTCTGTTTCCTTGGAGACTTCCTGTATGGACTGGGCAATCTGCTCAGCTGCCTGCTTGGTTTCTTTAGAGCTGGTATTAAACTGTTCCGACATGCCTGCAAGCTGGCTGGCGGAGTCAACAACTTTGGCGAAGGCATTTCGGATCGCCCTCAGCATGCTGTCATATTTTTTGGCAAGCTCTCCGAAATCGTCCTTGCGTTTTTTTAAGGTTTCCAGATGGGCATTGTCGGTGAATTCCAATTGGGAAGTCCGGTCAATCAGGAGCCCGAATTCACGGATGGGTCTGGATACCCGGCGGCCAATGATGATTGAAAGAATAACTGCAATCATCACAGAAACAAGAACAATGAGGATGGACATGATATTTTTCTTGGCCAGCAGCGCATGGAAATAGCCCTCATCATACTGGATGACAAGAAGCCTGGACTGTTTATACAAAGTTGCGCCATCCGTATCTTTCTTCAGAACCGGAATGAAGCGATATTTATACGCATTTCCTTTTATTTTCATCTCTTTTTCGATAATTTTGTCTGACTTCATGGCTTGTTCACCAATTTTGGCGAATTTCGCACTAATCTTCAATGCTTTGCCTGCTTTGTCCTGTTTGTTTACAGAGTGTTCGGGAACGCCATTATCCTGCACGGTGTATAGCAGAATATCGCCTACATAGGGATGGCTTACAGTAAGGTTTTCAGTCATTTTGGCAAGATCCAGATCCTTCAGCTGTCCATCAAATTGTTCGGAAGTGGCGCCAAGTTCAATTAGATATTTTTTGTCAGGCGTTGCCATATAGCTGAATTTATTCGCCTGTTTGGTCGCTTCACTCACTTCCAGCCTGTCAGTCTCAAATTTTCCGCTTTCCATTCGGCTGTTGAGAAGATCGGTGATGCCGAACTCTTTGAAATCAAGTCCAAGATCAGCCTTTCTGGATGAATGGGTAATGACAAGGTCTTTATTCAAAACAAAGATTTCATAGCCGTCAAATTGCTTCTTCAGGCGATTTAAGTCCCAGGTGTCAATATTGGGATTCTTCTTATACAAATCCATTAACGTATTTGTATACTTCTCCATCTTTTCCGCAAGGGAGTTCTCAATGATGCTGTAGGCGACATCAGAACTCTGGACAGCGTTCAGAATATTCTCTTCCACCAGCTGTTCCGTTTCGCGGTTGTCCTCTTTAAAGTCACTGCGTGCATTTGTGTAATTGAACAGCATGATGATGATGACCAGCAGTGAAATCGAAATGCCCAGCGTCAAAATCAGATTGCGCTGGAAAACCCCCATCTTTTTCATGTGTTTGTCCTCCTTGTTGTCGTATTTTGTCGGGTTATGTTGAAATTTGGTAAAAATGACCTTCATTAGTATCCGTCAAATTACTCTTTATTTCAAGTGTGTTGTCATAAAAAAACTATATTTTTAGGCTTATTTACATGGGTCATTGTATTTAATTTCAGTAATAATGTTTGGGGAAAGTATGGGAAGATACAGAGTAAACGCCGCCCAGCTGTTTGTTTTTTTAGAATTTATTTGCTTTTGTTGTCCAGTGTTGAAAAATTGCGAAACTGGGTGCAAATGGATTAAAATATAGTATAGTAGGAAATGGTTAGATGCAGAATACATTCAGGAGGGATTTACTCATGCCTAATAAAGAAATGCTGCTCATTCCGGGACCAACGCCTGTAGTTGATTCAATCTACAACGCGATGGCTCAGGAAACATGGAGCCACACAGACCCGCGTTTTGCTGAAATTTATAAGGAATCCATCGCGAGAACACGAGAAATGCTGAACACGGACGGTGAAGTCATCGTATTCGCAGCTTCCGGAACAGCCGGAATGGAAATGGCACTTGTCAACACGGTCAGACGCGGTGAGAGAGTGCTCGTTATCAGCCAAGGTTACTTCGGAGACCGTTTCATTGATCTTGGAAAAGCTTACGGCATCGTAGTGGACGTGATTCAGGCAGAATGGGGCAAGCAAGTTGATCCGCAGGCAGTAGCCGAAAAGCTTGCAAGCAACCGCTACAAAGCTGTTACAGTTACACATGCAGATACATCAACAGGCGTAGCTGCCAACTTGGACATGCTTGTTCCGCTCATCAAGCAGCACGGCGCGCTTGTTATTCTTGATGGTGTTTGTGCGACAGCTGCCATGGAAGAAGACATGCAAAAAGGTTATTGCGGCAACCCGAACTGGAAGATTGACATTGTGTTGACTGGATCGCAAAAAGCAATTGGTGTACCGCCGGGCCTTGCGATCGTTGCCTTCAATAAAACGGCATTGAACGCACGCCAGGAAATCAGCCAGGTGCCGACTTACTATCTGGATATCAACAACTGGATTCCGATCATGCACGATCCGACAAAATACTTCGCTACACCAGCGGTAAACCTTGTCTATGCTTACAATGAAGGCATGCGCCTCGTCATTGAAGAAGGCATGCAAAACCGTTATGTGCGTCATCGCCAGTTCAGAGAAGGCGTTCAAAAAGCGCTTGCTGAATACGGCATGAAGGCACTTGCAGAAGAAGGCGCTGCAGCAGATACATTGACATGTGCATTGTATCCGGAAGGCATTGATGATGCCCAGTTCCGCGCCAAACTGCATGAAAAGGAAGTTGTCGTTGCCGGCGCGCTTGCCCACCTGAAAGGCAAAGCGTTCCGTATCGGCCATATGGGCAACACAACAAAAGAAATGCTTGCTGAAGCAATCCGCCGCATCGGCGAAACCTTGAACGAACTGGGTCAGGATGTAAATCCGGATCAAGCGGTTGAAAGCTTTAACAGCGCATTTTAATTTCATTAGAAAGAAGCCCCGGCATGTGTCGCTGGGGCTTCTTTTTTCTGTAAACAAAAGGGCAGAAGCAAGCCGTGCAGAGGCAGGAAAGCCTGCGTAACGTCTAGTGATTACGCATACCAAAGAGTTGCAATCCTGACATGGGTTGCTTTATTTTCCCTTCCATGCCATACTGATCGTAGTCTTAAAAATCTGATAATACGAAATCACCACTAGGGGTGCTGTAAAAAGCTGAGAGAGGCGCTTGCCTTAACCCTTGAACTTGATCTAGTTTGCACTAGCGTAAGGAAGCGGTGAGCACACTCTATTCTGTATCTGCCTGTATTTTGATAACGGGCGGGTCTGTTATTTCATGTGCCCAAGCCACTTCCTTCGGTTCGCCAAAGGGAGTGGCTTTTTATGTTTCCTGGGAAAGGAGGACATATGAAAAAAATTGAAGAGGTAGCAAAACAAGTTGAAGAACGAAAGGATGAACTGCTTGAGCTGCTGTTCAAGCTAATCGCCTTTGAAACTCCGGCCCCGCCGGCCCGAAATACTGAGGCGGCTCAAGCGTTTATCGCTTATTATCTGGAGACACTCGGCGCAGAAGTCGATCAGTGGGAACTCTACCCAGGCGATGAACTGGTTGTCGGTGTCTTTCCCGGCATCCGACCTGAAGCACACTGTAGCCTGATTTTGAATGGTCATGTGGATGTAGCAGAAGTCCGGCCTGATGAGCCGTGGCAAGAAAATCCGTTTACGGCTTTCATCCAGGGCGATGCCATAACGGGCCGCGGCGCAGCTGATATGAAAGGCGGCCTGGCCGGCATCTTATTTGCGATGAAGTTACTAAAAGAAGCCAAGGTAGAACTGCCGGGTGATATAATCCTCCAGTCTGTGACTGGCGAAGAAGTTGGAGAAGCTGGTACGAAGCAATGCTGCGAACATGGCTATACAGCTGATTTTGCACTTGTTGCGGATACCAGCAACCTGCATATCCAGGGCCAAGGCGGTGTGATTACCGGGTGGATTACAGTAAAGAGCAAGGAAACGCATCATGACGCGATGCGCAGCAGCATGATCCATGCTGGCGGCGGTCTGCTTGCAGCCAGTGCCATTGACAAGATGATGAAGCTGCTTGCCGGATTGCAGGATCTCGAACGCCACTGGGCGGTCACAAAACAGTATGAAGGCTGCCGGCCAGGAACGAACACGATTAATCCGGCTGTGATTGAAGGTGGCCGTCATGCAGCTTTTGTAGCAGATGAATGCCGCGTCTGGATTACCGTACATTTCTATCCTGATGAGACGCATGAACAGGTGATTCGCGAAATAGAGCGTCATTTGCTGAACGTAGCGGCGGCTGACCCGTGGCTTGCTGAGAACCCTCCATTGCTTGAATGGGGAGGCCGTTCCATGATTGAGGAGCGCGGGGAGATTTTTCCGGCACTTGAGGTGGATCCGGATCATCCTGCGGTTCAGCAATTACAGACTGTTCATGCGACGAGCCTGCATGTGCAGCCGGTTGTCGATGTGTCGCCGTCAGTAACCGACGGGGGCTGGTTCGGTTATGCGGGGATCCCGGCCGTGATCTACGGGCCGGGCCATTTTCACGAAGCCCATGCTGTCAATGAAACCTTATCATTCAAACAGCTGATTGACTTTGTCCAGGTGATGATCCGGTTCATTTACAGTTGGTCAAATACGAAAAAATAGATTGCAAGGGGGAGATGGACCGGATGAACGGTGAAGCAGTTGGATTCAGCAAGGTCTCCTTCGCTTATGGGGACAAGAAAGGGAAAAGAACGGAGATCTTAAAGGACCTGGATCTCTCAATCGGAGAGGGAGAGTTCATCAGCCTTGTCGGCGTGAGCGGGTCAGGGAAGTCTACCATTTTCCGTCTTATCACAGGATTGGAAGAGCCGGCATCGGGAGAAATCCGGCTCCACGGAAACCCATGCAGCAACAGGCTCGGCATGATCGGCTATATGCCGCAGCGTGACTTGCTCATGCCTTGGCGCACGGTACGTGACAATGCAGCCTTGCCAATGGAATTGAAAAAAAGGAAGCAGCATGACAACCAGCCAGATTTGGATAACATGCTGACAGCATTCGGACTGGCGGGCTATGGAAATGCTTATCCGGGAGAACTGTCAGGAGGCATGCGCCAGCGTGTTTCATTCCTTAGGGCGACCATGACAGGAGCTGATATTCTGCTTCTGGACGAGCCTTTTTCCGCGCTGGATGCCATGACAAAGCTGTTTATGCAGGAATGGCTGCTTGAGCAGTGGCAACTGAAGAAAAAGACAATCCTGTTTATCACGCATGACATTTCGGAGGCCCTATTCCTGTCAGACCGGGTTTTTATCTTAAAGGAGACACCAGCTTCCAGACTGGAGGAAATCAAAGTCCCGCTTGGCCGGCCGCGCAGTCATCAGGATGCCGGACGGCCGAAAATCTTGCAGCTGAAGCAAGCCATGATTGAAGGATTCAGGAAGCAGGCCATGCCATGAAAAGCCTGTCATCTGCCTTTTTAATTCTGCTGCTGCTCGGCATCTGGGAAGCCATCGCCCGTGTGATGAATGCACCATTTATTTTGCCGTCACCCGTTCAGGTGGCTGTTAAGGTATGGGAACTTCGGCATGTTTTGCTGGTTGATCATTTGCCTGCGACGTTGCTGATCATTGTGATTGCCCTTGGCATCTCGATCCTGTTTGGTGTGATGATCGCAGTTATGATGAGCCAGAGTCAGCTGGCTGAGCGGGCGTTTTATCCGGTTCTGATTGCCACTCAAACCATTCCCATTATTGCCATTGCACCCATTTTTGTTCTCTGGTTCGGCTATACAATTTGGAGCAAAGTGATTGTTGCCATCTTGTTTACGTTCTTTCCGATTACGGTTAGTACATATGATGGTTTCCGGACAGGGAGCGCCGGATTGAAGGAATTGCTCTGTACGATGAATGCCAGCAAAAAAGAGATTTTCATGAAGGTACAGGTGCCGGCTGCCATGCCTTCCTTCTTTTCCGGCTTGAAGGTGGCCGTGCCGATGAGTGTCATCGGTGCAGCGGTCGGCGAATGGCTCGGCGCCCAGGAGGGGCTCGGTTATTTCAGCCGGCGCATGATGACCCAGTTTGACGGTGCCGGCGTGTTTGCGCCAATTGTCCTGCTTTCTGTTTTAGGCATTCTCATGTTTTTGGCAGTTGTGCTGCTGGAAAAGTATTTATTGCGATGGAGGAGATTTGAATGAGAAAATTTTATGTGGGTTTGCTTGCTTTGTTCGTGTTGCTCGCTCTTGGAGCGTGCAGCGGCAAGTCAGGAGAGGATCAAAAGAAACAAGATGAAGCAAAAGGAAAGAAGCTTGAGAAAGTAACTGTCATGCTTGATTGGTATCCGAATGCGGTACACAGCTATTTATATGCAGCCAAGGAAAAGGGCTATTTTGCTGATGAGGGGCTTGATGTGGAGTTTAAATTCCCGGCAAACCCGACAGATCCGCTCAGCCTGGCCGCTTCCGGTAACGTGACAATGGGCATGTATTACCAGCCGGATGTGATCATGGCACGTGCCAACGAGAACATCCCGGTAAAAGCAGTCGCAGCAGTCGTCCGCTCACCCCTGAACCATCTTGTGTTCAAAGCAGATGCCGGCATTAAGTCGCCAAAAGACCTGGAAGGCAAGAAGGTTGGCTATTCCGGTGTGCCGGTAGCCGAATCGATGATCAAAACAATGGTTGAAGATGACGGTGGGGATTATGGAAAAGTCAAAATGGTTGATGTGGGTTTTGACTTAATTCCGGCTCTCGTTTCCGGCAACACCGACGCGGTGACTGGTATGTACATCAATCATGAAGTCCCGATTTTGAAGAGCGAGGGACACAAGGTAAAGGATATCAATCCTGGAGATTACGGTGTGCCAAGCTACTATGAACT
>Ga0153921_1000440_pt1 | contig 22832 bp, 17 predicted proteins | sample TSNJ005MetaG_FD_104691 | JGI IMG/M metagenome (GOLD analysis project Ga0153921, IMG submission 104691) | Attine ant fungus gardens microbial communities from New Jersey, USA - TSNJ005 MetaG | ecosystem: Host-associated > Fungi > Mycelium > Unclassified | place: USA: New Jersey, Brendon T. Byrne... | reverse complement strand
GGATTCAGCGATGAAGACAGAACGGAGAACATCCGCCGCATCGGTGAAGTATCGAAGCTGATGGTCGATGCCGGGCTTTTCACGCTTACAGCATTTATTTCACCGTTCAGAGCAGATCGTGATGAAGTACGCCAGCTTGTTGAAAACGGAGAGTTCATCGAAGTCTATGTGAAAGCAAGCGTGGAAACATGCGAGGAACGCGACCCAAAAGGCCTTTATAAAAAGGCCCGGGCCGGAGAGATCAAAGATTTCACCGGAATTGATTCACCGTATGAGGAGCCAGCCGATCCGGAGATTGTGCTGGACACCAATATTTCAAGCGTAGAAGAGGCTGTAAGGCAGCTGCTTGAATATCTTGAACAGAATGGATATGTTGCATCTTAAGCAAGGCCTGGAACAGAATACGTTTCGCTGACTAGACGACTAGAGGCGGCTTGAGCTGGCAATGTAATCGTTGTCCAGTTCAAGCTGCCTTTTTATTTATACGCGGATAAGCTTCCAAGGGGGAATTTACATGGCGAAACCAACATTTGAGAACTGGCACGAATATGATGCTTTTTCTGCAGACAATCCGACCAAAGGGGCACTTCAAGTGCTCGAGTGGGCATACGGCGAATACGGCGATGACCTGGTCTATGCCTGCAGCTTTGGCATTGAAGGCATTGTCATGCTCGATCTGATCGCACAGGCGAAACCGGATGCCCGGGTTGTCTTTCTTGATACCGGATTTCATTTCCAGGAAACCTACGATCTGATCGATAAGGTGAAGGAACATTATCCGCTGCTTCGTATTGAATTGAAACAACCCGATCTGACACCTCAAGAGCAGGCTGCGAAATTTGGCGATAAGTTATGGGAAACCCAGCCAAACCGCTGCTGTTATTACCGCAAAGTCGTTCCGCTCCAGGAAGCGCTGAGCGGCGCGACAGCCTGGCTTTCCGGGCTGCGCCGCGAACAGTCACTGGAACGCAAGGATACCAAATTCGTGAATCTTGACGAAAAATTTGAATCTGTCAAGGTCTGTCCGCTGATTCATTGGACATGGAAAGACATCTGGGCGTACGTGAGAGAACACGATTTGCCGTATAACCCGCTGCATGATAAAGGCTTCCCGAGCATCGGCTGTGCGCCGTGCACATTGCCTGGGGATATGGAAACCGGATCCAGATCCGGGCGCTGGGCAGGAACGGGCAAGACAGAATGCGGTCTTCACGTAGAAAAACCTTAGGGCAATTATGATTGCAAAAATAGATAAGAATGAGAGATGCGAGGTGGTTACATTGCAACTGCAAGTAGCAAACAGTCCGTTTGATCAGGAGCAGGTGAATCTGCTGAATCAGCTTCTTCCAAGATTGACAGCAGAACAGCGTTTCTGGCTCAGCGGCTATTTGGCAGCTATTCCAGGGGGAGCGCTTGCCGAGGCGGGCGCAACTGTGCAGGCGGCACCATTTGCCCAGTCCGGTACAGCAGTACAGACGAAGGAAGTGACCGTTCTGTACGGTACCCAGACAGGGAACTGCCAAAGCCTGGCAGAGGAGTTCTCCCGCAAGCTGGAAGAGCAGGCCTTTGACGTGAAAACAAGTTCAATGAATGATTTCAAAGCAAAAGACCTGAAGAAACTGACAAATGTTTTAATTGTAGTGAGCACACATGGCGAAGGAGATCCGCCTGATGATACCTTGCAATTCTATGAATTCCTGAACGGCAAGCGGGCTCCAAAGCTGGACGAGCTGAATTATGCCGTGCTGGCGCTTGGCGACAGCTCCTATGAATTCTTCTGCAAGACAGGGAAAGACTTTGATGCCCGTTTGGAAGAACTGGGCGCAACGCGGCTTGCACCGCGTATTGACTGTGATCTTGACTTTGATGAACCGGCAGCCGAGTGGTTTGCAAAAGTTGCCGAAACGCTGAATGAGCAATCTGGCGGCCAAGCTGGAGCGCTGTTGCAGACAGGTGCGCCTGGCACAGCCCAGCAGTCAGCCTACTCCCGGACAAATCCATTCAGAGCGGAAGTGCTTGAAAACATCAACCTGAATGGCCGCGGTTCAAATAAAGAGAACCGTCATATCGAACTTTCTCTTGAAGGGTCAGGCATTGCATTTGAACCGGGGGACAGCCTTGGCGTCTATCCGGAGAACGACCCGGCTCTGGTGGATGAACTCATTGCTGAGCTTGGCTGGGATCCGGAAACACTGGTTGAAACGAAAAAGGGCGAGGACAAGCAATCTGCCAGAGATGCGTTTCTTACCCATTACGAAATAACGGTTGTCACGAAGCCGCTGCTGCAGAAGATAGCGGAACTGACTTCTAATGAAGAAATTAAATTGCTCTTGGAAGACGAAGACGAACAGAAACTGCGTGACTATGTTTACGGGCGTGATCTGCTGGATGTCATCCGGGACTTTTCGCTTCAAGGCATTCCTGCAGACAAATTGACCAGCGTGCTGCGCAAGATGCCGGCCCGTCTGTATTCAATTGCTTCGAGCTATCATGCCAATCCTGAAGAAGTGCATCTGATTGTCGGCACGGTGCGTTATGAAGCACATGGCCGCAGCCGCTCAGGCGTCTGCTCGGTTGAAATTGCCGAACGTCTTGAGGCTGGTGATACCCTGCCGATTTATGTACAGAAGAACAACAACTTCCGCTTGCCGGAAAACCCTGAAACACCGATTGTCATGGTTGGGCCGGGGACAGGCATTGCGCCGTTCCGTTCCTTTATGGAAGAGCGTGCTGAGACTGGTGCAGAAGGCAGCTCATGGCTCTTCTTTGGCGACCAGCATTATGTAACGGACTTTCTCTATCAGGTGGAATGGCAGCGCTGGCTGAAGGACGGCGTCCTGACAAAATTGGATGTGGCCTTCTCGCGTGATACTGAAGAGAAAGTATATGTCCAGCACCGCATGAAGGAGAACAGCAAGGAGCTGTTTGAATGGCTTGAAAAAGGCGCACATCTGTATGTGTGCGGTGATGAGGAGCATATGGCTCATGATGTGCATCAGACGCTACTTGGAATCATTCAGGAAGAAGGAAATCTTTCTGAGGAAGAAGCGGCGAACTATCTTGCAGAGATGCAGCAGGCAAAACGCTATCAGCGCGATGTTTACTAATGTACGGATGAAAGGAGCATACACATGTCTGACATTAAAGTAGATCCAAACATTGACCATGGCCCACCGAGTGATGTTGAAGTAATTAAAATAGAGAGTGATTACCTGAGAGGTTCCCTTGTGGAGACCTTGCAAAACCCGATCAGCGCCGGAATTCCTGATGATGACAACCGTCTGATGAAATTCCACGGCAGCTATTTGCAGGATGACCGCGATCTCCGTGCAGAACGCCAAAAGCAAAAACTTGAGCCGGCTTACCAGTTCATGGTCCGTGTTCGTGCACCGGGCGGCGTTGCGACAGCAGGCCAGTGGCTTGTCATGGACGAGCTTGCCGACAAGTACGGCAACGGCACGCTGAAGCTGACAACGAGACAGGCTTTTCAGATGCATGGCATTCTTAAATGGAATATGAAAAAGAGCATCCAGGAAATCAATGATGCCTTAATGGACACGCTGGCAGCCTGCGGAGACGTAAACCGCAATGTCATGTGCAATCCGAATCCATATCAGTCTGCGATCCATCATGAAGTCTATGAGTGGTCGGCAAAGCTGAGCTCTTACCTGTCACCACGCACAAATGCCTATCATGAGATCTGGCTTGATGGCGAGAAAGTCGAAGACAGCAATAAGCCTGAGGAAGAAGTAGAACCGATGTACGGCAAGGTTTACCTGCCTCGTAAGTTTAAAATCGGCATTGCTGTACCGCCATCAAATGATGTAGACGTGTTTTCCCAAGATCTTGGTTTTATTGCTGTGCTTGACAAGGACGGCAAGCTGGAAGGCTTCAACGTATCTGTCGGCGGTGGCATGGGCATGACACATGGTGATCCGCTCACATATCCGCAGCTTGGCCGTGTGATTGGCTTCATCACGCCGGACCAGCTTTTGGATACAGCTGAAAAAGTGATTACGATACAGCGCGACTATGGAAACCGGTCTGTCAGAAAGAATGCCCGTTTCAAATATACAATTGATGCACGCGGCCTTGACTGGTTCAAGACAGAATTGCACAAGCGCTTAGGCTGGGAACTTGCTGAAGCGAAGGCGTTCCATTTCGACCATAACGGCGACCGCTACGGCTGGGTGCAAGGGGTCAATGATAAATGGCATTTGACCATTTTCATCCAAAATGGCCGTATTGCTGACCAGGAAGGCTATCCGCTTAAAACAGGCTTGAAAGAAATCGCCAAAGTGCATACAGGCGACTTCCGTCTCACGCCGAACCAGAATCTCGTCATTGCCAATGTGGATGATGAGAAGAAGGAAGAGATTGATGCCCTTGTCAGTCAATACGGCATTACGGACGGCGAGCAGTATACGGCCCTGAAGCGCAATTCCATGGCGTGTGTTTCACTGCCGACATGCGGATTGGCGATGGCTGAAGCTGAGCGCTACCTGCCTGAATTGCTGGATAAGATTGAAGTCATTCTCGATGAGAACGGCCTGCGTGAAGAGGATATCATCATTCGCATGTCCGGCTGCCCGAATGGCTGCTCACGCCCGGCACTTGGGGAAATCGGCTTTATCGGCAAAGCGCCAGGCAAGTACAATATGTATCTTGGCGCCGGATTTACCGGTGACCGCCTGAACAAAATCTACCGTGAAAACATCGGTGAGGCAGATATCCTTTCCGAGTTAAATAGCATTTTGAAACATTATGCAAAAGAACGTGAAGAAGGCGAACGGTTCGGGGATTTCACGATTCGCGCCGGCTACGTAAAAGCCGTAACATCCGGACTTAACTTCCATGCCTAACCTGAGGAGGAAATAATCATGACACTCAGCAAGCCGCACGGCGGAGAACTGATCAGCCGCTATGAACCGAATAAAGATCTGTCGGGCATTACACAGACAATTGAACTGGACGCAATGGCGCTCAGCGACCTGGAACTGATTGGGGTGGGGGCATACAGCCCCCTCAAAGGTTTCATGGACCGAGCTGACTATGAAGCGGTTGTCGACCGCATGAGACTCGCTTCAGGAGAGGTTTGGAGCATTCCGATTGCCCTTCCTGTTGCTCCTGAAGTGGCAGAATCACTCGCAATCGGAACGGAAGCGAAGCTTGTATATGGCGGGGAAGTATACGGAGCCATTACCATCTCTGATAAGTTTTCACCTGATAAAGAGAAGGAAGCAGAAAATGTCTACCGCACCCGTGACCTGGCCCATCCAGGCGTTAAAAAAATGTTTGACCGTCCAGATGTGTACATCGGCGGTGAGGTCGTGCTGACAAAACGTGCAGAAGATCCTGAATTTGCCGAATACTATTTCGAGCCGGCCAGAACAAGAGAGATCTTTGAAGAAAAAGGCTGGAGAACCGTTGTGGGCTTCCAGACACGCAATCCGGTTCACCGCGCCCATGAATATATTCAGAAAACAGCATTGGAGATTGTCGACGGGCTGTTCCTGAACCCGCTTGTCGGCGAGACGAAAAAGGATGACATTCCAGCTGATATCCGTTTGGAAAGCTATGAAGTGCTGTTAAAAGACTACTATGCAAAAGACCATGCTTTCCTGGGAGTGTTCCCGGCTGCGATGCGCTATGCTGGTCCGCGGGAAGCTGTATTCCATGCGATGGTCCGTAAGAACTTCGGCTGCACACACTTTATCGTTGGCCGCGATCATGCAGGTGTCGGCGATTATTATGGAACATATGACGCGCAAAAGATTTTTGATGCGTTTACACCGGATGAATTGGGCATTACACTGCTCTTCTTCGAGCACAGCTTCTACTGTGAAGCATGCGGCAATATGGCGACAGCGAAAACATGTCCGCATGACCGTGACAAGCATGTGATTCTTTCAGGAACGAAAGTACGGGAAATGCTGCGCAACGGGGAGTATCCACCGTCAACATTCAGCCGGCCGGAAGTCGTTGAAGTGCTGATCAAAGGCATGGCCAAAGAAGTACAAGCTTAACAACCAGACATTCGAGCAGTATCGCATGAGGGAAGGGAGATGAAGCAAGTGGGCAAAGTTTACTTAGTTGGTGCGGGTCCTGGAGATGCTGATTTGATTACGGTTAAGGGGTTAGCCAGCATTCAGAAGGCAGATGTGATTTTGTACGATCGTTTGATCAACAGGGAGCTTTTGGACCATGCAAAAGAAGGCGCACAGCTGATTTATTGCGGCAAGCTCCCCGACTATCATGCGATGAAGCAGGAGACCATCAATCGCTTTCTTGTAAAGCATGCCAAGCAGGGCAAAGTTGTTACAAGATTAAAAGGCGGCGATCCATTCATCTTTGGGAGAGGCGCAGAAGAAGCGGCAGCGCTCCGGGAGAATGGCATTCCGTATGAAGTTGTTCCTGGTATTACTTCAGGCATTGCCGCTCCGGCTTATGCGGGCATTCCGGTTACACACCGTGAGCTCAGCTCGAGTTTTGCAATCGTGACCGGTCACGCCAAAGAAGGAAAAGCAGAAGAATCGGCCAGGTGGAAAAGCCTGGCCCAGGGGATTGATACACTCGCTATTTACATGGGAGTCGGCAATCTGCCGTATATTGTGGATCAGCTTGTTACCAATGGTAAGGATGCAGCGACGCCTGTCGCACTGATTCATTGGGGCACAACGAAGAACCAGGAGACCGTTACAGGCACACTGGAGGATATCGTGGCCACCGCCAAACGCGAACAAGTAAAAAATCCGAGCATGATTGTCGTAGGAGAAGTTGTCAGGCTGCGTGATGACCTGCAGTGGTTCGAAAAACAGCTGATGGAGAATCAAGTGCTCGTCTGATGATTTAAAAGGAAAGGGTGAAAGCAAATGGAAGCAGTATTGTATATTGGCCATGGCAGCCGGGTTTCGCAAGGCGTGCAAGAGGCACTTGATTTCATTGAACGGGGCAGGCGCGGTATTGCAGCCCCGATTCAGGAAGTCTGTTTTCTTGAACTTGTCGAACCAGATATTCTGACGGGCGTCAGGCGCTGTGTGGAACGGGGTGCCACAGTCATTTCTGTTGTGCCGATCCTGCTCCTGACCGCGATGCATGCCAAAGAAGACATTCCGGATGAATTGGCAAAAGCTCAGGCGCTCTACCCGGACGTGAAGCTGAATTACGGACGACCGTTCGGCGTCCATCCGAAAATCGTTGAAAGTCTGCTTGACCGTGTCCTGGAAAAGGCACCGAAACCTTCAGAAGATGCGATGGTCCTGCTCGTCGGCCGCGGCAGCTCGGACCCTGAAGTCAAGCGTGATCTGACGGAAATTGCGGACAGGCTTCATCATTTGCATCCCTTTAAGCGGGTGGACATCAGTTTTATGTATGGTGCCAAGCCGAAGCTTAAAGAAGCGCTGAGACTTGCCAAAGAAACCGGCCATAAACAGGTATTTATCGTGCCGTATCTGCTGTTCAGCGGCATCGTTATGAATGAAATCATGGAAGAATTGGAGCAGCTTGATCTGAGGGATCAGGAATTTATTCTGTGTGAGAGTCTTGGCTATCACCAGAATATTGTTGAGGTGCTGCAGGAGCGGACAAATGAGCTGCTTGAGCAGCCGGCAGCCGTTCGCTGAGGAAAAGTCTGTATGGAATCCTATCCCATCATGTTCAATGCAGAGAATCAGCCGGCAGCCGTCATTGGCGGGGGCAGGGTCGCTTATCGCAAGGTAAAGCGTCTGATCGAATCAGGTGCAGCTGTTACGGTTATCAGTCCTGATCTCTGTCCTGAACTGGAAGAGCTGGCCAGTGCCTCTATGTTTACTTGGAAGAAAAAGACGTTTGACAGAGAAGATATCCGGGACGCCTTTATTGTCATTGCTGCCACAGATGACAAAGCGGTGAACCGGACTGTTGCCAATGCCGTTTTTCCAAGGCAGCTTGTCAACATTGTAGATGATCCGGAGCTCGGCAACTTTCATGTGCCGGCTTCCCTGCATCAGGGGAAGCTGACGATTTCGGTTGCAACCGGGGGAGCGAGCCCGTTTTTGGCTAAGCGCATCCGCAATGACCTGAAACTGCATTTTGACAGCAGTTATCAGGACTATATGGCATTTCTAGAAGAAGTGCGCCGACTTTTGCACCGTTTGGACTGCCTGGAAACAGACAGAAAGCATCAGCTGCTGCGCGACATTGCCGAAGACGCATACCGGAAGTCTGCCGAACGGCGCCAGGCTTTGCTCACCTACTTGCATAAAATGAAGGAAACAGGAAAAATGGAAGAGTTTTAAAAAAAATAATTGTAAAAAATGACCAATTGATTTAATCTATTAAAAAGAGAGAAATTAAAATATATTTAAAAAACTTCCGCAAAAATGCTTGCATAAACATAAGAAAACAGATATGATATATTCAAATTTAATAAATAGTTTATCGATTCAATTTTCTTATCAAGAGAGGTGGAGGGACTGGCCCTTTGAAGCCTCGGCAACCGTCTGTGCAAACAGTCAAGGTGCCAATTCCAACAAGTTTCGTACTTGGAAGATGAGAGGAGTCCTTGATTTTATATATTAAAGGTCGCCTTCTTATCGAAGGGGGCTCTTTTTTTGCAGGATTTCCTCTTCATAATCAGCAAGGGGGAGTAGAGAATGGCATTGCGTAATGAAACAATTTTGGCGCAGATTGGCAACAAAAGAGAAGAACCTCGGCGCTCCATCAATACACCCCTGTACTTTTCGACAGCATACAGGCATGAACATACGAAGCTGGAGGAAACCGGGGGATACGATTACATTCGGACAGGTAACCCGACACGGGATGTACTGGAAGACGCGATTGCAGTTCTGGAAAACGCTGACCGCGGCTATGCTTGCAGTTCAGGTATGGCAGCCATACAGCTTGTGTTCGCACTTTTCAAGAAAGGCGACCACTTTATTGCTTCACGTGATTTGTACGGCGGCTCGTACCGTCTCTTCGATCTGTACGAGGAAAAGTACGGCTTTACCTTCACGTATTGGGACGGCGACGATTATGAACAGCTGGAAACATTCATTCAGGATGACACAAAGGCTTTCTTTATCGAAACACCGACAAATCCGCTGATGCAGGAAGTTGAGATCTCGAAGATTACTGAGATCGCCAAGCGCCATAATCTGCTGACAATTGTCGACAACACCCTGTTAACACCGTTTCTCCAGAAACCTCTGGATGAAGGAGCGGACATCGTTTTCCATAGCGCGACGAAATATCTTGCCGGACATAATGATGTGCTGGCTGGACTTGTCGCAGCCAAAGGAAACAAGCTTTGTGATGAAATATTCATGCTGCACAACGCCATTGGTGCTGTGTTGGCACCATTTGATTGTTGGAGCACCATCAGAGGTATGAAAACCCTCGCACTCCGAATGAGACAGCATGAAGCAAATGCCAAGCAGCTGATTCCTTTCCTTGAGAGCCATCCGCTGGTCAAGAAAGTGTTCTACCCGGGACGAGGCGGTATGCTGAGTTTTGAAATCAAGCAGGAAGAGATGGTTGTGCCATTCTTGCAGGAAATCCGATTGTTCACTTTTGCCGAAAGCCTTGGCGGTGTCGAAAGTCTGATTACATACCCTGTAACGCAGACACATATGGATATTCCGCAGGAAACACGTGAGGCCTACGGGCTTACGAACTGTCTGCTGCGCGTTTCAGTCGGTATTGAGAATGGACAGGATTTAATCGATGATCTGGATCAGGCATTTAAAAAGATAGATAAAAAGGAAGTGCAGAGGAATTGAATTTACTGGACGCACTTGGGGAACGAATTCTAATTGGCGATGGCGCAATGGGAACATTGCTTTACTCTAACGGAGTCGACCGCTGCTTTGAAGAATTGTGCCTGTCGCATCCCGACCAGATCCGCGGCGTGCATCGCGCTTATATTGATGCCGGCGCTGATATCATCCAGACCAATACTTACGGAGCCAATTACATTAAGCTGGCCCGTTACGGACTGGAGGATCAGGTGAAGAAGATTAACGAAGCTGCGGTTAAGATTGCGAGAGAAGCAGCGGGAGACAGTACGTTTGTACTGGGAACAATCGGCGGCATCCATGGAACCCAGTCGCTGCTTGGTTCAAAAGAGGAGATTAAGCGGAGCTTCCGCGAACAGCTCTACTGCCTGCTGCTCGAACAAGTTGACGGCCTGATCCTGGAAACCTATTACGACCTGGACGAGCTGAAAATGGTTCTGGACATTGCCAGGGAGATTACCGACCTGCCGATCATATCAAATGTGTCTATGCACGAAGTCGGCATCTTGGAAAACGGCACGCGTCTTGCAGATGCACTGAAACAGCTTGAAGACCACGGCGCGAATGTTGTCGGCATCAACTGCCGGCTCGGCCCGTACCATATGGTCAAATCGCTTGAGGAAGTGCCATTGCTCGACAAGGCCTACCTGGCAGCGTATCCGAATGCAAGCCTGCCGGCGTACAGCGATGGGAAATTAAAGTACGTCAATAATTCGGAATATTTCCAGAAGTGTGCACAAGATTTCCGTGATGAAGGCGTACGCCTGATTGGCGGATGCTGCGGCACGACACCCGAGCATATTCGCGCGCTTGCCGACTCGGTAAGAGGCGTTGAACCGCTTAAAGAAAAACAGGCAGTTGAACGGGACCATTCAATCGAAGTCGGCGGCGGACGCAATGCCGAAGAACCGCCGCTTCATGAAATCGTGAAACAGCGTCCATCCATCATTGTTGAATTGGATGCACCCAGACATCTGCACACAGAGGAATACCTGGAAGGTGTGCGCCAGCTGAAAGAAGCAGGCATTGATGCGGTGACACTGGCAGATAACTCCTTGGCCACGCCGCGCATCTGCAACACAGCAATGGCTACCTTAATTCAGCGGGAAATTGGCATGAGACCGCTTGTTCATATTACGTGCCGTGACCGTAACCTGATCGGTCTGCAGTCGCATCTGCTAGGGCTGCACACGCTCGGCATGCATGATGTTCTGGCCATTACGGGCGACCCGACAAAAATTGGCGATTTTCCGGGAGCCACATCAGTCTTTGATGTCACTTCCTTTGATCTGATCAAGCTGATCAAGCAAGGGAATCAAGGTCAGTCTTTCTCAGGCAAATCGTTGAAAAAATCAACCGGATTTTCCGTTGCGGCTGCATTCAATCCAAACGTCGCCAATATGGAGAAAGCCGTGCAGCGCATGCAGCGCAAAATTGATGCTGGAGCGGACTATTTCCTGACTCAGCCTGTATACAGCAAGGAACGCATCATTGAACTTGCAAAGGCGACGAAGGATATTAAAGCACCAATTTACATCGGCATCATGCCGCTCACGTCGACCAGAAATGCCGAGTTTCTTCATAATGAAGTGCCCGGCATCAAACTGACAGACGAGGTCAGGGAACGCATGCAGGCGGCAAAGCATGACAAAGACAAGTCCATAGAAGAAGGCATCGAGATCTCGAAAGAGCTGCTCGATACCGCAATCGAGCATTTCAATGGCATTTATCTGATCACGCCATTCATGCGCTACGATGTCAGCGTCAAGCTTGTAGAATACATACAGGCCAAACTTAAAGGCAGAAACTTTAAGGGGGTGAACGCCGATATCCAGCACACATGGTGATGACAGAGGAAGAGGAATGTCGACAATCTAACAACCTATTAGGGAGGAATATATACATGTCTAACGTAAAAAGCTCAAACCTTGGCTACCCGAGAATTGGTGAAAAAAGAGAATGGAAACGAGCTCTTGAAAGCTTCTGGAACGGACAGAGCTCACAAGAGGAACTGCTTGCCAAAACAGACGAAATCCGTCTGAACAACTTGAAAAAGCAGAAAGAACTTGGAATTGACCTGATTCCTGTCGGTGATTTCTCTCTATATGACCATGTCCTGGATGTATCGGCTGCATTCGGTGTTGTACCGGAACGCTACAATTATGAAGGCGGCAAAGTAAGCCTGGATACATACTTCGCGATGGCTCGCGGCGTAAAAGACGCAGTAGCTTCTGAAATGACAAAATGGTTCAACACGAACTATCATTACATGGTTCCTGAGCTTGATTATGCAGAACCGAAGCTCGTTGACAACCGCTGGGTAAGCTACTATAAAGAAGCAAAAGAAAAGCTCGGCATTGACGGCAAGCCTGTTGTCCTTGGACCGATCACATATGTGAAGCTTTCTAAAGGCTACAGCGAGAAAGACTTTGCTGCACAGCTTGATAAATTTGTACCATTGTATGTACAGGTTTTGAAAGAGCTTGCTGAGGCTGGTGCAACTTGGGTTCAGATCGATGAGCCGATCTTCTCTACCAATGCTTCCAACGATCTGATTGGCTATGCACAATCTGTCTATGAAACAATCAGCAAAGAAGTTCCAGGACTCAACATCATTTTCCAAACGTACTTCGAGCGCCTGTTCAACTACAAAGAAATTACAGCCCTTCCTGTTAAAGCGATCGGCATTGATTTCGTACACGGTGATTCTCTTGCTCAGCTTAAAGAAAATGGCTTCCCGGAAGACAAAGTGCTTGCTGCAGGTGTTGTGGACGGCCGCAACGTATGGCGCGCTGATTTGGATGCGAAATATGATCTTGTTGAAGCAATCAAAGGACATGTCTCTGCAGACCGCCTGATCCTTCAGCCTTCTTCTTCAGTGCTGCATGTGCCGGTTACGAAGAAGCTTGAAGAGAAGCTTGACAGTGTCATCCTTGGCGGCTTGTCATTTGCCGATCAAAAGCTTGAAGAAATCATTGCTTTGACGAAAGCAGCCGGCGCAGGCAAAGACGCTGCAAAAGCAGCATTTGAAGACAGCAAACAAGCACTAGATGCTTTGAACAGTTCTTACCGTTCAAATGAATCAGTTAAAGCATCTACTGAAAACCTGACAGCTGATGATGCAAAACGCCCGCAAGCGTTCGCAGACCGCATCAAAGCACAGGATTCACGCTTCAACCTGCCGCTTCTTCCGACAACAACGATCGGCAGCATGCCGCAAACGGATGTTGTTAAGAAAACAAGAACAAAATGGCGCAAAGGCGAAATCACGGATGCTCAGTACGAGCAGTTTGTTAATGACAACATCAAAAAGTGGATTGAAATCCAGGAAGAGCTTGATCTTGATGTACTCGTTCACGGTGAATTTGAGCGTAACGACATGGTTGAGTACTTCGGCGAGAAGCTTCAAGGCTTTGCTGTTACAGAATACGGCTGGGTACAGTCTTACGGTTCACGCTGTGTGAAGCCGCCGCTGATCTTTGGCGATGTTTACTGGGAAGAGCCGGTTACAGTCAAAGAAAGCGTCTATGCACAGTCTCTTACGAACCGCCCTGTAAAAGGCATGCTGACTGGTCCGGTTACAATCTTGAACTGGTCATTCGCACATGATGATGTGCCTGAAGTGACAGTCATGAACCAGATTGCTTTGGCCCTTCAGAAAGAGATCGAAGCACTTGAAGAAAACGGCATTAAGATCATCCAGGTGGATGAGCCGGCACTTCGTGAAGGTCTGCCACTTGATAAAGAAAAATGGAACGACTATCTGGATGCTGCTGCATATGCATTCCGTCTTGCAACAGCAACAGTTCAGCCGGATACGCAAATCCATACGCATATGTGCTATTCGAACTTCAAAGACATCTTTGATGCAATCGATGCGCTGGATGCAGATGTGATCTCCATCGAAACTTCAAGAAGCCATGGCGAACTGGTTGAAACATTTGAAGACAACACGTACACGAAAGAAATCGGCCTTGGTGTTTATGACATCCACAGCCCGCGTGTACCAAGCATTGAAGAAGTAAAACACAACATTACGAGAGCGTTGAACACAATCTCTCCTAAGCAATTCTGGGTAAACCCTGACTGCGGCTTGAAAACACGTAAAGAAGAAGAAACCATTGCAGCATTGAAAGTGATGGTTGCAGCAGCGAAAGAAGCACGTGAAGAAGTGCTTCAGAAGCAGCAGTAAGCAAGTTGAAAAAAGAGCCTTCGCGCATATGGCGCGAAGGCTCTTTTTATCATTTTAAAACAGTTCAGGAAAGCCAGTTTTTAAATTTTGCAGCCCAGGATTTTTTCTCGGCTGTTTCCGGTTGGGGCTGCACGTCAGCATGGTCCGGCGCCATTTCATCAATGAAAATGTTTTCCAGTTCAATCGCGTGGTCGAGCGTCAGAACAGCACCGATGTCTGTTTCTTTCTCTTCGTTGGCAACAGATGTATAGGGAATCCCGTATCGGCTTGCTGTTTCTTTTACTTTCTTTAAGTAGGAAAATGAGATTTGTCCATTGAGCAGCAGGTTGGAATTTGGGTATTGCTTCATCGCTTCATCCAACTGATTCAGACCTTTGTCCTGCATCACCTGCCCGATTGTCAGCGCCAGAACGATTCGTTCCCTGAGCGTTCCCAGGAAGCGGTCACGCTCTTCCTGCTTTGGTTTTTTGATGCCATATATGCCTTCCTGCAAATAGTCATCTGCCGTTTTTTTAACCATGGGAATGCCTCGCTTCCATAATATGCTTGTCTCTGTATACTGTCATTGTACAAGGTTCAGTTTTGGCTTGCAAAGCTTCTTCTATGCGACTATTGGCAGAATAGCGCTAAAAACATAGTTTAAATTGAATTTGTACTAAATTTAGAAAAATCCCAATATACTATTGACTGGTTTATTGAAAAGCTGTATTATTAACGGAACATCACATCCCTAAACAACACTAAAACACTTTTGCCACTGGCAGCGGTGAGGGTGTTGTTTATCAATTTAATCGTGAGTTTTCTAAAAATTTAAACAAAAGAGAGGAGTGCTTACGTATGAACGACCAGTGGATCTATGTAAATGATCAATTCGTTAAAAAGGACGAAGCTGTTATTTCCGTTTACGATCATGGTTTCTTATACGGAGATGGAGTATTTGAAGGCATCCGAGTATACAGCGGCAACGTCTTCCGTCTAGAAGAGCATTTGGATCGCCTGTATGCATCTGCTCATTCCATCATGTTGGATATCCCATACAGCAAGGAGGAATTCACACAGATTGTCGTCGATACAGTGAAGAAAAACAAACTGTACAGCGCATATATCCGTGTCGTTGTCTCCAGAGGGAAAGGGAATCTCGGCCTTGATCCGCGCAATTGTTCCAAGCCAAGCATCATTGTCATTGCGGAAGCACTCTCCATTTATGCAGAAGAACTGTATGAGAACGGATTGAAGATGGCTTCAGTTGCTACAAGGCGGAACCGTCCGGATGTATTGAGCCCGCAGGTTAAATCACTGAACTATCTGAATAATATCATCGTTAAGATCGAATCGATCCAGTCAGGTGCTGATGAAGCACTGATGATGAATGACCAGGGGTATGTGACAGAGGGTTCTTCAGACAACATCTTTATTGTGAAAGACGGCGCAATCAAAACACCACCGGTCTATCTCGGAGCTCTTGAAGGAATTACCCGCAATGTAATTGTCGAATTGGCGAAAGAACGCGGTTATCAGATCGATGAAACGCCATTCACAAGACATGATGTTTACATTGCCGACGAAGTATTCCTGACAGGAACAGCTGCAGAAGTCATCCCTGTAGTAGATGTGGACGGAAGAACCATTGGTACAGGGAAGCCGGGCGAAGTAACAAACGATCTCCTCAAGGCATTCAGGGATCGAGTTACAGAAGATGGCGTCAAATGCTACACAGAAGATGAAGTGAAAGAACTAATCGGCTAAATTTGTCAGAATTGCTGTCAAATTTCATCAAATCATGTATAATGGGGTTACGAAAGATACTGAGATTTTGCACTATTTTTTCTAATATACCCGTTTAAATCGCTTTCTATGCATACAGGCCGGCATAATTTCAGCCGGACAGCCGTAAGTATAGAAACAGAAGCGGCTTAAAAGACTTGATACTGATTTTTTTCTTCATTAAATAGCCGACGGCTTTGCCGGAGTGGCTTTCATATTTATCAACATGATGACGGGAAAGAAATGAGAGAACGCGCATTTACAGAGATCCGGGGCTGCTGAAAACCCGGGAGTGCCGCTCATTTTATCCTCCCCGAGTGCTGTGCAGAACGGTTTCGAACCTATTAAGCGCGGCCAGGTGCTGCAAGCACCTGTTACCAAAATGAACTATAATGTACGTATTAGTTCATGAGACAGTTCCCGATAAGGGTGCTGTGAACTTGGGTGGTACCGTGATCAGATGAAACTCTTTTCGCCCCAAAATTCCGAATATATTGTCATAATGTATGAATTGGGGAGAGAAGAGATTTTTTAATTTAAGAGAATGATGATGTCTTTTTAAGACTTTAAATAACTCTTAGCGCGAATGTTTTCGCAAGTTAGGGAGGAAGAGAGTAGGAATGGAAATGAAACGGGAAGTCAACGAAGCGAGCCGTCCGAGAAATGGTGCAGATTTGTTTGTCTGGTCTTTGGTTGATGCCGGAGTAGACACATTGTTTGGTTACCCAGGCGGAGCCGTTCTGCCGATCTATGACGCACTGTATAGAAACCAGGCTCCATTTAAACATATCCTTTCCCGTCATGAGCAGGGTTCAATTCATGCAGCTGAGGGGTATGCGCGGGTAACTGGAAAACCGGGAGTCGTTTTGGCGACATCAGGACCGGGAGCGACGAACCTGATTACCGGCATTGCCGATGCAATCATGGATTCAATCCCGCTCGTTATTTTCACTGGACAGGTTGCCCATCAGGTAATCGGCACGGATGCCTTCCAGGAATCAGACATTATGGGGATCACAACACCGATCACCAAGTACAACTATCAAGTGGAAAAGCTTTCTGATTTGCCAAGAATCATTAAAGAAGCTTTCTACATCGCCAGTACTGGAAGACCGGGTCCGGTTCTGATTGACATTCCGAAGAACATTTCCGAAGAGATCTCGGATCAGGAATTCGACAGCAATTTCTATTTGCCAGGCTACCAGCCGACAATGAAACCGAATCCGCTGCAGATCGTCAAGCTTGCTGATGCACTGTCCCGTGCGAAGAAGCCGGTTGTGCTGACAGGTGCAGGCATCCAGTTTGCCGGTGCTTCTGAAGAATTAAGAGCGTTTGTTGAGAAGTACCAGCTACCGGTTACAAGCACATTGCTTGGCTTAGGGGTATTCCCTGGCACTGATCCGCTCTTCCTCGGCATGGCAGGCATGCACGGCACGTACGCTGCCAATATGGCGCACTATGAATGTGACCTGTTGATCAATATCGGTGCACGTTTCGATGACAGATTAACAGGCAAGCTTGAGCACTTTGCGCCAAACGCGAGAATTGCGCATATTGACATTGACCCGGCAGAGATCGGCAAGAATCTTCATACAGAGATCCCGGTCGTGGCAGATGCGAAGGAAGCGCTGAAAGCATTGCTCGGAGCCAATATTTCCATGCCGGACCATAAGGAATGGAAAGAAAAGCTCGAAGCAAATAAAACAGAGTTCCCGCTCTGGTACAACCGCTCTGACGAATTGATCTCTCCGCAGTGGCTGATTGAGCAAGTATATGAAGCTTCTGAAGGCAAGGCGATCGTGACAACAGACGTTGGCCAGCACCAGATGTGGGCAGCCCAATTCTACAAGTTTGACCAGCCTAATCGCTGGGTAACTTCAGGCGGGCTTGGCACAATGGGCTTTGGTTTCCCGGCGGCAATCGGTGCCCAGCTGGGCAAACCGGAAGAACTCGTTGTCTCTGTAGTCGGAGATGCCGGCTTCCAGATGACGCTTCAGGAACTTGCAGTAGCCAAGGAGAGAAATCTCCCTGTAAAAGTCATCATCGTGAACAACTCAGCGCTCGGTATGGTTCGGCAGTGGCAGGAAAGCTTCTATGAAGAGCGTTATTCCGAATCACTTCTGACTGTAAACCCTGATTTCGTTAAGCTTGCAGAAAGCTACGGCGTCAGAGGTGTCAGGGTTGAGAAAGAAGAAGACGTCCCGGCCATGCTCAAGGATATCTTTGCATACAACGGGCCGGTTGTCGTGGATGCGCGTGTCGTAAGAAAAGAATGCGTAAATCCAATGGTTGCTTCCGGCAAGGGAATTCATGAAATGATCGGGGTGACGAGCAAGTGAAACGGATCATCACAGCAACCGTACAAGACAGAGCTGGGGTTCTGAACAGGATCACCGGCATGCTGTATAAGCGTCAATTCAATATTGAAAGCATCTCTGTCGGCAGTTCAGAAACTGAAGGAATCTCCAAAATGACCTTTGTTGTAGAGGTTGGAGACCATCAGAAACTGGAGCAGCTGACAAAACAGCTGAACAAGCAGATTGATGTGCTGAAGGTCATTGACATTACAGACAAGGCGATGGTTGCCAGGGAACTGGCGCTGATCAAAGTAACGAGCACCGCCCAGGTCAGGTCTGAAATCCAGGGCGTTATTGCACCGTTCAGAGCTTCTGTCATTGATGTCAGCAAAGACAGCATTACCATTCAGGTTACTGGGAAACCAGACAAAGTGGAAGCCATGATTACATTGCTTCGTCCCTATGGCATCAAGGAACTTACCAGAACAGGCGTAACAGCTTTCCTCAGAGGACAGCAGCCAACCAATGTTACCGAGATAAACTCTTTATCTATATAAATATCAAACTATTTGACTAAGGAAAGGGAGATCATAACATGACTAAATTACTTTATGAAAACACAATCAATGCAGAGGTTTTGAAAGGCAAAAAAATCGCAATCGTAGGCTACGGCTCACAGGGCCACGCGCATGCACTCAACCTTCGCGAAAGCGGCTATGATGTTGTAATTGCCAACAGACCAGGAAAATCTGCAGACCAGGCTAAAGAAGACGGCTTTGAAGTATTGGCAGTAGCTGATGCAACGAAGCAAGCAGACGTAGTCATGATTCTTCTCCCAGATGAATTGCAGCCATCTGTATTTAATGAAAGCATCAAGCCGAACTTGAAAGACGGAGCAGCGCTTGCATTTGCTCACGGCTTTAACATCCATTTCGCTCAAATCCAGCCGCCGTCAAACGTGGACGTATTCATGGCAGCGCCTAAAGGCCCTGGTCATCTTGTACGCCGTACGTATGAAGAAGGCGCTGGTGTTCCAGCACTTTATGCGGTATACCAGGACTACACTGGCAAAGCACGCGAAATCGCTTTGGCTTACACTGTAGGTATCGGATCAGCAAGAGCCGGTGTATTGGAAACTTCATTCCAGGAAGAAACAGAAACTGATTTGTTCGGTGAGCAGGCTGTTCTTTGCGGCGGTGCGACTGCACTCGTAAAAGCTGGCTTCGAAACATTGGTTGAAGCTGGATACCAGCCGGAACTTGCATACTTCGAATGTTTGCATGAATTGAAATTGATCGTTGACCTGATGTATGAAGGCGGACTTGAAAACATGCGTTACTCTATCTCTGATACAGCTGAGTGGGGAGACTTCGTATCTGGACCGCGCGTTATCACAGATGAAACAAAAGCACGCATGAAGGACGTATTGAAAGACATCCAAACTGGTGAATTTGCAAAAGGCTGGATCCTTGAGAACCAGGCAAACCGTCCGAAATACAATGCAATCAAAAATGCTGAAAACAACCACCTGATCGAAAAAGTCGGAAGGGAGCTGCGTTCACTCATGCCTTTTGTTAAGAATCCAATTCAATCTAAACAAAAGGACGTGAAGGTTAATGTCACGAATTAAGATTTTTGACACAACGCTGCGGGACGGAGAACAGTCCCCCGGCGTCAACCTGAACCAGCTTGAAAAGTTAGAAATCGCCAAACAGCTCGAACGTTTTGGAGTTGACCGGATTGAGGCAGGATTTCCTGCCTCGTCCAAAGGCGATTTTAATGCCGTGAAGGCGATTGCCGACACATTAAAGAATACATCTGTTACAGGCTTGGCCAGATCCGTCAAGTCAGATATTGATATTTCATGGGATGCGCTGAAGGGCGCGGCTGACCCATGTTTGCATGTGTTTATCGCAACTTCACCGATACACATGAAATACAAGCTGAAGAAGACGGCTCAGGAAGTGGTTGATACAGCTGTCAGCATGGTTTCCTATGCAAAGCAGCGCTTCCCGCAGATTGAATGGTCTGCAGAAGATGCGTCACGTTCTGATCGTGAATTCCTCGCCCACATTATTGAAAAGGTCATTGATGCCGGTGCAACGGTCATTAACATTCCCGACACAGTCGGCTATGCGACACCGCAGGAATTCGGTGAACTCTTCAAATATATTAAAGAAACGGTTCCAAACATCCATCGTGTTGACCTGAGCTGTCATTGTCATAATGATCTTGGCATGGCTGTTGCAAACTCACTTGCAGCAGTGGAAAACGGCGCAACACAGGTAGAAGGAACCATTAACGGAATTGGAGAAAGAGCAGGGAATGCTGCACTTGAAGAAGTGGCGGTAGCGCTCAAGATCCGTTCTGATTTTTATCCTTATGAGACAGGTCTCAAGCTGAATGAAATCAAGCGCACAAGCGATCTTGTTTCGAAGCTGACAGGCATGTACGTCCAGGCGAATAAGGCTATTATCGGACGCAATGCGTTCGCCCATGAATCGGGCATCCATCAGGACGGTGTCCTGAAGCATGCTTCAACATATGAAATCATCACACCGGAACTGGTCGGAGTGAATTCAAATACGCTCTTCCTTGGCAAACACTCAGGAAGACATGCATTTAAAGACAAAGTAAGCGAACTTGGTTACGACCTTTCAGAAGAAAAACTGAAAGAAGCGTTCACCCTGTTCAAGCAGCTTACAGACCATAAAAAAGAAGTGACAGACGACGATCTGTTCACCATCCTGACAGAAGTTCAGACAGAAACATCGACAGTTGACAAGTATCAGCTTGAAGTATTCCAAGTTCACTACGATACAGCCAATACGCCGTCAGCAACAGTCCGCCTGAAAAAGCCGGACGGTGAAACAGCGGAGTCCACAACAACGGGACAGGGCAGTGTCGAGGCATTGTACAAAACGCTTGAAAGCTTGATTACAGAAGATGTGCGACTGGTCGATTACCAACTCAATTCTGTCGGACGCGGCAAGGATGCACTCGCAGAATCTCATGTCCAGCTCATTGTTAACGATGAACAAGTAAATGGTAGGGGCTCTGCTCAAGATGTACTGGCAGCTTCAGCGAACGCATACCTGAATGCAGTCAATCGCTATATCGTTCAACAAAACGCAGCAAAAAAACAATGCGCCAAGTAACAGACAAAGGAGGGGAGAATATTGACTAAACATATTGTATTGCTCCCAGGTGACGGAATCGGGCGGGAGATTATGAATTCCGCCAAAATCGTTCTAGAAACAATTGCAGAAAAATTCGGCCACAGCTTTGCTTTCGAACAGCATGCTATTGGCGGTGATGGCTATGACCGCTTTGGAGAGCCGCTGCCGCAGGAAACAGTTGATGCCTGCGAACGTGCAGATGCCATCCTGCTAGGTGCTGTCGGAGGACACAAGTGGGACTCCCTTCCGAAACATCTGCGTCCGGAACAAGGTCTGCTGGGTATTCGCAAGAAACTGGGCTTGTTTGCCAATCTGCGCCCGATTAAAGGTTTCAAGCCGCTCCTCCATGCTTCCCCGCTTAAGGAAGAGGTCGTGGAAGGCAGCGACATCCTGATCATTCGCGAACTGACAGGGGGCCTTTATTTCGGAAAGCCGAGCGAACGCCGCGACAACGGCAATGTGGTTGTCGATACATTGTATTACGAGCGCCATGAGATTGAGCGCATCGTGGATCAGGCGTTCAAGAGTGCACAGATTCGCAAGAAGCATCTCGTTTCCGTCGACAAAGCGAATGTCCTGGAATCCAGCCGGATGTGGCGTGAAATTGTTGATGAGAAAAACAAGGACTATCCAGATGTAACTGTTGAACATTTACTTGTTGATGCGGTAGCAATGAAGCTGATTACCGAGCCGAAGAAATTTGACGTCATGGTGACTGAAAATCTGTTTGGCGACATTCTGAGTGATGAAGCGTCAGTATTGACCGGATCACTTGGTATGCTTCCATCAGCAAGCCTTTCCGAACGTGTCGGCCTGTATGAGCCGGTTCACGGTTCAGCTCCCGATATTGCCGGCAAGGGCATTGCCAATCCAATGGGGATGATCCTCTCGGCTGCTATGATGCTTCGTTATTCCTTCGGGCTTGATAAGGAAGCAGCTGCAATTGAAGATGCAATTAACAGAACATTGGAACAGGGATATCATACGGCAGACCTGCAGATCAAAGACGGCAAAAAAGTCGGAACCAATGAGATCACAAATGTGGTCATCGAGAATTTAAAAGTTGAAATTACTTCTTAAAAAAGCGGAGGTGTCATGAAATGGTAAAACCAAAAACAGTCATTGAAAAGATTTGGGAGAAACATGTCGTGCATAAAGAAGGCGATCAGAATCTGCTGTATATTGATTTGCATTTGGTTCATGAAGTGACGTCGCCTCAGGCTTTTGAAGGTTTGCGCATTAATAACAGAAAAGTACGCCGGACCGATTTGACATTTGCAACAATGGACCATAATGTGCCTACTTATAAAAGACATGAGGTCAGAGACAAGACTTCCAAGAAACAAATGGATACACTGCAGGAAAACTGTGAAGCTTTCGGTGTAACGCTGGCAGACATGTATCATCCGGATCAGGGGATTGTTCACGTTATCGGCCCTGAGCTTGGTCTGACACAGCCTGGAAAAACCATCGTTTGCGGTGACAGCCATACATCCACCCACGGTGCGTTCGGTGCCTTAGGCTTTGGTATCGGAACAAGTGAAGTGGAGCACGTGCTTGCTACCCAGACAGTCTGGCAGGGAACACCGAGAACACTGAACTTGAAGGTTGTCGGAGACTTGCG
>Ga0153921_1000434_pt1 | contig 23072 bp, 13 predicted proteins | sample TSNJ005MetaG_FD_104691 | JGI IMG/M metagenome (GOLD analysis project Ga0153921, IMG submission 104691) | Attine ant fungus gardens microbial communities from New Jersey, USA - TSNJ005 MetaG | ecosystem: Host-associated > Fungi > Mycelium > Unclassified | place: USA: New Jersey, Brendon T. Byrne... | reverse complement strand
TTTAAAGCTGTCGATGCCCGTGATCTGCCCTGCATGGCAGATGTGGAATCTTCACTGCTCTATTTTTGTTCAAAAGTTGTGGACTATAATAAAGTAACCCTGACCGGTGAATGTGCGGATGAAATTTTTGGCGGTTATCCCTGGTTCCATAAGCAGGAAATGTGGTCGGCAGACCGCTTCCCCTGGTCTATGCATATGGAACCGCGCCAGGTTTTACTGAAGGATGATCTGATTGCACAGCTTCCTATGGATGAATATGCAGCTGCGGCTTATGAAAAAACCATCCGTGAAACTCCGGTTTTGTCCAGTGATTCTGCTGAAGAAAAACGGCGCAGGGAGATCTCTTTTCTGAATCTGAAATGGTTTATGGTAACACTGCTGGACCGCATGGACCGTACCAGTATGTATTCCGGTCTGGAGGCTCGGGTTCCCTTTGCGGATCACCGCATCGTAGAATATCTCTGGAATGTTCCCTGGAGCATGAAATATTCAGGGGGTATTGTAAAAGGGCTGTTAAGAGATGCCGGGCAGTCCGTTCTTCCGGCGGATATCCTGTGGCGGCGTAAAAGTCCTTATCCTAAGACTTATAATCCACGCTATGAAAAGCTTTTGGGGGACCGTCTGATGGAGGTTCTTGCTGAGCCGAATGCTCCGCTTCGGCAAATTGTGGATGTAAAAAAAGCTGAGCAATTTATAAAGAGTCCGTCCGATTATGGGAAACCCTGGTATGGGCAGCTGATGGCCGGACCGCAGATGCTGGCATATATGCTGCAGGTGAATTATTGGTTGGAGAAGTATAAAATTGAGATTGTATAGTTTCCTGACTATAAATAATGGTTTTAACAAAGAGGGCGAGTTCAACTTAGTGTGGACCGCCCTCTACTGTATTTTTAATTCTATCTGAACCATATGTCTTTTAAAATGAATCACGTTGAATACTAGAGCTGAAGCATGTTTTCTATTTAAGAATAAGCATCTTCCACCGCTTTTTACAACGCATGGGCATATACCGAAGTGCCAATACCCCTAAGGATTTGAGGAAATTTTCAACATTTCTTCACGGTAATTTTAACTGTTTTTAAAACCCAGGTTATATTATATTTTTTATTATAGTAAAACACTTGCAATTTAAGTTTTTTCCCACCAAATTTTTTAAGATTTAATTTTTTAAAGCGAAAAATACCTTTACTGTCTGTCTTTACGGTTTGGAGCGTTTTTCCGCCTGCTTTAAGTCTGACAAACATTTTTTTTCGTGCTTTCCCAACAATCTTTCTGGTATTTACCGTTATTTTCTTGAAGGATTTGGGCTTCTTGCATTTCACTGTTTCAACTACTTTTTGATTTTCTATTTGAAGTTTCAACCAACCATTATCCTTCACAAGATGCGAAGGGGATTTTGTCACCAGGGTTTTTACTGTTAATTTATTTCCGCCAAAATCAGTATTTTCCCAGTCTAAATATTTAAGCTTCCTCAAATCGGGAAGGGATTTCAGCTTGTTTTGACTGATATGCAAATGACCCAGATTTTTCAAGTTTTCAATACCCTTTACACTTGTTAGGCGATTGCCGCTCAAAGACAAGGCTGTCAACTTTTTTAATCTTTCTATTCCTGTTATATCGTTCAATTCATTTTCATATACATAAAATGTATTAAGTTTTGTTAATCTTTCAACTCCTTTTAAATTGACCAACTTATTTCGGTATACAAATAATGCCTCCAAACTTGTCAACTCTTCAATTTCTTTCAGACTATTTATCTGATTATCGCCTGCCTCTAAATATTCTAATCTTGTTAATCCCTTTATTCCAGATAAACTTATCAAATTATTATAGGACACATATAAAACTTTTAATTTTGTCAACCCCTCTATTCCCGACAAACTTGTCAATTCATTGCAAGAAACATCCAACTCCGTCAATCCTGTCAGATTTTCTATCCCTTTGAGACTTTTGATACCTGCTTTTTTATAGTTATTTGACTTTAGCTCAGTTATGCCTGCGGCTTCATCTCTGGTGAAATATCCGCCCTCTCTGCCCAATGCGGTTAATACGGCTTCATACAAAATTTTATCAGGCATTCCCGTCTCGTCATTATAGAGGATATCACTGCCACCTGCAAAAGCATTGACCGGAGACATTGTTGTAAAAAGAATGAAAGCAAATATTACAGATATTAATTTTTTCATATTATTCTCCTTTCCTTTTCTTACATATACAATTTTTTGTATTCCTTTATACTCAATATTATAATCTTATAAAAATCAATGTCAATAATCTTTGATTATTCCGCATTTTTTCGTTCATTTTCTGCAAATATTCGGATTTATAAGATAAAAACCAGGAAATAAACATGTCACGGTTTATTTTCTGGTTTTTAGTATATATGACTTCTATTTTGCCAAATGCTTACATCCTCCCATAGCACCAATACAATTCTTTTACATTTTTTATATAGGTTCTTCCTATGACGAATGATTCTCCTGTTTTCATTTTAATTTCATGATTCCTTAATTCTGATACATAATCCAGGTTCACAATTGTGCTTTGATTAATACGTATAAAATTAGGTTCCAGTCTTTTGATGATTGAAGTAATTGATTCATAAATAGCATGAGTAGAATTTTTCATATATAAAATCGACTGTGCCTGATCTTTTTCTATAAATCTAATATCAAGTTGTCTGACCTTTTTTTTCTGATTATCTTCAACAATTACCAAAGGTGTTACCGAACGTTTTACCTTCACTGCATTTACCTGCTTTATGGCTTTTACAAAAACTCTTTCTAACCACGCCGGGTCAATTGGTTTGGGTATGTACCCCATCGCTTCAACCTGATAAGCATCCAGTGCAAATTCCTTATGTCCTGTAATGAAAATAGTCGCGATGTTTGGAAATGCTTCCAATAACCTCTTCGCTATATCAATTCCATTGACAGGCTTCATGCCTATATCTAAGAATGCAATATCAATGGAATTATCTTTTGAATACTCCAACAAATCCATTCCATTCGTAAAATGGGCAACTTGAATATCCAGACAATATTTCTTCTTTAGTTTTAGAATATATGTAACATTGATCTTCAATACCATTGCATCATCTTCACATAATGCTATTAAATATTCCAAATACATCCCTCCAGTTGATCCGGTACTTTTATATTCACAGAAAAAATACCATTTTCAAATTCTATATAAATCATACCATGAAGTTTATTTACACTTTCCATCATATTTTGTATACCAATCCCATGAATCTTTTGATCCTTTTTCGAAGTAATGAAATATCCATTGCTGTAATTCGGCTCGATCTTATAGGAGTTCTCACAAATGAATGAATATTCATTATTTTTTTTATCTATCGTAAGGTGTATAAACTTGTCTGCTTTGCATTGCCGCACTGCTTCTATTGCATTATCAAGCATATTTCCAAATATAATATTCAATTCTTTATCCGGAATAGAAATATCATGTACCATAATAATACTGTTAAACTTTATACCTTCTGCCTGGATTACACTTATCTTATTATTAATCAGTAAAGACAGAGATACATTCCCAAGTACTACTACATTATTTGCATATTTTAAATCAGAAAATGTGGAATCTGCATATTCTTCCAACTTATCGTATTGTTTTGTATGAACCAATCCCTGAATCACCCCGATATGATTATTCATATCATGACGTAGTGCCTTTAAATTCTTCGTAACTAATGTAAGATCTTGATTTAATTCGAGTTCCATTTCTAGTAGCCTGCTTTTTAGTTTCTCCTGGATTAACATCTCAGATTGTGACAATATTTTATTAATAATTGTTATAGCCAAAAAAACAATAGTAAACGTAATGATTGAAAATATACTAAAAATGCAGTCTATATTATGATGAAAAGAATTTGGAGAAATATAAATTAAAACAAGCATCCAAATAATAAAAAGCATACCCGCTACAGAGGTCCAAATTTCTGTCTTATAATTTTTATAATGAGGATTCATATCTGATTTATGATTTTTTTTATTTGAAAAACACCATATAATCACCAGATTAATCACTCTTGCCATAAAAAGTATAATATTGTATAAAATTCTGGGCAGATGATCTATTCTATATTCCATAAACAGATGGGCAAAAATGAATGCTGCCGATTCACATGTCACTATAAGCAGAAAACAGAAAAGCATGCCAACTCCACAAGACTTTAAGTTAACATTATAAAATATGAAAATAAATAAAAAAGTGAAAATTAAACTAAAAAATTTTCCAATAAAATCATTGATTGATAAAACATCTGTAAGATAATTTAAAAAAAAGAAATCTATTATTAAAAGTAAGCCGAAAATAAGAACAGAAGGTATTTTAATACGCTTTTGAAAAAAACTATGAGTGAAGTAACAAATCACAATGGAATTACATACATATAAATATAATAACTCTACAAAAAAAATCATCTCTGATTTCACCTAAACTATGCCTATTGTTTTTTAATTTGACTATTTGATATTTGATATGATTTTGCCCCTAAGCTGTGGAACTGCCCTGCGCATCCACCATAGCCTTAAATCATCTGTGGACAGATTCCCGCCCGGGGGGAGACGTTCCCTGTCCCGAACCTGTACTTTACGTATGGCTCCATCCAAGAGATCAATATTGACATCCGCTGCTGTTTTATCCCCATGTTTTAATAGAAACGAACCATTTCGGGGCAACTCTGTCATCTTCTTTCTCCTCTCAAAATTTTAAGTATAAGCTAAAAAATCTCATTACCCGCATAGCGGGAGTGAGATTTTTTGTCTTTTATCATATACGAATTCCCTATCCTATTCTCCACTCAAATATTTCATAATATTTACCATTGCTTCCTCTTCATCTGTTCCATCTGCAGTTACAGTAATACTCTCACCGGAATTCAAACCAAGAGTCATCATTCCCATAATACTCTTTGCATTAATCCTCTTATCATCACTTTCCACATAAATCTCACTTTCGTACTGACTGGCAACCTGAACCAGCAGTGCAACAGGTCTTGCTTCCAGACCATTCGGAATTTGTATTGTGATGGGTTTTTTAATCATAATGTTTCTCCTCCTCATTTCTTTCTCAGCTCTTCGGCCAAGGTGCTTAACTTTCTTAGTCTATGATTTACCCCTGATTTTCCTACCTGGGGCGTCAGCAGCATTCCCAGCTCCCTCAATGTAGCCTCCGGATATTCAAGACGGATTCTTGCCATTTCCTCCATGCCTTCTGAAAGACTTTCCAATCCTAACATAGATTGGATATATTGAATGTCCTCTATTTGTTTTACTGCAGCACTTACTGTCTTTTGTATATTCGCAGTCTCACAATTTACTTTTCGATTGACAGAGTTACGCATTTCCTTCAGTATACGGACATTCTCCAACTTCATTAATGCCACATGGGCTTCCATCACATTCAGTATATCTACAATCTGTGCGCCCTCTTTAATATATACTACATAATATTTCTTTCTCTGTATGATCTTTGCATCCATTTCAAAACTATTAATGACCGCACGTAACTGTTCTGCTTTATGCCGGCTTATGCAGACGATTTCAAAATGATAAAATTTCTGTGGATCGCTGATAGAGCCCGATGCTAAAAAAGCACCCCGTATAAATGCACGCCTGCAGCATGCATTCTGAATTACCAGATTATCCAAAAGCAGCAGATCTTTCTCTTGACTCATGTCTTGTTTCAATAACTTCGTTGCTTTTAATACCCGCAAAGAGTCCTCATGATTTTTCACGAGAACGGTATAAGTTCTGCTTTTCTTTAAATAAGCATTCTGTCTGATAAATACCTCTGTACTTATATTAAATGTTTTTTTCAATAATGTAAAGTATTTTCTCGCAACTACAATATTCTCCGTTTGCATTCTAAGCCATAAAGAATTGGACACAGATACGGTAATGCTGCCGCACATACTGATAATTGCTGCAATTTCAGCAATCCGGCAATGCCTTGCACTGCTGACCTGTCTGGATAATTCTTCCTTTACATCGCTGGAAAAAGACATCTCATCACCTCTTATTTTCCAATATCACGATGTTCTACTTTCACACCGTACTCACTTTGATCATTTAAGCGTTCAAACAGCTGATTTGCAATCGTAACAGAGCGATGCTTGCCTCCGGTGCAGCCAATACTGATAATCAATTGATTTTTTCCTTCTAATATATAGTTTGGTATCAAAAAATTTACCATATCAACTAATTTATCCAAAAATTCCTGCGCCAATTCAAACCCCATTACATAATCCCGCACTTCCTGATCATTTCCCGTCTTCCACATGAGATTTTCTATATAATATGGATTCGGCAGAAAACGTACATCAAAAACCAAATCAGAATCATATGGAAGTCCTTGTTTAAAACCAAAGGATACGATGGTAACCATCATATTCTTAAATTTTCGATTCTCAACAAATATTTTTTCCAATTCCAGTTTCAGCTCCCTGGTCAGGAGTTTGCTGGTATCAATGATGTAATCCGCCTGCTTTTTCAAAAATTCCAGCTTTATCCGTTCCTCTGCAATCCCCTTATCCAAGCGTTCTCCTGCTGCCAGCGGATGCTTCCTTCTAGTCTCCTTGTACCGTTTTCTAAGTACAGTATCTGAAGCATCCAGATAGAATATTTCATAGTGGAATCCTGAGAAAGTCATAAGCTCCAGCATCTTCTCCAACTGCTTCAAAGCATCACCGCTTCGGATATCCACACCAAGCGCTATTTTGGTTATATCACTACCAGGTGCAAATGCCAGCTCGGCAAACTTATTCAATAATGCAATCGGCAGATTATCCACACAGAAATATCCCATATCTTCCAGCATTTTAAGCGCCGTACTCTTACCCGCACCTGACATTCCTGTTACAATCACAAATCTCATCTAAAATTCCCCCAGCAATTTGACTTCCGGTTCCAACGTAACTTCAAACTTCTCTTCCACCCTTTTGATCACTTCATTTATCAGGCACCTTACATCTTCAGCCGTGGCATCTCCATTGTTGATAACAAACCCGCAATGCTTCTTGGAAACCATCGCACCCCCTACCGAAAATCCCCTAAGTCCTGCATCCATTATCAGCTTTCCTGCAAAACACCCGGCCGGACGTTTAAATGTACTGCCTGCACTTGGATATTCCAGCGGCTGCTTTGCTACACGCTGCTCTTTTAATTCTTCCATACGCCCGCTGATATCTTTTATATGACCTTCCCGCAAGCCGATCCGTGCTTCCAGCACAATATATTCTTTCTTAGCTATTACACTGGTACGATATCCCAACTCCAGTTCCGAACCGGTAAGCGTAAGAATCTCTCCCTCCCGGGTAAGAACCACAGCTTCCTTCAATACATCTTTCATCTCACCGCCATAGGCCCCCGCATTCATAACTACGGCTCCTCCCACTGTCCCCGGAATACCGGCCGCAAATTCAAACCCCGACAACCCATGTTCCAAAGCTGTTTTTGCGACTTTCGAAAGCAAAGCTCCCGCCTGTACTTTCATTTCCCGTCCTTCAACCGTAATATCGCCGTAATTTTTAAATATCTGCAAGATAACACCGCGATACCCTTTATCCCCAACCAAAAGATTACTTCCATTCCCCAAAACATAAAATGGCTCTCCAAACTCCCTGCACACCCTGATTACTTCCGCAATCTCCCCCATATCATGAGGCATAACATAATAATCCGCCGCCCCCCCAATTCGAAACGTAGTATGCTTCTTCATAGGTTCATCCGTATAAACATGCTCATTTCCAACAATTGCACAAAGCCGTTTCCAAAATTCCCGTTTCACTGACACTCCCCAATTCCTCTACTTATCTTAATTTGTTTCATCATACAATAAAAATCCATTTTATTCAAGTACTATACCCCTGCTTCTTCTTCCTCTCAATCAAAACACTAACCATATACAACCCCACACACACAGCCGTAATCAAACTCCCTTCCCAAAGCCCCTGTGCCGTATATTCCATAGAAATTTCATGCTCCCCTTCCCCCAAATCAATACCGGTCAAAGCCTCTCCCACACGGTAAAATTCAGTCTCCTCTCCATCCACCTTGATATTCCATCCCTCATCATACGGTACACTCAGCAAAAGTGTCCCGGCATTATCCGCATAAACACTTCCCTGAATCTTACCATCCGTACAAATGGAAGTCTCCAGTTGATTCTCAGCAAGACTATCATACACTTCAGTATATTCCATATTGTCGCAAACATAGACCTTTGCCTGTATCGGTCCCTCCTGGTCCTCTTTAAAAGTGCAGGTAACGGTAGCCACCGTCTCTTCCTCAAAACAGCCCAGATCATAGAGATGGTCATTATATTTATCATAGGATTTGGTATATTCCGGCGTCGTTATCTCAATCTTCTCGACAGCCTTCGTCACATCCAGATAAATCTGCTGCTGTGCAGGAATCTCAATGTTATAAGTACCGCCGTCTTCCATCTCAATCACTTGATTTAAATAGTAAATCGGTTCATGTCCCGTTGCCAGCTCCACGAATTCATTCTGTACCTCCATATGATCCCCACTGTCGATATTCCATTCTTTAATCGCAGAATCTACCATAAATCCAACACTGAGCGCTCTTTCATTCTTATATAAATACAATGGTTCTTCATGGTCTGTCTGCTGCATCTGATACAGGTTTTCAGCATCCGTACTTGATACCACATATTTCACTCCGAAAATATCATTTACCAGCTTCGTCAGTCCGGAATAACCATTTTTATTTGTTCGTGCCTCCATTCCCAGTGCTTTACACAAATCTACCGTAGCCGCCGGCATGGTGGAAGAGAACAGTACGACTCCGTCTGCGCCCATGAACATATTTTCATTACGCATACGTGTACTGTCAATGTCACTTCGAAAAAAGGCATCGTCATTTTGCCGTTCCATCATTGCCTCATAGGCTTTCTGATCATTAAGATACGTGCTGCGCCCAATGGTTCCGTTCATACAGATTCCATAGATACCGTATGCCGCCATCTCAACAATTGCCATTCCCATAATGATAGACCGGAAAATCACATTACGCAGTCCATGTATGTTATAAATCAGCAAAACAACACTGTAAGCCGCCAGAAGCAATAATGTCACTATATAAGCATAAAGCTCCCGTTCCCCCAAATCCAGCCACATACTGGCACCCGTAAACCCAATGGGTATCATGCAGGCAAGAAATAAACGCTTCCAGGATAACTTCTTTATATGACTGAATGCGTCAAACCCGATCCCCAGCAGCATGGCGGTATAGATAAATGCAAAGCGGTTGGGCAGTCCGTTTTGGACATGGAAACCGTGCCAGATATAGTTGAGAATGTTGACGTTAAAGCTTGCCAGCAAGAATCCGCAAAGCAGCAATTTGGCCGCCCGCTCCCGTTTCTTTATGTTTTTATCAAGCGCATACAGCACCGCAATGATCAGTGTCAGCGTGCCGCAAAAAGCATTGACGCCAATCTGGTTATCGGCTATATTGATGGGTTCCACAAATGCAAACTGACTGGTCAGCTGAGACAGATTCTGCACGAACAGCTTCACCGGAAGCGGAAATGAATTTTCAGCCGATTCCGTGATTGACAATGCCCGGTATGCGGGCAGCAGAACAATTGCTGCCATACCTCCTGCCAATAATGCATACCATCCAAAACGAAGACAGGACAGGAACACCTTCTTTGCATGAATCTCTTTGGCACTGATCCACTGTACCAGAAAATACAGACAGGCAAAAAAACATAGCATAAAGCCGATATAATAGTTGCAGAAGAGTCCGTAAAACAGGGAAATACAGAATAATTTCCCATCCTTTCCTTTTACAATACGCTCAATTCCCATCATAATAAGGGGCAGCATTGCAATACTGTCCAGCCACATCAGGTTAAAATAATATCCTATGATAAAACTGCCCAGTGCAAACATCACCGCAAACATAATGGGCAAATAGTTCCTGCCTTTATTTCTTTCCGTCAGATAATAGGCAAACGTACCACCGCACAGACCGATACGCAGTATGATCAAAAGTGCCATGGCATCCATCATATTTTCCTTGGGAAACAGCACCACCATGAAGTTTAACGGGCTGGCCAGATAATAGGCAAAGGTTGCCCAGAAATTGAATCCCAGCCCTCCGCCAAAAGAATACAAAAGCGTTTGATTTTCTATTAATTTTTCATGAAATTCCGTATAAAACGGCAGATATTGATGCAGGGAATCGATAATCAGCACGCCGTGATCTCCAAACGGAAACACTTGATTCACTGCGAACCCGATGAACACCGTCAGTGCGGGAATCGCAAATCCCCAGGCAACACAGCGCTTTTTCCGCTTTCTTCTCGTAAGCTCATACTCCGTAAGCTCTGCGTCCGGTTTCTTATCACGAAAAACATAGAATTTACTAAATATATAGTTTAATATCAATACCACTACCTGAATAGCCAGCTTGGCATGCATGTCATTCATGCCCCATACACAACTGAGCAGAATGACGCCAAAGGTTTCAATGAACATGGTGCTTAAGCGCATTCCGACAAAATGTGCACATTCCTTCAGCAAGGCTGCGGGCGAATCCGTCTTCTTTTCAAATACAAAGAGTTTATTCACTACATAGGCAAATAATATAGAAAGACCTATCGAAATAAAATTACTCAGCGTTATGTCGATTCCGGCTGTATTCCGCAAAAATGCATAAGAAACGAGATTTACCATAGTGGTGCATCCGCCAAAAAAAACATAACGGATTGCCTGATTTTTTATTATTTTTTTTACTAATTCTACCATGTTCGTTACTTCCTTTATAAATTGCTCCATTTATTAACCGCTTTTAAGTATAACGTTCCTGCTGTTAAAATGCAATTATTTATTGCTTAACTCTTTCTGAAGCCAAAAAGAGTAGATGATTTTTTCTTTTACCTGTTTTCCGGACATCCGTTCCAAAGCTTCCGCATAGTATTGAAGCTGCAGATGATATTTATCAAAAAGCTTCTTTTCTTCTCCAGGTCTGACAAAATCCGTTTTATAATCTACCAGAACAATCTCATCTTCCTCCTGGATATAAGCATCTATGATACCCTGTACCAGTACCATATCATTGCTTTCCCACCCGGGCTGTACTTTATATGCTTCCACTCCAATCACAAATGGCTGCTCACGGTAAAGCATCTGTTTCTTTGCAGAGAGTCTCATGCGGCAGCCAAGTTCAGAATTCAGGAACCGGACCACCTTTGATGTATCAATCCACCGGGCTTCTTCGGCGGTCAGCCGTCCTTCCCTGCAGAACTGTTCCATCTGGCTCATCACTGCCAGGATGGATGGCTCCATGCAAAAATCAAGATGTTCCAGAAATTTGTGATATATCGTACCCCTGGCTGCACTGCCGGCTTCTTCCTCTTGTTTCATAAAGCCGGGTATGTACGGCACTACTTCCGGTTCTTCATAGATAAGATACTCACTTTCCGAATCCTGGATCTGGCTGCTTCTTTTTATCTCTGATACCGTTACCTTTCCATAAATATCCAGACTTTCTTCGTGAGGATAAACGGTGTTTAGATTCTGCCTCAGCAATTCTCTTGCCTGCCCGTCAAAAACTTTCTCAGGGTCCCATTTTAACAGTGCTTCTCTGCTTAGAATCCCCTTCAGCTGCCTTTCACTTTCCTGTGCCTCCAGTTTGGCCGCATCATACACCTGAATGACAAACTCCGTCTGGCGGTCATACAGCGGATGAAACAGATTACCGGTAATCTCATATAATTCCAGCAGCAAATTCCCGCTTTTGTGACGCAGTATGCAGGGCATGATCCAGTCCAGATGAGCCTGCGCTTCGGTCAGCATGGAAAAAGAAAGCTTAATGTCTTGTCTCCGGCATGCCTGACTCCACTTTCGCACCTGGTTTTCCAGCTTTGATACGGCTCCGGTCATGATCAGTTTTTCCCTGGCACGGGTCAGGGCCACATACAAAACCCGCAATTCTTCCCCCAGATTTTCATTGATCACTTCTCTCTGCAGCAGTTTTTTGAACAGCGTGGGTGCCCGGACTCTTAAGTCCGGATCTACATAATCGCTGCCAAGACCCAGATCCTGATGCAGAACCAGCTTGCCTCTTGCATCCTGATGGTTGAATTTTTTATAAAGACCACTTACAAATACGATCGGGAATTCCAATCCTTTGCTTTTATGGATACTCATGATACGGACTGTATTCTCATCTTCGCCTATGGTACTGGCTTCACCAAAATCCACATCATATTTTTGCAGATTCTCTATATACCTTATAAAGTTAAACAACCCTTTGTAGCTGGTACGCTCATAAGCTATGGATTTTTCTATGAGCATATTTAAGTTTGCCCGCCTCTGTTCTCCGGCCGGCATCGCCGCAGCATAATCTTCATACCCGGTCTTCTCAAGTACATACATCAGGAGCTCATGCATCGTAGTATAAGGAACCTGATTCCGAAAGTCCTCTAACATCACAAAAAAGTCTGCCAGTTTTACCCTGAGTTTCTTATCCTTTCCTGCTTCCGCGTACTTCCTGCAGGCCTCATCATATGTAAGTTCTGCAAAACTGTTTTTTATAAGAGCTAATTCTTCGGTATCAAGTCCAACCATCGGCGAGGCCAATACCGCTGTCATTGGTATCTCCTGCTTTGGATTATCAATGATTTTCAGCAGAGACAGAGTCGTCTGTATTTCTACCGCCGTAAAATATCCGGTTTTAGCTCCTGTATAAGAGGGTATTCCCCGGGATTCCAAAACAGAAGAAAAAACATCGGCCCAGCCGGCAATCGTACGCAGCAAAATCACAATATCCCGATACTCTGCCGGCCTGTATTCGCCGGTTTTCTTATCCAGTACCAATTCGCTGCCCACAATCTCCTGAATTCGTTTTCCAACCATCCCGGCTTCCAGTTCTCTTTCGTTTTCTCCCGACTCCATAATGGTCTCTGTCGTTGCATCCAGGTCCAGCAATAAAACTTCCGTCCGGGTAAAATCCATTCTGTTACCATCCGGAAATTCTGCACCGGTGTACAGTGCCGCTTCTTTATCATATTCAATTTTTCCCAGATCATCCGTCATAATCTGTTCAAAAATATAATTCACACTGTCCAGGACCTGCCCGCGGCTTCGAAAATTCTTATGCAGATCAATGCGCTGACAGCATGCATCCTCCAGAGAGTAGCCGGAATACTTCTCCATGAAAAGTTCCGGCCGGGCAAGACGAAAACGGTAGATACTTTGTTTCACGTCACCTACCATAAATATATTATAGAATCCTTTCCATGCCCTGGATACACTGGTTAAAATGAATTCCTGTACCAGGTTGCTGTCCTGATACTCATCAATCATAATTTCCTCAAAACATCCGGATAAATTCCCGGCGATCTCAGTTGGCTTCCCATGAGCATCTTCTTTTTCCACCAGAATGTCAAGTGCCAGATGCTCCAGATCATTATAATCCAGCAGACCCCGTTCCCGCTTCTTTTCCGTAAACTTTTCCAGAAATCCGGCTGTCAGATCAAACAAAACTTCTACCGTTTCCCTGCTTCCTTTCATATCCTCCAGAATCTGCGCGGCACCTGCATAAAAATATTGCTCCCGGATCTCCTGTAAAGAATCTTTTACCTGACTCCGTATGTATTTCACCAATTCCTTTTTCTTCTCTGAAACATTCGTATCCCGTTTGCCGGATAATCTTGCAAACTTATCTGCCTTCTGAAAACGAATGGAATATTCCTGATAAGTATGAGCCTGCCGTATATAACCCGTCATATCCTTGTCCGCTTCCAGTGCTGCCGCATACATATATGGACCGTCCTGGGAATGTATGATTTCAAGCGCATTCTCAATCTGCGCCTGTATATCCTGTAACAGCATGTCTATATTTTTCAAGAGAAATCCCATCCAGGGAGCCTGTTCCAGTTCTTCCATGGTTTGAATCTGATACACGTTCCTGCATTGTTCCATCCACTTTCCGGGCCATGGATAACTCATGGAAAAATTGTATACCTGTAAAATATATTCTATAATTTTATTATCACTTTTACCGGGCGCAAAACTCTCTATAAACCTTTCAAAAGCGGGATTTTTCTGTTCATATGCTTCCTCCAGCAGACGCTCTGCCACTTCATTTCTCAGAAGCTTCATCTCACCGTCATCTCCCACGCGAAAACTGGGATCCAGATCAATGGCATAGAAATAATTTCGTATTACATACAGGCAAAAACTATGGATCGTAGTAATCTGCGCATTATGCACCAGCGTAGTCTGACGCTGCAGGTGTACATTATCAGGTTCTTCGTCCAGCCTGCGCTCTATTGCCTCCCGGATCCTCTCACGCATTTCTGCTGCCGCCGCTTTGGTAAATGTCACGACCAGCAAATGGTCTATGTCTACGGGATGTGCTCCATCTGATATTAATTTGATAATCCGCTCTACCAGTACAGCAGTCTTACCGGAGCCGGCGGCGGCCGAAACCAGGATATTTCTGTCTCTGAGATTTATCACCTGCTGCTGTTCTTTTGTCCATGTTATTCCCATATCAGATATCCCCTTTCAGTTTTTCCCATAATTCATCACCTTTTAACTCACGCAGCCGTTTAAAATGGGTTCCGGGAATTTTTGTATCAAATCCACAGATTTCATGGTAAGAACAGTAGTCACATGCCGTTCTGTCTTTTCTCTCATAAGGAAGCGCCTCTGTTTTACCGCCAATGATTTCTCTTCCAATCGTTCGCATCTTCTCGTTTACATAAGAAGACAGCACTGCAAACTGCTCCCCGGAAACCGTGCTGGAATTGAGAGAAGGGCTGCCGTCTTTTTTTAAGGTTACCGGTATTACATTGGAGGCTGTCGTTATTTTTTTGTCCATTTCTTTTATGATTTCGGGATCTTCATTGACCAGTCCGCTTAATTTCAGTTCTTTTAACAGTTTTTCATTAATGATCTCCAGGCTTTCTTTTACGGTACGATTTATGACAGGGTCCTGTATCAGATAATAAAAAATACCGGCCGGAACCACTTCTTTTTCCGGATGCACCTTTTTTTCCATTTCCATAGCCGCATTCAAATAAACCACCAGCTGCAGCTGCAGCCCATAGTAAAGTTCTACCAGGTCAAACGACCTGCTTCCGGATTTATAGTCAATTACTTTTACATACACCCGATCTTCTTTTTCACAGGTATCAATCCGGTCAATACGCCCTTGCAGTTTCATATTCTCTTCTTCTGTCAAAGATATATTTACCGCTTCCAGCTCTTTTGCCAGGGAAAAGGAAACTTCATAATTTTCAGGTTGGAAGCTTCCTGCTTTTACCTGTTCACATAATGCCCATAAGGTTCTGCGCATAATACGTTTCATGCGTACTACCGCATATTCATTTCGCGCAGAACTGTACAGGATCTTTGCTCCGTATTCTCCGGTTACTTCCTCCACGCATTCTTCCGTCCACATATCCAGCACATCCGCCGGCATGTCAGACCAGGTATAATTGCTTCGTTCTACTTTTTTCGAAAAATTCTCAATGACGCTGTGAAATATATTTCCCATATCCATTGGCTGAAAAATATATTCCTCTCTTTCCTTTAACCGGAGTCCGTATTTTATAAAATGCGCGAATGCACAGGCTGCATATTGTTCCAGCCGGCTGACGCTGTTCATCAGGGTCTCCCCATAAAGCGCATTTGCTGCCTGCTTCCCAAGTCCGCAGTCACCCCGTTTCATAAAAGCTGCATTTACCAGGGAAGTTACTTTCTCATGATAGTTTTCACTCTCATAATACCAGCTGTACAATTCCATCCAGGAAGGTGTTACATCACCTTTTGAAATGCTCTTCATCCCGTCCAGCAGATAAGGAATCCCGCTTTTTGCCGTCAATATCCGGTTGATCGGATTGGAATAACGGTCTTCATCTGTCACCGCAATGGCCGGAAACAGTTTCATGATATGTCTGACTATGTAAGAGGGACGCATGGCAGAACCATCTATACCGGCTTTTCCATAGGAGAGATACAGCCTTTCTCCCGGTTTCGTCAGATTCATATAGAGATAAAACCGCTGAATATAACTGTTTTCCTTCTCAGTCGGCGCCAATACTACACCGGATGAGGCCAGCGCTGACCTTTCCATGTCTGTAATAATACCGCTGCCGTCCCCACTCTTTGGCACCCATCCGTCATTCAGTCCCAGGAAAATCAATACTTTGATATCTTTTAACCTGGTTCGTTCAATGTCTCCGATCAAAATCCGGTCCGATGCAGGTGGAATAAGTCCTATCTGGGTCTCCTCAAATCCGGCCTCCAGGATTTCCGTATACTCTTTTATTGTCAGTATTTCATTGCCCAACAGCTCTACAAGCTTGTCCAGCAAATCCATCACAATACCATAGATCTGGGTAAATTCTCTGGCCTCATCCAGCTTTCCCTCTTTATCAAATGTTTCCCTGTACCATGCCAGACGCTTCTGTATTTCATGAGCAGTAATCAACTCATATAACGCAATCGTCTTAGATTTTACATTTCCCTTCTTTTCTTTCATTGCCTTTGTAAATGCGGTCAGAGGAATCATTACCTTCTGCCTGATTTCGTTACATTGCTTCAGGTTATCTTCCGTAAAACTTTGGGTGGTCCTTTCCCATGTTTCTTCCCATGCCCGAAAGCCTTTGATTCCGGCAGCAAGCACATAATTTTCCAGCATATCCGTCTCTTCCCGGTCGATACCGCACATTCCGGTGCGCAAATAGCGAAATACACTGTCATAGCTATAGTTCTTTGCTATCAGTTCCAGAGCGGCACGAATAAATTCAATAAACGGATTAAGCAGAACCTTTTTTGTCTCATCCAGAAATATAGGGACTTGATATTCCCGGAAAATTCTTGGAATGTACGGGCTATAGGTATTCATATCTCCCGTAATCACGGCAATATCCTGATACCGGCAGCCCTTCTCCCGCACCAGGGTGCATATGGTCCTGGCTGCAAAACGTACCTCCTCCACTGCGTTCTGTGCCGCATGTATGGATATTTCCTCCTGGCTTTCCATATATACGCTTTTATCATAACGCAGTAAATGACGTTCCATAAAATGAAGCGCAGGTGAATCAGCAAAACGTCCGGATTTTTCTTTTCCAAGCACGATAGGCTCTATCATTTCTGTTCCGGTCTCTTTTGCTGTCTGCATGAGCATATGCAGCGTCTTCCTGCTCAGATAAAACAACTGGTGCATGCCGCCCAGCCGATACGGATCTTCTTTCGCATCTAATGTCACTGTCACCATAATGCACTCTGCCTGTATCATCAGTTTTTGCAGTAATTTCTGCTGAAGCGGTGTGAATCCGGTAAATCCATCCAAAGCAATCACACTGCCTTTCAGCATGTCGGAACGGTCTGCCACCTGACACAGTATGTCCAATGTCTCTTCCGATGTACGGTACTGGTCTTTTCTCTTCTCACGAAACCCTTCATAAAGTATCTGAACATCCTGAAGCTTATAATACAACTGCGGATTCTCCTTTGCAGATTCTATCAATATTTCCATCTGTGCCTGTGAAATATCATATTGGGTCAATTCGGAAATCATCGATTTCATCTGGGTAATGTATCCGGTCTTTTTCAAATTTTTTCCCAGACTTTTTAAACTCTCCTGTTTCTCAACGACTACTTTACGAAGCAGCAGATTTTTACCGGTCTCATCCAGAACTTTGCGTGTATCTGCCCCAACTTCCTCAAAAATACGGTATGCCAGTCTCTGAAAACTGAGTACGTCAATATTCATAATACCCTTTTGGGGATGCAGCATAACCAGCTCTCTTTGTGTCTGCATCGTGAACTGTTCCGGTACGATTACCAGAAAGCGCTTGTCCGGATAATCTATGGCTTCTTTTATGATTTTCCTGTATAATTCGTAGGATTTTCCACTTCCTGAATTTCCTATAATAAATTGCAGGGACATATTCTGGTCCTTTCTTTCCACCTGTTACTTAAGAAAGAGTCTGGCTTGACACAATTTCCTATGAAATAAAAATAAGGGCAGAAATTTTTCTGTCCTTATTTTATCCTTTTTTGCCCTGCTATGCAAGTCATTTAACTATTATAGGAAAGATGAAAAATCTGACCAGAAAAATTTTTCATCTGTTTTTACATTAACTACTTTTTCGCCGCTCTTCGACCATCTGTAAACCATATACAAGCGTACCAAATCTAGCCTTCCGCAGCCGGTTTTCCAAGTCCACAGATGCTTCCGTAAATATCTTATAATAAGGACATCCCTCTTCCGTCATGCAGGGGCATCCCTTTCCCTTCAGATGACAGCGGTTGATTTCAATGTAATCATTCGTGGCTTCTATCACATCATACAGACTAATATCCTCGGCATTCTTTCCAAGTATATAACCCCCATATGCTCCTTTGTAAGATGTCACGATTTTTTTTCTTGTCAGCTTCTGCAGTATATTTTTAGCAAACCGCAAAGGCACATTTGATTTTTCCGAAATTTCCCTAGATCTTGTTATATTTTTTTCCTTTGCCAAGTAATCCACGATACGGATGGCATAATCGGTTTCTAATGTGAGCCTCATACATACTCCTTTTCAATTACAATACCAAAAAGATATTCTATTTTCTCTGTCTAAAATAAATCCTAATTTAATAAGATCTATTTATACACATTATACACGATACCTTTGAAATCATAATATACAAAACTCTGTATGTGGCAACTATTTAACATAATCCAAAAATTGTCCAAATTACTGCATGTTAAATTTCGGCAATATGAAAAGGTCTGATTTTTTAATCAGACCCAAATATTTTTTTAATATTTATCAATTACTGCCATTTTTTTTAATTGTTCCAACCTTTCTTTTACCAATTCCATCATTTCCGTATATTTATTTAATTTCCCCTTTTCTTCTTCAATCTTGACAGCCGGTGCTTTACTTATAAATTTTTCATTATTCAGCATTCCATTAACTCGAGACAATTCCTTTTGCAGCCGTTCTTCTTCTCTTCGCAGCCGCTCTATCTCTTTTTCTAAATCTATCAATTCCGCAAAAGGCATATAAATTACAGCGTCAGGAATAATTGCAGATACCGCATCTTCCCCGATACCTGACTTATCTGCCTGTACGGTAACTTCACTTGCACTACCAAGTGTGCCAAAGAAAACTTTTCCATTCTCAAAGATCCGGCGTACATTTTTCTTTTCTGACACTACGAAAACTCTTGCCTTTTTGCCTGGCGGTACATTCATAGCGCTTCTTACATTTCGAATGCTGCGAACCCCTTCTTTAATCGTTTCAATCGCCAGTTCCTCTTCTTTAAAATTCCAGCTCTCCTTAAACACCGGCCATGCAGATATCATGATCGACTCTTCTTCCGGCCAAAGCGTGCAGAAGATCTCCTCTGTTATAAACGGCATATAAGGATGCAAAAGCTTTAACGCATTCGTCAAAACTGTTTTCAGGGTCCACAATGCTGCCGCTTTCGTCTTATCGGCATCATTGTAAAGCCTCGGTTTCACCATCTCGATATACCAGTCACAGAATTCTTCCCATATGAAGTCATATATTTTCTGAACGGCGATACCAAGTTCGTATTTATCCATATTTTCTGTTACATCTTTTGTCAATGTATTTACCTTGGAGAGGATCCATTGGTCTGCACCGGTCAGGGATGTGAGATCAATATTTTCCGGTACCTCCGCTTTTTCCAGATTCATCATGATAAATCTGGAAGCATTCCATACCTTATTGGCAAAATTCCTGCTGGATTCCACTCGTTCCATATAGAAACGCATATCATTACCCGGTGCATTACCGGTAATCAACGTCAGCCGAAGAGCATCTGCTCCATACTGTTCGATAATTTCCAGCGGATCAATTCCATTCCCCAGTGATTTGCTCATCTTACGTCCCTGGGAATCGCGTATCAGCCCATGGATCAATACATGATGAAACGGTACTTTTCCGGTTTGTTCCAGCCCCGAGAATACCATGCGGATGACCCAGAAGAAAATAATATCGTATCCGGTTACCAAAACATCCGTTGGATAGAAATAATCCAGATCCTCCGTCTGCTTCGGCCATCCCAGTGTGGAAAACGGCCACAGCGCAGAACTAAACCAGGTATCCAGAGTATCTTCATCCTGTTTTAAATGACTGCATCCGCATTTGGGGCAGCTCTTTGGGGCTTCTTTCGCAACCACAATTTCCCCGCACTCTTCACAATAGTAAGCAGGGATACGGTGTCCCCACCAGAGCTGCCTGGATATACACCAGTCACGAATATTCTCCAGCCAGTGCAGATAAATTTTATCGAAACGCTCCGGTACAAATTGCAGCGTTTTATTTTTTAAAACCTCTATTGCAGGTTTCGCCATTTCTTCCATCTTGACAAACCACTGCTGCTTCACCATAGGCTCTATGGTTGTTTTACATCTGTCATGAGTTCCCACATTATGGGCATGAGGTACTGTTTTCACAAGCAGCCCCTGCTCTTTTAAGTCCTCTACTATAGCTTTACGTGCCGCATAGCGGTCCATGCCTGCATATTTGCCGCATAACTCATTCATAACCGCATCGTCCTGCATAATATTGATTTCCGGTAAATCATGACGTTTTCCAACCTCAAAATCGTTTGGATCATGTGCCGGTGTAATCTTTACACATCCGGTTCCAAATTCCTTGTCTACATAAGAATCCGCTATCACAGGAATTTCCCGGCTGGTCAACGGCAGTTTCAGCATCTTGCCTATCAAATGCTGATAGCGCTCATCTTCCGGATCGACCGCTACCGCTGTATCTCCCAGCATAGTCTCCGGTCTGGTGGTGGCAATTTCTACAAACTGTCCATCCTCACCTGCTACCGGATAATTGATGTGCCAGAAGAATCCCTCCTGATCTTCATGTTCCACCTCTGCATCGGAAATGGACGTCTGGCAGACCGGGCACCAGTTAATGATTCTTGAACCCTTGTAGATATATCCTTTTTCATAGAGCTTGATAAAAACCTCTTCTACCGCCTCGGAGCAGCCTTCGTCCATAGTAAAACGTTCTCTGTCCCAGTCAGCGGAAGAACCGAGCTTTTTCAGCTGATTTGTGATTTTACCTCCATACTCCTTTTTCCATTCCCAGGCATGTGCAAGGAAAGCTTCCCTTCCAATTTCATCTTTGTCAATACCCTGCTCTTTTAATTTTTCAATCACCTTTACTTCCGTTGCAATGGCTGCATGATCGGTTCCCGGCTGCCACAGCGCATTGTATCCCTGCATCCTCTTATAGCGGATCAGAATATCCTGCATGGTATTATCCAGTGCATGCCCCATATGCAGCTGTCCCGTTATATTTGGCGGGGGTATTACAATCGTAAAGGGTTTTTTCGTTCTGTCCGCTTTTGCATGGAAATACTTTTTTTCCATCCATTTTTCGTAAATCCGGTCCTCCATTCCCTGAGGACTATAAGTTTTTTCTAATTCCTTGTTCATAATTTCCTCCTTTTTTGGCCGCATGGCCATACGTTATACCCGCAGGGTGCTTCCTCCTTTTTAGGCCGCATGGCCATACGGTATACCCGCAGGGTGCTTCCTCCTTAGATACTGATTGTTTATTTCGTGCATACCACGGAAAGTTTTTATATTGTCGGAAGCAATTTCTTATAATATAAAAACGCCCCTTACAGTCTCCTGTAAAGGGCGAACATATCGCGGTACCACCTTATTTTATATGTGTCAGAACATATCTCTCTAAATTCTATAACGGGAATTATCCGTAACCGCTTACTGTGAGTTCAGCCGTTCGGTTCCAAAGCTACCTTCCATGATCACTACCTTAAGTATCCTTTCAGCCCATGGGATACTTTCTCTGACAGGGTTTTTCATGTACTCCTCTTTGTCACAACCTTTTTCTATTATGGGATTCATCATAGCCAATCAGAAACTATTTGTCAAGACGTAATTAAATAATGGGTGCATATTTTGTTACTATTTACGGTCAAAATTGTATGAAGTACGCTGCAGAGGGCATGGGAAGTCTCACGCAAACTGGGCAACGCTCTGGCGGAATAACCATTAACTCCGACCAACAACGCTCAGGTGTAGAAGAGTACTCATTATATCCGGCAGGAGGACCGGCAGCGTGCCAGATGGATAATTCGTGCAGAACCTGCAAACTACCAGTCAAAGACCTTGCGGCAGCGGAAATTCCCCCTCACCTTCGTTCAGCGGAAAGTTTCGCCAAATGCAAAAGAAAAACATTCCTGCGCTTGGCCATTGCTTGCGGGAATAAACAGCAGCATCTTTTAATTTTTCTATTCATAAAATTATTTTTATGCTATTATATAATTAAGAATCTGCTTTACCACACCGGGTACACGCACCGTGAAAGGAGAGCGATATGCCTAAAGTAATACTCATAAGTTTTGACGCCGTCGGGGATGCTGAATTCGATATCCTGATGAAATATCCCCATTTTAACTGTTTTGCCAGGCAGTCCACCGTAGTACGTAAGGTTCAATCCATATTTTTATCCAATACTTATCCAATTCACTCCTCAATTGCAACGGGCGTCCCCCCTGAACAACACGGCATCATTTCCAATATGGAGCCATTTCCAAAGAAACATAGATCATGGTTATCATCAGCTTCCCGGTTCAGGGTTGAAACTTTATGGCAGGCGGCTGCTAAAAAAGGATTGACCACTGCTGCTGTTTTTTGGCCCGTAACTGCAGGGGCGAAAGAAATCAAGTACAATATTCCGGAAGTTCTGGCAAAACCCGGTGAAAGTCAGCTTTTGACCAGTTTGAAAGCCGGTTCAAAGCGTTTACAGCTCTACTCTTTTTTACGCCACAGGAAGATACTATCCGGCATAAGCCAGCCTAATTTAGACGGTTTTGCCACTGCCTGCATGGTCGACATTATACCTAAGCATCAACCTGACCTGATGCTTTTGCATCTTACATGTTATGATTCCCTCTGTCATCAATATGGAAGAAATGCAAAGGAATTAACCACCGCTTACGAATCCCTTGACCGTAATCTGGGCGCTTTACTGAATGCACTTGACCG
>Ga0153921_1000431_pt1 | contig 23143 bp, 20 predicted proteins | sample TSNJ005MetaG_FD_104691 | JGI IMG/M metagenome (GOLD analysis project Ga0153921, IMG submission 104691) | Attine ant fungus gardens microbial communities from New Jersey, USA - TSNJ005 MetaG | ecosystem: Host-associated > Fungi > Mycelium > Unclassified | place: USA: New Jersey, Brendon T. Byrne... | reverse complement strand
GGCATGGTCTATTCCTCGCGGGTTGCGGCCTTAGAAGGCGTAAGTCAGCCGGGTGTAGTAGTACCCGCCGGTAAAACCGTAGGGCGAATACGTGCCGTAGCTGGCGAGCATGGTGCTGCTCGGCACGCCTTGTTTCTTGGGGTAGACGTCGAACAGGTTCTTGGCCCCGATGGCCACGTTGAGGTCTTTGGTGAGGTTGTAGCCAAGGTCGAGGTCGGTGATCCATTTGGCGCTGTAGACCCGGTCGAGGCTGCGGTCATCGGAGACGTTGACCTCCTTGTAGGAGCCGTAGCGGGTCAGGGCCAGGTTGAGGTTGAAGCGGTCGATGCTCCAGTCGCCGCCCAGGATCAGCTTGGTACTGGGCTGCACACCGGTGATCAGGTTGCGCGCCTGGCGGTCCATCAGGTCATAGGCGGTGCCCAGGATCGTGGTCGACTCCTTGTAGTTGAGGATCTTGGTCTGGTTCCAGTTGAACGCCGCCGTCCACTTCAGCGCGCCGTATTGGCCCAGGTCCTGGCTGTAGTTGCCGACCAGGTCCAGACCTTTGGTGCGGGTGTCGGCACCGTTGATGAAGTACTGCCCGCCGGACGTGGAGGTGATGCCGTTGCCTTGCAGTACCTGGGTGATTTCCGGGCCCAGCAAGGTGCCGGTGAGGGTGATGCGGTCACGCAGGTTGATCACGTAGGCGTCGGCGGTGAAGTTCAGGCGATCGGTGGGCGTCAGGGTGAAACCGAGGCTGAAGTTGGTCGAGCGCTCGGGCTTGAGTTCCTCGGCACCGAGGGCCTTGGCCGCCGCCGAACCGACCGGCAGCACGCCGTAGTTGATCGACTGGTACACCCCGTTCACCACGCCATACGTGGTCGAGCGCGCACTGAACAGGCTGTTGGCCAGGGACGGTGCACGGAAGCCATTGCTCACGGTGGCGCGCACGGCGAACTGCGGGGTGAAGTCATAGCGGGTGGTCAGCTTGCCGCTGCGGGTCGCACCCACGCCCTGGTTGTAGTGTTCGTAGCGAAAGGCAGTGCCCACGTACCAGTCCGGCACGGGGTTGAAGCCGACGTCGACATAGCTGGCCAGGCTGTTGCGCGAGGCGCTGCTTTCTTCATCCGGCGAAATGCCGTTGGTGACCTGCGCCCCGGACGATGCACAGTTACCCGGTGCCACGCAGTAGCCGCCGTTGGCATAGGACGCGTAATCACCGGCCTGGACTTCATAGGTGTCACGTCGATGCTCGAAGCCGTAACTCAGGTCCAGGGGCTTTTGCAGGCCGATGTCGAAGCCGCGCTTGAAGTCGAGGTTGGTGGTGAGTTCGGTGGAAATCCAGGTGCCGGAGGTGAAGTGGTTCGGCGTGGCCTCGCCCAGCGACGGGTTCTGGTTATGCGTGGTGCCCTGCTCTGCGTCGTTGCGCCCGTAGGTGGTGGACAAGTCCCAGTCCCACTCGCCAACCGTGCCTTTGCCACCCAACGCGGCCTGGAAATCGTCCTCGTCGATAAACCAGGTCGGCGTGTAGCCGCCAGGGTAACCGTTGGGTCCGGTGGTAATGGTGTTGGTGATGGTCGGCAGGCGGAAGTTCTGGCCCTGCTCGGCCTTGCGTCGCGAATACGTGGTGAAGGAGTAGAGGCTGAAGCTGTCGTCGATCGGCAACTCGGCGTTGTAGCCCAGGGTCAGCAGGTTGGTCTTGGGGGTGCCGTAGCCGCCGTAGGTGGAGCGCCCGGCCTGCTCATAGGCCTGGGCGTAGGTGTAGCCGTTGGCGCTGGCCTTGTTGTCATCGTTCTGGCTGCGTGCATCCAGCGCCAGCTGCACGATGCCGCCGTTGCCGATTTCAAAGCCCTTGTTGAGGCTTTGCTGCACGGTCTGTTTCTTGCCGTCATAACCCTGGCCGACATTGGTCACCGAGGTGCCGCTGGTGTCGGCCTTGAGGATCACGTTGATCACCCCGGCGATGGCATCCGAGCCGTACTGGGCAGCGGCGCCGTCGCGCAGCACTTCCACATGGTCGATGGCGCTGATGGGGATCAGGTCGAGGTCGGCCGGCGCCGCGCCGGTGTTGATGCCGTTGATATTCAAGGTCGCGGCCGTGTGGCGGCGCTTGCCATTGACCAGCACCAGCACTTCGGCGGCGCTCATGCCGCGCAGGTTGGGTGCGCGGGCAATGCCGCTGGCGTCCCAGCCGGTCTTTTCCGGCAGGGTCAGCGACGGGATCACCGCGCTCAGGGCTTCCATCAGACCGGGCTTGCCGGTGCTCTGCAATTGCTTGGCGCTGACCACATCGATCGGCACCGGGCTGCTGGTGACCGTGCGCTGTTCGGCGCCACGATTACCGGTGACCACCACGGTAGAGAGGGTGCTGTCGTCCTGGGCCTGGGCCGCAGCGGCCAGGATTGCCAGGGCCACTACGGCGGTCGGTTGTAAAACGTGCTTCATAGCCACTCCAGACTTTCCAAATCGCGAGGTCGGGCAATCACGCGGTCGTGCGCGGTGCTCGATGTTTTTTCAAGGGGTGTTGCGGCGATTGGAACTAGGTGTGGGGCAGGTGCGGGGATTGAATTGGCAACATACGTCGAACTCCCTTCCAACGATTCTGCCGCGGGGCGCGTGACCCGGTTGTGGCGGGCAGAATCTGAATTACGCTGGGTACCATCCGAGGTCAGGGGTAGGCTGTTGGATTCAACATAAAGGAATGGATATCAAAAATATAATGCTATTTGGGTATAAGCTAATATTCTCTAAATTCATTATTTGTTATTTGTTTTATTCTTGTTGGTAATGTCTTTTTGAGATTATGTTTGGTGCGGGGCGAGGGTGCATATCCGTTATCTGGGTAACGGCGGCTATGGGTTCCGCCCTTACGGCGGCTCACTTTTGAAAAGCGCAAAAGTAAGCAAAACGCTCTTGCCCCACCACTCGGCCCCTCGCCTAGGCTCGGTGTGCCCGAAAACAGGCAGCCCGAAGCGGGCCGCCGCGACGGGGCGTCCCTGCCCCGTCGCGGCTAAACCGGCGTCCTGCCGGTTTACCCGCTCCGTACTACCTGTTTTCGGCCAGCGTGGTTAATGGGGCGCCTGAGGATCAAGATCAAAAGCCAGATCAAAAGCCGGATCAAAAGCTGATTGGCTTTTGTGTGGGAGCTGGCTTGCCAGCCCCTACATGTTGACCACACCGGTCGGTTCAAGGCCGCAGCAGCTGCATCTGCTGCCGATAATCATCTGTCACCTGCCGCGCCTGGCCATTGCTGGTGATCACCTTGGGCGTGATCAACACTATCAACTCGGTGCGATCCTTGGACTTGCTGGTATTGCCGAACAACCACCGCAACCCGGGGATTTTCCCCAGGTACGGCACCGCGCTGACGCTCTCGGCGTTGTCCTGTTTGATCAACCCACCGAGCAATACCGTCTGCCCGCTCTGCACCGCGACCTGGGTCGACACCGAGCGCGTGGAGATGCGCGGGTTCACCGGCGTGTCGCTGTTGGAACCCGGGTTCTCGGCGTCGCTGACCTGCTGTTGAATATCCATATACACCAGGCCACCCGGATTGATGCGCGGCACCACATCCAGGATCACCCCGGTCTGTACATATTCGACGCTGCTCAAGGTGGTGTCCGCATCGCCGGTGTTCACCGTGGTCTGGCTGATGGGAATGTTGTCGCCGACCTGGATCTGCGCCGGCTGGTTGTTCATCACCACCAGCGACGGCGCCGACAGCACCTGGGTACGGCCGTTGGTTTCCAGGGCGTGCAGGGCCACTTGCAGGTTGGAACTGACGAAGGAGTAGAACAGCGAATCCGTCGCGCCCAGCCCTGCCCCGCCGCCGCCCAGGGCGCCTTGGCTGCCCGACGCATTCGCCACCGTGGTGCTGGCGGAATTGCCCGCCAGGCGCCCCAGGTACCACTGCACGCCGAGGTCCAGCTCGCCGGTGAGCTTGACCTCGAGGATGCGAGTCTCGATCTGCACTTGCAGCGGTGGGTTGTCGAGGCGCTTGATCGCGGCTTCGATCTCTTTCCACTGTGCCGGGCGGGTGCGCACCAGCAGTTGGTTACTGCTTTGTTGTGCGGTGATGCGGGTGCCGGCCTCGAGGCTTTTATCCGGCGCGGCGGATGGCGTTTCCTCGGTGGCTTCGGGCTCATCGGCAGGCGGCGGCGGAGTGTTCTGCAAGCCGCCGCCGCTGCTGTTGAGCGATGACAGGGTGGTGGTGCGCAGGCCCGGTGCGACTCTGGCCGGGGTGTCGTCCTTGATCGCGCCATTGCCGTAGATCTGCCGCAAGTATTTGGCCAGGTCGGAGGCTTTCATGTTGCGCACATCGTAGACGTACATCTGCGGCTCGTTGCCGCCGCCTTCATCGATGGTGCGGATCCAGTCGCCCACTTCGCTGAGGTACTGCGGCTGTGAAGAGATCGCCACCACCGAATTGGTGCGCTCGATTGGCAAAAATCGCAGCATGCCGGCCAGGGGCATGCCGCTGTCCGGGCCGAACAGGCTCTGCAGCTCGGGCATCAGCTCGGCCACCGAGGCGCGTTGCAGGCCGAATACGCCTACCGACATGCCCTTGAGCCAGTCCACGTCGAAGGTGTCGATGGTGTCCTGGTAATTGGCCAGTTCATCCGGGGTGCCCGCCAGGCTCAGTACGTTGCGCGCCGGGTCCACCAGCAAGAATGCGTTCTCCCGGGCGAACGGCTTGAGCAGTTTCTGCATCTCGGTCGCCGAGATATACCGCAACGCAAACAGCCGCGCCGACAAGCCGCTGGACGGCTTGGCCACCGGCATTTGCGGCACCAGCTTGCCCGCCACGGCCTGGTTGGCCGGCAGGATCACGTAGCGCTGGCCCTGGCGGATCATGGCGTTGTCGGTCCACGACAGCAGGGTTTCGAGGATCGACAGCGCCTGCTGTTTGTCCACCGGCTTGGAGGTGGAAAAGCTGACATTGCCCTTCACGCCCTGGGCAATGGTGTAATTCTCATGCAACAGGTCGCCCATCACGCTGTTGATCACCGCTTCGATGGGTTGGTCCTGGAAGTTGAACACGATATCGCCGCTGCCCTCCTCCTTCCCCTGCGCCGTGGCGGCGGGCTGGCGCACGAACTGCTGGTTGCCGCGAATCAGCTGGCGCTGCGGCGGCGCAGGGATGGCCGCTTGCGGGTTTTCGGCCACGGGCGGAGCGCTGGGCGGACGTTGCGAACCGGTGCCTTGCATGGCTTCGTGGAGCAGATCGTCGTCCGGCTCGAGACGATCGGGAAAGGCGCCACAGCCACCCAGGGCAATGGCGGTGGCCAGGCAAAACGTTGAGGTGCGCATATCGATCAAGGGAGGGGCTCGCGGGGAAGAGAAGTCGGTGGGCGGGAGGACGGCGGCGGCAAGCGCCTGGCGTAGAGGCTCAAGGTTTGCGTGCGGCCGTCCAGCACAAAACGGGCGTATTGCGGGGTCAGGTGTTCCAGGCGCCAGCCGTTGGGCAGGGTCTGCCCCAGGCGCACAGTCAACGCGCGGCCATCGGCCTGCTTGAGCATCGCCATCTGCAGGTTGCCGGTGATCATGATCCCGCTGAGGGTCAGGTTGGCCAGGCTCGACACCTGGGCCTTGCCGACCATGCGATCGGGGCTGCGATCGGGGCTGAACAGCGGCGCCTGCCAGGTCGCGGCGAGGCTTTCCAACGGCACGCTGGGCGCCACCTGCACCCTGGCGGAAGGATGGGCACGCGCGGCGGGCTCGGGCAGCCACTGCGGCTCATCGCCGATGCTGCTGAGGATCACCGCCATCAACACGCCCAAGGCGGCAGCCAGGACCAGCAGGCCCCATTCGAGGGGGCGCAAGGCACTGATCATCGCGCCCCCTGCGGTTGCAGGTAGCCGCGCACCAGCAGGTGCACCACCAGTTGGCCCGCGCCGCCACTGGCCGGGGCCTGCTGGCTACGGCGCACGCGCAGTGCATCGACGAACAGGAACGGCGGCTGGTATTCCAGCTCGTGCAGGATCGCCGTGAGCGGCTCGATGGCGCAGTTGAGGGTGAGGCTGACCTTGACCTGGCGATAGGGCTCGCCGTCGTCCTGCTCCGGGGTGATCGGCTGGCGCTGGGTCAGGCTGCAGCCGCCGCCGAGGTTGGCGTGGCTGTTGATCAGGTCGGCGAGGCGCTGCATCAGGTCGGCGGCGACCACGTCGGGGTCATCCCCCGGCAACAGGCTGGTGCTGCTGGCCGGGTCCTGCCTGGCCTGCTCCAGTTGCTGGCGCAGGGAATCGCCCTGGCGCAGCACGCCGGCGTAGCGTTGCTGCTGCTCGCGCAGTTGCTCGGCCTGTTCGCCCATGGCGCGCAGGGGGCCGGCGAACCAGCTGTCGATCAGCAGCCAATAGGCCGCGCCGACCACCATGGCCAACAACAGCAAGGCCGCGCCGCGACGTTCACGGGGTGTGAGGGGTCGGCGCATCGGCGGCCTCCTGGCGTAGATGAGCGCGCAAGGCAAACTGGTCCTTGCCGGTGCGGGCATCGGGTTGAATCACCCCTTCGAACTGGGCGTTTTCAAGGCTGTGGCAGCCCTTGATCCGGGTAATCAGGGCGCTCGCCTTGGCGCTTTGCCCGGCGAACGAAATCTCGCCGTCCTTCACATCCAGCTGGTCGAGCCAGGTGTCGGCGGGCAGGCAGGTGGTCAAGTCATTGAGCAGCGCAGCCAGGGGCGGTTGCGCCAGTTTGCGCCGGGTCAGGTACTGCGCCGCACCACGTGTCGTGAGCAGTTGCTGGCGCAGCGCATGCACGTGCGCGACCTCGGCCTTTTGCTGCTGGACACTGGTGTGCATGGCGTCGAGCACGCGTTGGCGGTCGTTGAGCCACAGCAGCATCGCCGCGATCAGCAAGGCGCCGCACAGCCACGGCAGGCTGCGTTGCAAGCCCTTGCCCACCGGGCGTTGACGTGGACGCAGCGGCGCCGGAAGCAGGTCGATGCCCAGGTTGGCCACATCCACCCGATGGGGATGCAGGCCGAACGCTGCGCAGTCGATGAGGATCTGGTCCAGGCGCTCGCGCAGGATGGCGACCAATGTCACCTCAAGGTGGCTGGACGTGCGCCGCTCCTGGCGGGCGACGAAGTACAGCTGTTCGGCTTCGAATGGCGTGTAGCGGTTCAGTTCATAGCCGACCACGGCGTTGAGATTGCGCGCGGCTGCCAGCGGCAGTTGCACGGTTTGCAGCAACACCGCCTCGGGCGCGAGCATCAGCACCTGGCGCGTGCTATCCACGGCAACCGGCGCCGTCAGCGGCCACGGGTGGATCTGCTCCGGCGGTTCGCGCAGCACCAGCCAACGCGGCAGGCAACCGCGCAGTTCCGCGAGCCACAGGCGCCAGCCTTGTTGCAGCAGGCTGCCACGCCAGTGTCGGGCGATGGGTTCGAGTCGATTCATTCTTGCCAACGCAGCACCCGGTAGGGTTGTGCGCTGTCCTCCGATGGGCTCAATAAAACCGTGACTTGCAGCCGGGCCTGATAGCCGCCGGGGCGCTGGGCGCGGCTGTCGACCACCAGCACTTCGCCCGGATCGGCGCCCTCGGCGTCCGCGTGTGGCAGGTTGAGTGCCTGGCGCATCAAGGGACTGGCGAAGGCCGGGTCGGGGCGATCGAGGTCGCTCCACAAGGTGATCTCGGGCAGCAGTTGGCTGTACAGCGCCTGGGTCATGCCGGGCAACTGGCGCACTTCTTCCAGCACCCGAAACGGCGCCAGGCCCTGGTTGCGTCGCGCCTCCAGCGCCTTGACCCACTGCCCGGCCTCGGCCGGACTGGCGCCGCAGGCCAGGGCCAGGTGCATGAGGTCCTGCGCCTCGGCGTTGACCAGGTAGAGCTTGCCGCGCTCGCTGCGCAGGTTCACCTGCACCTGGGCGTCATCAAAACTCAAGGCCCTGTCGCGGCCATCGGCGATCCAGTGTCGATCAGCCATGGCCATGGCGATGCCGGCTTCGGCGGCCAGTACGGTCTGGGTGTGCTGGCGCAGCCACAGGGCCTGGCGGCTTTCCAGTTGCACCCAGCCGGCCAGGCCGCCGAGCAACACGGCGAGCAAGGCCAGCACCCACAGCACCAGCAGCAGCGCCGCACCGCGCTGGCGCCTCATTCCTCGACGCTCCCACTGGACAGGTTCAGGCGCAGGGCAATTACCTGGGTCACCCAGGGCACCGGTCCGTCGACATGCGCGGCGATACGCACCGCCGCCGGCAGGCGTCGGGGCCACGGCCACGTGTCGATCCAACCAGTCGGCTGGCCCAGCGGGGATAGCCCGCGATAGCTCAACTGCAGCCTTTGCAGGTGGTCGAGCAGCACCTGCGGCTCATCACGCGCGACGGTGCTGGCCGATTCCAAGCGCGAAAACGCCACCTGCAATTGCTGCCCGGTCCTTTGCACCGTGAAGCGTTGAATGCCGCCGCCGAGCACACCGGGCAAGGTCGCCACAAACTGCAGGCGCTCGGGCGTGCCGACAAAAAACCCATCGGCCTGGCTGTCGTCCTCGGTCACATCCAGGGGCAGCGCTTCGCTGATCGCCGTGCGCAAGAACTGCTGGGCGGCGCGCCTTTCATCCAGGCTGACCGTGTAGCGCTGGGCCTTGGCTACCGCGCGATTGGCGCCCAGCAATGCGCCGCCCACCAGCACCAGCAACACGCTGAGCAAACTCAGGACCACAAGGATTTCCAGCAAGGTGAAGCCCTGCTCGCGGCGCGTCACAGGCGTGCCTTCAGGGTGCTGAAGTGCGCCTGGTGCTGGCCTTCGCGCACGCTCAGGTCGAGGCGAAACAGCTGCGGCTGCTGGCGGGTACGGGTCAGTTGCCAATGGATGCCATCCAGTTCGCCCTGGCTGCGCCCTTCGACCAGGCGCCCGGCCGCTTCCTGGTCCAGCACGGTGAGCGCCACGTGGGTGAGCCGATCGCTGCGGGCGACCTGTGCCAACGAGCGCGCGCTCTGGCCGAACGCGACCAGCAGCACCGTGCTGCACACCGCCATCAGCGTCAACGCCGCGAGCATTTCGAGCAGGGTGAACCCCGCCTGGCGTTTCATGGCAGCACCCGGGACTGGACGCTGCCGGTCAGCCAGCCGATATCAATGCGCCAACGCCGACTGCCGTTGGCCAACACCAGATGGCCACCGGTGGAACTGCCATCGGGGTAAAACTCGATGGCCGATCCCGCCTGTTCAGCCGTGTGCAACCTGACCTGCAACTCAGGCGGCCAGTGTTGCAGCGCACGGCCCGACGCCTGGAATGTCCTGCCCGGCAAATCAAATGCCGTGCGCGCTGCCTGGCCGTCGACAATCGCCCCGGCCCGCGTGGTACGCAGCGCATCGACCAGTTGCCCGACCACCCGCCGCTCCTGCGCCGCCTGCAGCCCCTGGCGCACCCCCAGCCCCAGCAGCCCGGCAGCGACGCCCAGCAGCAGGATCACCACCAGCATCTCCAGCAGGGTAAAGCCGCGCTGGGCCATCGCCGGGTTACTCCCAATTGCCCAGGTCGGCGCTGTAGCCGTCGCCGCCCGGTTGGCCGTCCTGGCCGTAGAAGATCAGGTCGAAAGCGCCGTGTTCACCGGGGAAGCGATAACCGAAGGCGTGGCCGAACGGATCCTTGAGGTCCGACGGCTTGGCATATGGCCCGGCCCAACTGGCCGCGTTGCCGGGCTTGTCCGCCAACTGCTGCAGGTTGTTGGGCGGCGAGCCGACATCCAGGGCGTAGCTGTCGATTTTCATGCTCAGGCTCGCCAGCTGCGCCTTGCCCGCGCCGTATTTGCCCTTGTCCACATTGCCGCCGACCTGGCGCACCACAATGGTTGCGACAATGCCCAGCAGCACGATCACCGCGAGCATTTCCAGCAGGGTGAAACCGCGTTGGCGGCGTGAAGATTTCATCGGTCTGGCTCCTTGAAGGTTCATATATTGCTGGTCAGGCTCATCAGCGGCAGCATGATCGCCAGCATGATCACCGCCACCAGCACGGCCATGACCACAGTCAGCGACGGCACCAGCGCGGCGAGCAGGCGGTCGATGCCGCGCTTGGCCTCGACGTCGAAAATGTCGGCCACCTTGAGCAGCATGCTGTCCAGTTCACCGGCCTGTTCGCCGACCTCAATCATTTGCAGGGCCAGCTCCGGCAGCAGCGGTAGGCTGCCGAACGCGCTGGCCAGGGTGCCGCCGCCTTTCACCGACTCCGCCGCCTGCGCCACCTGGGCCTGCAGCGCGCGATTGCTGCAGACCTGCCGCGCTATCACCAGCGCTTGCAGCAGCGCCACGCCGTTGCTGAGCAAGGTGCCGAGGGTGCGCGCCAGACGCGCGGCTTCGACCCGCTGCAACAGCGGACCGATCACACGCAGGCCGAGCAGGCGCCGGTCGTGGCGTTGCCGGCGCAGGGGATCGCGCAGGCGCGTGGCGAGTGTCCAGGCCGTCACGATCAACGCCGCCAACACCGCCAGGCCATAGCGACCGAGGAACTGGCCGAGCGCGAGAATCACCTCGGTAATCCATGGAATCGGCACGCCCAGGTCCTCGAAGATCGGCACGAATTGCGGCACCACATACGCCAGCAGCAGCGCCAGGGAACCGAGCACGCCGACCACCAGGAACGCGGGATAGATCAGCGCATTGATCACTTCGCCCCTTAATAACTGGCTGCGCTCCAGGTAATCGCTGAGCTGGCGCAAGGTGCTTTCCAGCGCGCCGCCAGCTTCACCGGCACGCACCATGCTCAGGTACAGCGGGGAAAAGTTGTCGCCCTCTTGCGCAAGCGCCGCGGATAACGTCTGGCCTGCCTTGACCTGCTCGCGGATGCGTTCGATCAACGCGCGCACCGCGGGCGGGCCGGGCTGTTTGAGCAACAGGCCGAGGGCACGTTCCAGGGGCTGGCCGGCGCCCAACAGCGTGGCCAGTTGCTGGGTGAAACTCACCAGCGCTGCGCCCTTCAACGGCCCGCGTGTGTTGCGCAGCAGCCGGCTGCCCGCCGCTTCGATGTGCAGCAGCAACAAGCCGCGCTTGTGTAAGGCGGCGACGGCGGCAGCCTGGTCGGCGGCATCCAACGTGCCGCTCTGCGTGGCACCCTGGCTGTCCAGGGCGCGGAATTTGAACAGGCTCACGCGCCCTCTCCACGGGTGACGCGCAGTACTTCTTCCAGCGAGGTAATGCCCGCCAAGGCCTGGCGCAGGCCTTCTTCATGCAAGGTGCGCAGGCCGGCACGACGGGCGGCCTGCTCCAGAGTGTCGGCGTCGGCGTGGCGCATCAGCAGGCTGCGCAGTTCATCGTTCATCACCAACAGTTCGGTGATGGCGCTGCGGCCGTGATAACTGCCACGATAGAGCAGGATCGGGCGCTGTTCGGTCAGGCGGTCGAGGCCATGTTCCTCGACCAGTTCCGGCGGTGCTTCGAACGCGACGCGCGTGGCCGGGTCCAGCCGACGCACCAGGCGCTGCGCCAGGATGCCACTGACGGTCGAGGCGATCAGGTAGCTTTCCACGCCCATGTCCAGCAGCCGCGTGATACTCGCGGCGGCGCTGTTGGTGTGCAGGGTGGACAGCACGAGGTGGCCGGTGAGGGAGGACTGGATAGCGATGCGGCAGGTTTCGAGGTCGCGGATCTCGCCGATCATGATCACGTCCGGGTCCTGGCGCACGATGGAGCGCAGCGCACCGGCGAAGTCCAGGCCGATGGCCGGCTTGACCTGGATCTGGTTGATGCCTTCGAGCTGGTACTCCACCGGGTCTTCCACGGTGATGATCTTGCGTTCGGTGGTGTTGAGCCGCGCCAACGCGGTGTACAGCGTGGTGGTCTTGCCCGAACCGGTGGGCCCGGTGACCAGCAGGATGCCGTGGGGCCGCTCCAGCAGATCGAGGAAGGCCGCCAGGCGCTGGCCGTCGAAGCCCAGGCTGGGGAAGTCGAACTGCACGGTTTGCCGGTCCAGCAGGCGCATCACCACCGACTCGCCGAAACTGGTCGGCACCGTGGAGACCCGCAGGTCCAGTTCCTTGCCCTGGATACGCAGCATGATCCGCCCGTCCTGGGGCAGGCGCCGCTCGGCGATGTCCAGGCGCGCCATGATTTTCACCCGCGAGATCACCGCCGCCGACGAACTGGCCGGCGGCGCCTCGGCGTCGTGCAGCACGCCGTCGATGCGGTAGCGCACCTTGAGCTGGTTTTCGAAGGGTTCGATATGGATATCCGACGCGCGCTGTTCCACGGCGCGCTGCAGGATCAGGTTGACCAGGCGAATCACCGGCGCTTCGGAGGCCATGTCCTTGAGGTGTTCGATATCTTCCAGCGCGCCGCCCTGCTCATCGAGGTTCTCGATCAGCGTGCCCATGGCGGAACGCCCCTGGCCGTAATAGCGCTCGATCAGCGTGTCGACTTCAGTACGCGGGCCGATCGCCAGCCATACCGGCACCTGGCAGGCGTAGGCCAGGGCGTGGAACGGATAGGCCTGCGCCGGGTTGGCCGCGAGCACGCGCAGCCCGCCCTGGTTCCAGCCCATGGGCACCACCTGGTAGTGGCGCATGAAGCGCTCGGTGAGCGCCGGCAAAGGGTCGAGCAGCGGCGGCGCGGCATCCGCCAGCAACAGCGGCGCACCGAGCAGGCCGGCCCAGGCACGCGCCAGCTCGACTTCCGAGACCAGCCCCAGGCGCGTCAGCAGCCCCAGCAGGTCGCCGGCATCGGTGGACAAGCGCCGGGCACGCTCCAGGTCGACGGTTTTCAGCCCGGCGTGCTGCATCAGCCACGCGCACACTTGGTCGGTGTGCGGTATCTGCAGATGGCAGGCATCGATAGGCATGGACGACATAGTAGTGGGTGTCTGATTGCGAGAAAGTATGGCTATTTGGAACTACTGGGCATTAAAGGTAAAAGGCCATTAGTTCGCCACGCCGCAGTCGAAGTTAACCGGGGTTATCGACTGGAAGTTACAACGCTAGTTCCGGACGCTCGGAAACAAACTGAAAAGAACAGCCAAGGACTGTCCCGGATTTCCGGTACAACCCTTGATTTAAAGCCTTCGTTACCTGCCGTCAGGATTTGGCTAATTGCAATTAGCCACGTGCTTAGTTATTCAGGCACTTTCGCGCTCGATCAAGCGACATTGCAAAAGATTCAAGCGCTGAACTTCCTCTTCAACCGGCAATACGCCCAAACTTTGCAGAACCCGCGTCGCTGCTAATACACCGATATCCAGGGCCGGCGGTTTGATCGTACTGAGGCTCGGCAACAACATTTCGGCAAACGGATAATCGCCGAACCCCAGCACCGCGCAGTCCTGCGGGATCTTCACGCCGGCACGCTGCCCGGCCAACAGGCCGCCGGCGGCCAGGTTGTCATTGGCGAAGAAGATCGCGTCGGGCGGTGTCGCATGGCCCATCAGGGTTTCCATCGCCTGCTTGCCCGCTTCAAAGGGCGCGCGGTCAGCGTCGGGGGCGAATACCCAGGGGTCGACGCCCAACGCCGTCAGCGTCGCGGCGAACCCGTCTCGCCGTTCCAACGCGCTGAAGTCGCCCGGGGCGCTGTTCTGCACGAAGGCGATGCGCCGATAGCCTTTGCCATGCAGGTAGCGCGCGGCCGTGACGCCCACGTCGTAGTGGGAAAAGCCGATCTGCAACGGCTCGCGCTCGGGCACGTAGTCCCAGGTTTCCACCACCGGGATATCGACGTCGGCGATCATCTTTTCGGTGCCCGCGCTGTGGAAGCGACTGGTCAGCACCAGCGCCGCCGGTGACCAGCCGAGGAAGGCGCGCACCGCGCTTTCTTCCTGTTCGGCGCTGAAGTAACTGGACGCCAGCAACAGCTGATAGCCGTGGCGGCTGAGCGTGTCGCTGAAACCCTGGATGGTATTGGCGAAGATCGGCCCCGAGATGTTCGGGATCACCATCGCCACAATCCGTCCTCGCGCCGAAGCCAGCCCGCCGGCCACCAGGTTGGGCACATAGCCGAGTTCGGCGACTACCGCAGCGATGCGCTCGCGACGCTCGGGCGAGACCTGTTCCGGCTGGTTGAAATAGCGCGACACGGTAATCGCCGATACCCCGGCCTGGCGCGCCACGGTGTTCAAGGTGACGCGCCCGGCGCCACGGCGTTTGCGCGGTTTGTCTTCGCTCACGGGATGATCCTGTTAAAAACCAAAAAGAATATAGGGCTAATTTTTTAGTATTTGACGCTCTAAACCAGACCTACCAATAATGCCGATGTTAGCGCTAACAAAGCGCGTTGTCTGCTACTCGCTCGAGCGAATGCCCAAGACAGTTTCACAGGCGCTGACGGTCGCAAGAACCGCAGCGGTTCAGGGCATTTCTTTCGAGCGGACACAGCATGCACAGACGCACTCACTTGTTTTTACTCGCCGGTTTGACGGCCCTCCCCGTACCCGGCGCCTTTGCCGCCGACGAGGCGGAACCGACGCTCAAGTCCGTCACGGTCACGGCCACCCGCCGCGAAGAGTCGCTGCAAAAAGTCCCGGTGGCGGTCTCCGTCCTGGACGGCGAGCAACTGGAGCGCGACAACCGCAACGGCGTGGCGAGCATCGCACAACAAGTGCCGTCACTGAACTTCCGCACCGGCGCATCGAACAAGGACACGTCGCTGTTCGTGCGCGGCGTCGGCACCATTTCCACCTCCCCTGGCGTCGAGCCGACCGTGGCCACGGTAGTCGACGGCGTGGTCTACGCGCGCCCCGGCCAGGCCACCCTCGACCTGCTCGACCTGGAGCGCATCGAAGTGCTGCGCGGCCCGCAAGGCACGCTGTTCGGCAAGAACGCCTCGGCCGGCGTGCTGAACATCACCAGCAAGGCGCCGACGGCCGAAACCCATGGCTATATCGACCAGTCCTACTACAGCGGCAATGAAAGCCGCACCCGCTTCGGCATCGGCGGCAGCCTGGTGCCGGACGTGCTCAAGGGCTCGATCAGCACGTTGTTCGGCAACTACGATGGCAACGTCGACAACCAACATAATGGCCAGGAGGTCAACGGCTACAACCACAAGGGCATTCGCGGCAAACTGGAATTCACCCCGAATGACGACGTGAAACTGACCCTGATCGCCGACTACATGCAGTCCCACGACGATGCGCCGAATGGCGTGGTGAGCAAGTCCCTGACCCCGGCCTTCGCCAATGCGTTAAACCCGGTGCGCGCCTCCAGCGACAACCGTGATATCAACACCGACACCCGCAGCCATGTGGAAGACACCAACAAGGGTTTGTCTGCGCAACTGGACTGGAACCTGGGCGACTACACCCTGACCTCGATCACCGCCTGGCGCGGCTGGGACAACACCCAGTACCAGGATGGCGACCGCCTCGGCAGCGTCACCGCCGCGTTCCCCGGCACCGCCGACAAAGGCGAGCTGGCCTTCGACCAATACTCCCAGGAACTGCGCCTGGCCTCGCCCAAAGGTGAATTCCTGGAGTACGTCGGCGGCCTGTTCTACATGCACGGCAAAGACAAAGAGACCTACCAGCGCACGCTGACGACCACCACACGCACCGACCGCGGGATCGCCGACTACAGCACCACCAGCGACAGCTACGCGGTATTCGGCGAGACCACGCTGAATTTCACCTCGCGCTTTCGCGGCATCGCCGGCCTGCGCTATACCCACGACGACCTGAAATACGATCACCGTCGCACCTCCACCTCGGCCACCCTGGTCAGCGGGATTCAACCGGCCACCTCGAGTTCCGGCTCGGTGGATGAGGATGGCTGGTCCGGCCGCCTCGGCGTGCAGTACGACATCACCGACAACATCACCAGCTACCTCACCTACTCGCGCGGCTACAAAGGCCCGGCGTACAACGTGTTCTTCAACATGCTGGCGCGTGACACCGACGCGCTCAAGCCGGAAACCTCCAACACCTGGGAAGCCGGGATCAAGGCCACGGCCTGGAACAACCGCCTGACCACCAACCTGGCGGTGTTCCACAGCGATTACGACAACTACCAGGCCAACTTTTTCGACACGGTCGCCGGGCAGGTGGTCACGCGCCTGATCAACGCCGGCAGCGTCAGCACCGAGGGCGTCGAACTGGATTACGCCTTGCAGGCCACCCAACAGCTGAAATTCTCGGGTGCCCTGGCCTACACCCGTGCACGCATCGATGAATTCGCCTGCCCGGCGGGTGCGGCGGCCACCTGTAATGTGAATGGCAAGCCGCTGCCGTACAGCCCGGACTGGAAAAGCTACGTGCGCGCCGACTACACAATCCCGCTGGATAACGGCCTGGACATCGAACTGGGCACCGATTACAGCTGGCAGAGCGAAGTGCAGTACGACATCAGCCAGAATGTCGACACCAAGCAAGGCGCCTACGGCATCTGGAACGCCAGCGTGGCCCTGGCCGACTACAGCAACGGCTGGCGCGTGGCGTTGCTGGCCAAGAACCTTGCCGACAAGTCCTACTCACCGCTGCTGGCCACCGGCGGCAACTACATCTACCGCGCCGTGCCCCGTGACGATGAACGTTACTTCGGCGTGCAACTGCGCAAGGATTTCTAAGCATGAGCCGTCAACTGAAACTCGGCGCCTTCCTGATGGCCACCGGGCACCATGTCGCCGCCTGGCGCCACCCGGACGTGCCGGCGAATGCCGGGCTGGATTTCGCCCAGTACAAACACCTGGCACGCGTGGCCGAGGCGGCGAAGTTCGATGCGCTGTTCGTGGCGGACAGCATCGCTGCCGCCACCGGTGAGGTCGCCAGCCATATGGCACGCTCGGACCATTTCGAACCGCTGACGTTGCTGTCGGCGTTGAGTGCAGTGACGGAGCATATCGGCCTGATCGCCACGGCGACCACCAGCTATAACGAGCCTTACCATGTGGCGCGTAAATTCGCCTCGCTGGATCACTTGTCCGGCGGGCGCGCCGGCTGGAACCTGGTGACCTCGGACAACGCCGCCGAAGCGCAGAACTTCGGGCGCGAGGAACACCTGGGCCATGCTGAGCGCTACAGCCGCGCGCGCGAGTTTCACCAAGTGGTCACCGGCTTGTGGGACAGCTGGGAAGACGATGCCTTTGTGCGCGACAAGGCCAGTGGCACCTATTACGACCCGAGCAAGCGGCATGTGCTGGAGCATGTCGGCGAACACTTCCGGGTCAAGGGCCCGTTGAATGTGGCGCGCTCGCCCCAGGGCCAGCCGGTGATCGTGCAGGCCGGCTCTTCCGAGGCGGGCCGCGAGCTGGCCGCGCAGACCGCCGAGGTGGTGTTTACTGCACAGACGTCGCTGGCCAATGCCCAGGCGTTCTATGCCGACCTCAAGGCGCGGTTGAGCCGGTATGGACGTGAGGCGGACGCGCTGAAAATCATGCCCGGCGTGTTTGTGGTGGTCGGGCAGACCGAAGCCGAGGCGCAGGCCAAATTCGCCGCGTTCCAGGCGCTGGTTGAACCTGAAGTGGGCGTCGCGTTGCTCGGGCGCATGCTGGGCAATTTCGACCTGTCCGGCTACCCGCTGGACGGGCCGTTGCCGGCGCTGCCGTTGACCGACAGCGGGCAGCGCAGCCGCCAGCAACTGTTGAGCGAACTGGCCGAACGCGAGCATCTGACACTGGTACAACTGGGCCGGCGAATTGCCGGCGGTCGCGGGCATTACAGCCTGATCGGCACACCCACGCAGATCGCCGACGAGCTGCAGCGCTGGTTCGAACAGGGTGCAGCGGATGGTTTTAATATCCTCGTGCCGCATCTGCCCGGGGGGCTGGAAGACTTTGCCCGCGAGGTGGTGCCCGAGCTGCAACGGCGCGGCCTGTTTCGCACCGAATACAGCGGCTCGACCTTGCGCGAAAACCTCGGTTTGGCGCGTCCGCAAAATCGCTTCAAGGAGGTTCAGGCATGAGGATTGCCGCGTTATTGCTCAGCCTGCTGGCGGTTACGCAAACCGCGTTGGCGGCTGCACCCGACACTTTGCGCATCGGCTATCAGAAAGGCTCGATTGCCCTGGTGCTGGCCAAGGAACATGGCTTGCTCGAACAGCGCTTTCCGCAGACGACGGTGAAGTGGATCGAATTCCCCGCCGGCCCGCAGATGCTCGAAGCGCTCAACGTCGGTGCGCTGGACGTGGGCTCGACCGGCGACATCCCGCCGCTGTTCGCCCAGGCCGCCGGTGCCGACCTGGTCTACATCGGCGCCGAACCCGCCAAGCCCAGTGCCGAAACCATTCTGGTGCGCAACGACAGTCCGCTGCATTCAGTGGCGGACCTGAAGGGCAAGAAAGTCGCGTTCCAGAAAGGCTCCAGCTCCCATAACCTGATCCTGCGTGCCCTGAATAAAGCCGGCCTGAGCTACAAGGATATCCAGCCGGTGTACCTGCCCCCCGCTGACGCGCGCGCGGCGTTCGAACAAGGCAGCGTGGATGCCTGGGCGATCTGGGAACCCTACTCGTCACTCGCCTTGAGCCAGAGCCCCAGCCATGTGCTGGCGAACGGCGAAGGCCTGGGCCTGTCGGGGCCGGTGTATACCGCGCGGCGCGAGTATGCGAAGGACAACGGCGGCTTTATCCATGATCTATTGGATGAACTCAGCAGCGCCGAAGCCCTCACCCGCAGCCAGCGCGAAGACAGCCTGCGCGTGCTGACACAGTTCATGGGCCTGCCCCGCGAGGTGATCGCACGCTACATGGATAACCGCCCGCCTTCGCCGATCTTGCCGATTGATGAGGGGATCATTAACGCGCAGCAGGCGACGGCAGATTTGTTCTTTCAGAACCACCTGCTGCCCAAGGCGATTGAAGTGAAGAAGGCAGCGTGGAGTGTTGACGCTCGCTGATAGCAGCACTGTGGAGATGCCCATGAAGGCGGTGGGTCAGTTGACCTTGTATCGACGGATAGCCTGCGATAGCGGTCGGTCAGCCACTGCATGAGGTGACTGATATACCGCCTTCGCGAGCAAGCCCGCTCCCACAGTTTTGATCGCCGTCCGGGTTTGGATTCGAGGTGTTTCGCCCACATTCGCGCCGACGGTACGACCCGGTTCGAACTTGAAATACAACCCAAATGTGGGAGCTGGCTTGCCTGCGAAGGCGGTGGGTCAGCCACTGCATGAGGTGACTGATACACCGCCTTCGCGAGCAAGCCCGCTCCCACAGTTTTGATCATCGTCCGGGCTTGGATTCGGGGTATTTCGCCAACATTCGCGCCGACGGTACGACCCGGTTCAAACTTGAAATACAACCCAAATGTGGGAGCTGGCTTGCCTGCGAAGGCGGTGGATCAGCCACTGCATGAGGTGACTGACACACCGCCTTCGCGAGCAAGCCCGCTCCCACATTTTCTAACCGAGCCGGGTGCTCTTCTCGACCAGGCACATGGGCGTGCCCGCCACCGGCTCCTGCAGGATCTGCACTTGCACTTCAAACACCTGGCGCATCAATTCGGCACTGATCACTTGCTCCGGCGCGCCATCGGCCACCAGCTTGCCGCCGTGCATCACCGCCAGGTGATCGGCGTAGCGGCAGGCCAGGTTGATGTCGTGGAGCACGGTGATTACCGTCTTGCCTTCGGCGGCGAGTTCGCCCATCAGGTCGAGCAGTTCGACCTGGTGGCTGATGTCGAGGTAGGTGGTGGGTTCGTCGAGCAGCACCACGGGCGCGTTCTGCGCCAGCACCATGGCCAGCCAGGCACGTTGGCGCTGGCCGCCGGACAGGTCGGCCAGGGCACGGTCGGCCAGGTTATCCAGTTCCAGGCGCTGCATGGCTTGGGTCACATGGGACTGGTCGTTGCCGCTCAGGCGCCCCCACAGTGAGTTGTGCGGGCTGCGACCGTAGGCGATCAACTGGCGCACGCTGACGCCCTCCGGCACCGGCAACACCTGGGGCAGAAACGCGACCTGTCGCGCCAGTTGGCGGGCAGACAGGCTCGCATAGGCCTGGCCATCCAAGGTCAACTCACCCTGGGTCGGCTTGAGAATGCGCGCAAATGCCTTGAGCAAGGTGGATTTGCCGCAGCCGTTGGGGCCGATCAACGCGGTGACCTTGCCCACCGGCGGCGCGAACGACAGGCCCTGCACGATGCGCGTCGCGCCATAACCGATATCGAGCTGTCGTGCGTGGAGAATACTCATGTGATCAGCCCTTGAACCGTGCCAGCAACCAAAGAAAATACGGCGCGCCAATCACCGCCGTGAGCACCCCCGCAGGGATTTCGCTGGGCGCAATCAAGCTGCGCCCGAGGGTGTCGGCGAGCACCAGCAGCAGCGCGCCGATCAGCATCGCCGCCGGCAGCAAATAGTGGTGATGCCCGCCCACCAGGCGCCGCGCCATGTGCGGTGCGACCAGGCCGATAAACCCGATCGGGCCGATCACGCCCACCCCCAGGCTGGTGAGCAGCACCGCGCAAGCCATTGCCAGCCAGCGCGTGCGGCCGAGCGCGGTGCCCAGGCTGTGGGCGGCTTCATCGCCCAGGGCGATCAGGTTCAGCGGCTTGGCCAGGCACAATCCCAGCGGGATCAGCACCAGGAACGGCAGCACCAGCGCCACATGGTGCCAGTTGCGGCTCCACAGGCTGCCGGTCAGCGCGAGCAAGGCGGTGTTGATATCCAGCGGATGGGACAGGATCAGAAACTCGGTGACGCTGGACAGGGTCACCGCAATCGCCACCCCGGACAGCGCAAAGCGCACCCCGGAAAAACTCACGCCGGTGTTGTACAGCGCCAGCAGCAACGCGCCGCCGGCACCGCCCAGGCACGCCACCAGCGGCAGCCAGGCGATCGGCAGGTGCGGCCAGCCGATGATCGCCACGGTCAGCGCCAATCCCGCGCCTTGGGTCACGCCGAGGATTTCCGGCGAGGCCAGTGGGTTGCGAATCACCCCCTGCACAATCGCCCCGGCCAGGCCGAATGCGCAGCCTGCAAGGATCGCGATAAGGCTGCGTGGCAGGCGGTGGTTCCACACTTCAAAGTCGAGCGCGTCATGGGCCAGCAGGCGGTCCAGCACGGTCTCCGGCGCGAGCCACACGGTGCCCGCGCTGAGGCTGACAAAGGTCGCCAGCACCAACAAACCGAGCAACAGCCAGAGGCGCAATCGTGGCTGGGTCATAGGGCACGCCTGGCGAGAAAGAGGAAGAACGGCGCACCAATCAACGCGGTGACCACCCCGGCCGGGGTTTCCACCGGGAAGGCCACGGCGCGACTGAGCAGGTCGGCGCCCAGCACGATCACCGCACCCAACGCCGCACTCAGCGGGATCAGCCAGCGGTAATCGTTGCCGAGAAACTGGCGCAGGATATTCGGCGCGATCAGACCGACAAAACCAATCGGCCCCACCGCGCAAACACTAGCGCCCACCAGCAACAGGCTGGCGACAAACACCTGCAGGCGCAGGCTGGCGATGCCCACGCCCAACGAGCGCGCGGCGTCTTCGCCGAGGTTGATCAGGTTCAAGCGCGGCGCGCACCACAGCGCCCACAGGCCGCCGATCAAGGTGCACGGCCAAAGCAATTGCACCTGCGCCGCACCGACGTTGGCCAGGGAACCGGCCAGCCAGTTCAACACGCTTTGCGCCTGGGCCTCGACCAGGATCACGGTGAGGCGGGTCAAGGCAGCACACAGGGCTGCGACGGCAACGCCCGCCAATACCAGGCGCCCCTGGGTCGTGGTCGGCGACCAGGCACCGCCGAGGCTGAACACCGTGATCCAGGCCAGTGCGCCGCCCAGGCAGGTCATCAGCAAGGCGCCACCGGCGAACGGCAACGCGACCAACCCGGTGGAAAACAACGCAAGCCCCAACGCCGCCCCCGCCGTCACGCCGAACAACGAAGGCGATGCCAGGCGGTTGCGGGTGATGCCTTGCATCAGTGCCCCGGCCAGGCCCAGGCAAGCCCCCACCAACGCCGCGCACACCGCTCGCGGCACACGCAACTGAGCTACGATATAGGCCATGTTGCCGCCGACACGGCCCTGATGAACCAGGCCATTCCAGGCATCCGCCGCCGTCAGGGTGAACGGTGACCAGCTGTACAACGACAGCCAGAACAACCCGGCGCCGAGCAGCAGAATGCCGGCTGCCGCCACACTGCGCGCCATGCTTATTGGCTCAGTACGGCTTTACCGCCCTTGAGAATCGCCAACGCGTCTTCGGCGATCTGCTCCGACGCCAGCACCCCACGGTTACGCGCCCAGCTGTCGCCATCCACTTCGGCCACCTGCTGGTGACGTACTGCGCCGAGCACTTGCCACAGCGGCTGCTTGCTCCAGCTGTCGACGATGCTCGGGCGGCGGTAATGGCCGACCAGCAACCAACCCGGGTCGAGGGCGAGGAGTTGCTCCAGGCTGACGAACTCGGTCGGCGCCGCATTCGCGCGTACCGCTGGCACCTTCAGGCCGATCGCCTGCAGCACGCTGCCCGCGTAGGAGTCCGGGCCGTGCACCGAGAAGCTGTCTTCCCGCGCGACACCAAACAATACGTTGGTACCGGCAGGGATCTGCGCGGCGATTTTTTTCAGGTTGTCGCGGTTCTGCGCGATACGCGCTTGCATCTGCGGGCCTTTGCCGAGGGCCTTGCCGATCAGTTCGGCGGACTTGAGGCTGCCCTGGTAATCCTCGCCGCGCGAGGGCAGCAACAGGGTCGGCGCAATGCTTGCCAAGTCGCTGTACAGCGCCTGATGGCGGTTAAGGTCGGCAACGATCAGGTCCGGCTTGAGCCGTGCGATTTCCTCGATGCTCGGCTGCGAACGCAGGCCTACGGACTGCCACTGGCCGATGGCTTGGCGCACCCTGGGCAGCACGCGGTTGGCGTCGCCATCGTCGGCGGCGCCAACGGGTGTGACGTCGACGGCGGCCAGGCTGTCGAGAAAGGAGAACTCCAGCACCACCACGCGCTTGGGCGCATCCGGCAGATGCACGGCGTGCTGGCCGTCATTGAGGTCGATGGGCGCAGCGCTTAATACGCTTGAAGAAAACGCCAGGAGGCAGGCGGCAAGGGTCGGGATGGAGCGCAGCATTCGCATGACAAGTACCTCGGCGTTAAAACACCCCGGCTAGACAGGCTGGGGAAAACGGCGGGTACTATTCCATATCGGCGCGGCGTGATCAAAAAACATTCTCATTTCCACCCTGGCAAGGAGCTTGTTGTGCTGAGCAAGCCTGTTGGGGTCAGCACACTTGTTGGGGTGAGCAGGTTTGTTGGAGTCAACACGTTTGTTGGAGTCAGCAAATTTATGGTGGTGAGCACGCTCCTGTGGCGAGCGGGCTTGCC